>Ga0210067_1000025_pt1 | contig 19560 bp, 17 predicted proteins | sample RushMan_ThreeSqB_2_FD_185559 | JGI IMG/M metagenome (GOLD analysis project Ga0210067, IMG submission 185559) | Wetland microbial communities from San Francisco Bay, California, USA, that impact long-term carbon sequestration - RushMan_ThreeSqB_D2... | ecosystem: Environmental > Aquatic > Marine... | reverse complement strand
GCCGCGAAATTCCCGCCGCAGAGCTGACCCGCCAGCTCGCGGCCGGACTCGCCTAGGTCAGGGCGCTACGCGCCTTTGGTCGGCGCACCGCGGTGGCTGCCGGCGACGATGTCGAACTCGTACAGCCGGCACTCGAGTGCGCCGTTGTAGAGCGGCACGCGGCGCGCGGGCCGCAGCCGTATGAGCTTCGCCAGGCGAAGGTCGGCCGTAAACAGGTGACAGCGCCAGCCGGCGAAATTCTTCTTCAGCGCATCGCCGAGCCGCGGATAGAAGCGCTCGAGCGCTTCGACCGACCCGACGCGCTCGCCGTAGGGCGGATTGGCGACCAGGATTCCGCCACTGGCCGGCGCCCTGCGCTCGAGCACGTCGCATCGTTCGAGCTGCACCCAGCGCTCGACCCCCGCGGCCGCCAGATTGCGGCGCGCGGCATCGAGCGCACGCGCATCGCAGTCGCTGCCGTACAGCATTGGCTGCACGCCGCGCGTGGCCGGCTGCGCCGCCTCGGCGCGCAAGCGTTTCCACAGGACGGCATCGAAGCCGGCAAGCTTCTCGAAGCCGAAGCTGCGCTTGAGCCCGGGCGCTCGCCCGCGCGCCATCGCGGCGGCCTCGACCAGCAGGGTCCCGGAGCCGCACATCGGGTCGAGCAGCGCTTCCTCCGGACGCCAGCCGGTGAGCCGGATGATTCCGGCCGCGAGGTTCTCGCGCAGTGGCGCCTCGCCGGCCAGGCTGCGCCAGCCGCGCTTGAACAGGGCCTCCCCAGAGGTGTCCAGGTACAGCACCGCGTGCCGCGCGTCGAGAAAAGCATGCACGCGCACGTCGGGCTGCGCCCGATCGACGTCCGGCCGCCGGCCGTGGACATCGCGAAATCGGTCGCACACGGCGTCCTTGATACGCAGGGTGGCGAACTCGAGGCTTTTCAGCGGGCTTTTCTGCGCGGTCACATTGACGCGCAGCGTGCAGTCGAGCGCGAAACGCGACGGCCAGTCCTGCGCGCGAACGCCGTCGTAGAGGTCGCTCTCGCTCGCGTAGTCGAACGCAGCCAGCCGCCACAGGATGCGCGATGCGAAGCGCGACCACAAGTTGGCGCGGTAGCAGCATTCCCAGCTGCCGGTGAACGCGACGCCGCCCGGCACGATCCGCGGCGCGTGCGCACCGAGCGCGCCCAGTTCTTCCGCGAGCAGCGCTTCCAGACCGCGCGGGCAGGAAGCGAAGAACGCCTCAGAACGGCTTGAAGACAACGAGCGCAACCACCCCGATCAGTACGAGCACGGGGAACTCGTTGAACCAGCGGAACCAAGCATGGCTGCGCGTGTTCCGATCGCGGCGAAAATCAATCAACAGTTTCCCGCACCAGAGGTGGTAGGCAACGAGAACGGCCACCAGTACGAGTTTCGCGTGCAGCCAACCCCCGGCGAATCCCCATTGCAGCCACAGCCAGACGCCGAAGACCAGCGTCAGCACCGCCCCGGGCGTCATGATTCCCCAGTACAGCTTGCGCTCCATCACCTTGAAGCGCTCGAGCGATACCCGATCGTCGCTCATTGCGTGGTAGACGAACAGGCGCGGCAGGTAAAAAAGGCCGGCGAACCAGGTCACCATGAATACGATGTGCAGCGTCTTGACCCAGAGCATCGCGCCTACCTGAGAAGCCGCCGGCGCGTCAGCACCACGGCGATCGTGAAGCCGACGATAGCATAGGCCGCGATCACCCCAAGGTGGCCTGGCCAGCCGCTGGGATACTCACCGGAGAGCAGCGGGCGCACGATCGACACGCCGTGATACAGCGGGAGCACGACCGAGACCGCGCGCACGCCCGCCGGCAGCTGGTCGACCGGAAAGAACACACCCGAGAGCATCAGCATCGGCGTGAGCACCACGGTCATGTAGTAGCTGAAAAAGTCGTAGCCGCTGGCGAGCGCGTTGATCGCCAGCCCGAGCGCAGCAAACGCGAGCCCGAGGACGACGATGACCGGGAGCGCGGCGAGCGCGGCCGGGGAGCGCACGTAGCCGAACGCGGCCACGACCGCCAGCACGCAGGCCCCGGCGGCAAATGCCTTGGTCGCCGCCCAGACCCACTCGCCCGCGACCACGTCTTCGAGGTTCATCGGGGCGTTGACGATCGCTTCCCAGGTGCGCTGCACGTGCATCCGCGAAAACGCCGAATACAGGGACTCGAAAGTCGCGGCATACATGGCGGCCGAGCACACAAACCCGGCGCCGAGATAGGCGAAATAGGACATGCCGTCCACTGTTCCGAGCACCGCGCCGAGGCCATAGCCGAGGCCGAAAAGCACGATCAGCGGATCGGCAAGGTTTGCGAGAACCGAGGGCAGCGCAAGCTTGCGCCAGACGAGCCAGTTGCGACCCCAGACCGCAACAAAGCGCAGGCTGATCACCGGCAGGGCAAGGCGCCTCGTCACCCGCTCAGTCCCGCAGATCGCGCCCGGTGAGCTTGAGGAAGACGTCCTCGAGGTTCGCGGGACGGTGAACGTAGGTCAGGTCCGCGCGCCCCCGCAGACGCTCGAGCAGCGGTTCGGGATCGGCGGCGTAGCAGAACAGCGTCTCACCGACGTGTTCCTGGCGCGGGGTCAGCGCAGCCGCATCGGGCATCCACGCCGCGAGGCCCGCGCCGTGCACCTCGACGACCTGCGGTTCGATGTGCTCGCGCACCAGAGCGCGCGGACTGCCCAGCGCAATGAGACGGCCATGGTCCATGATCGCGACGCGCGAACACAGGCGCTCGGCCTCCTCCATGAAGTGGGTGGTCAGGATGACCGTCTTGCCGCGCTGCGCGAGCTGACGCAACCGTTCCCAGATCAGGTGCCGCGCCTGGGGATCGAGACCGGTCGTCGGCTCATCCATGAACAGCAGTTCCGGATCGTTCACCAGCGCGCGGGCAAGCGTCAGCCGGCGCTTCATGCCGCCCGAGAGCGTCGGCAGCTTCGCGGCCGCGCGTCCTGCAAGCCCGGAAAATTCGAGCAGCTCGGGAATCCGCGAACGAATCACGCGCTCCGGAATGCCGAAGTAGCGGCCATACACGACGAGGTTCTCGGCCACCGAGAAATCGGGATCGAGGCTGTCGAACTGCGGCACGACACCGACGCGTGCGCGCGCAGCGCGCGCGCGCGCCGGCACCGGCTCGCCGAGCAGGCGAATGTCGCCGGCGTCCGGCTCGGTCAGTCCGAGGCAGAGCTTCAACGTCGTCGTCTTGCCCGCACCGTTCGGGCCGAGCAGACCGAAGCACTCGCCCGCGAGCACCGAAAGATCGATTCCGGCGATGACTTCGAGCGCGGCGTAGGTCTTGCGCAGGCCGCGCACCTGCAGCGCCACCGCGCTCATGCGCCCCATGCGCCGCGAACCAGCTCGCGGAGTACCTGCAGCCTGCGATGGAAAAAGTGGTCCGCACCGGGCACGACGACCACGGGCAGGTCCTGCGGCCGGGCCCAGTCGAGCACCGCAAGCAGCGGCACGGTCTCGTCGCGTTCGCCGTGGATGACGAGCGTTCCCTTGGGTGCCGCGGGCGCGTCGAGACGCCCGACGGCGAGGCCGACGAGCACCACGCGCCCGACCTGACCGGGCGGAACACGCTGCGCAAGACGCAGCTGGAGCGCGGCGCCGAAGGAAAAACCGGCGAGAACTGCCGGGGCAGCGCCGAATTCGGCGTGCGCATACGCGAGCACCGCGGCGAGATCATCCACTTCGCCCGCGCCCGCATCATGCTGGCCCTCGCTCGCGCCGACGCCCCGAAAATTGGGTCGCACGGCCGCATACCCGAGGTCGACGAAGGTCCGCGCCAGCGTCTGCACGACCTTGTTGTCGAGCGTCCCGCCGTACAAGGGGTGCGGATGCGCAACGAGCGCAACGCCGCGGGGGCGGGACGCCGGAACGTCGATCGCGCATTCGATTCGCCCGATCGGCCCCGCAACGGCGATCCGCCGGGTCGACGCGCGCATCAGATTCTCAAGCGCTCGACCACTCGGCCGTGGCGCAGATGCTCCTCGATGATCTCGTCGACGTCGGCGCGGTCCACGTAGGTGTACCACACGGCCTCGGGATACACGACCAGGCAGGGCCCTTCTTCGCAGCGATCCAGGCATCCGGCCTGGTTGATCCTCACCTTGCCGGGTCCGGCGAGATCGAGCGACTTGACGCGCTGCTTTGCGTAATCACGCAGCTCGCTGGCACCGCGGTCATTGCAGCACACGCGCGTCCCGTCGCGCTGATTGCAGCAAAAGAAGACGTGCCGGCTGTAGAAGGACATGGCGCACGATTCTACCCGAGGGCGGTGCGCGCCCGGCGCGAGGCGAACCAGATGAGATACCCTAGGGCGGCGAACGGCCATGCCGAGGACACCAGCCGCGTCAAGCCGTTGAAGTTTAGAAAATGTCCCTGCGACCAGACGCCCTGAATTGCGGCCAAGTAGGGATTCGGCGGGGCAATGTTGACGAGAACCGTCGCCGCCATGAGCAGGACCGCGGCGAGCACGAGTCGTGCGACGCGCCCGAGCGAGACCGACAGGAGCGCCAGCACCAGTCCGAGCGCAAGCCCGCGTTGTGCGCCGGGTGTCAGCCAGGCCAGGACATCGCCCGTCCGCACCAGCAGGGCGAATGCGATTGCCTTGATGACGATCGCCGAGACCACCAGCACGACGACAAGAACGCGCAGGGCCGCGGCCGGCGTGGCGATCGAGGCAACAATGAGCGCGGTCGCGGTCAGGTTCGCCGCCGCCGTGAGTGCCTCGATCGACACGAATAGCGTCGCCGGCTGTTCGACGCCGGGCGGCGCCGCGAACAGGTCGCGCAAGTCGCCCAGCCCGAAGAGCAGCGTTGCCGGATTCAACTGCGCGAACAGCCACAAGCCGAGCAGGACCAGCCCGAGGTCGGCCGGCGCGCCGCTCGCGAATTCGGCCGCACGCAGGCGCCTGAGCGGCCCTGCCTCGAGCAGCCAGCCGGCGGCCGGCGCGGCGGTCAGCGCACCGGCCAGCGTACCGACCATGTTGCATAGCCAGTCGGTGTTCGCGCTGATGCGGGTCGGAAGAAAGGTCTGCGTCGCCTCGAGCGCGAACGACAGCAACGCGCCACCGGCGAGTGTCGCGAGCACCGCGCCGGTGCCACGCAGCTTCGGGTACAGCGCGAGCACGCACAGCACCCCGAACGGCAGGTATGCCGCGACGTTCATGCTCACGTCCAGCGCCGTGAGGTAGCGCGGCCAGGACGCGGTCACGAAGGCGAACGCGGACACGCCGGGATTGCGCCAGCCCGAGAGCGGATAGAGCGACGCGTAGACCGCGAGCAGCACCCACGCGACAAGCAGAAGACGGGCGAGCGGAGAGGCGCGCACCGCCGAAGTCTAATTCTTCGGCGAGCGCGACTGTTGCGCCGAGCGAACCTCGATCCGTGGTTCCGCAGGCTGGGGCGCGCGGCGCGCATACCCGGTCGGTCGCCACCGCGTGGGCACCGCCGCGACCGTCCCGACCACCATGCCGACGATCGATGCCAGCAGCCCGGCCAGCACCGGCGGAAGCGTCGCGTCGGGCGCGAGACGCTCCGCCCCGCCCCAGACGACCAGTCCGAGCACCACCGAGAACACCGCGCCCGGGACGTTGGCGCGTCTCCAGTACAGGCCGGCGACCAACGGCACAAGACAGCACACCATGGTCACGCCGGAGGAATCCTGGACCATCTCGTACATCGTACTTTTCGAATTGAGTGCAAAGCTGAGCGCGCCGAGCGCAAATGCAGCGAGCACGACGCGCAACAGCAGCAGAAACTGCTTGTCCCCCAGCCGCGGCGCGAACGGCCGGATCACGTTTTCGGTGAACAGCGATGCCGGCGCGAGCAGCGCGGCGCTGGCGGTCGACAGGATCGCCGAGAGCAGGGCACCGAAAAACAGTATTTGCGCCCACAACGGCATGCGGCCCAGGATCAACTCCGGGAGGATGCGCTGCACCTGCCGCCCGTCCTCCGCCGACAACAGGCGCGACATCGAGGGGTCGACCACCAGCGCCGCGTAGGCGATGAACATGGGGACAAAAGCAAAGCAGAAGTACAGCAGGCCGCCGAGCAGCGAGCCGCGCACCGCGGTTTTTTCATCCTTCGCGGAAGTTACCCGCTGGAAGATGTCCTGCTGTGGGACCGAGCCGATCGACAGCACGAGGAACGCCGAGACGAAGGCGAGCCAGGCCTTGGCGTCGCCCGTGGGCCAGAATTCGAACTTGCCGGCATCGGCCGCGGCCGCGATGACGGTCATCGCGCCGCCCGCCATGTCGCTCGCCAAAAACGCGATGGCGCACAGTCCGATGACGATCATCACCGACTGGAAGAGGTCCGTCAGCGCGATCGACCACATCCCGCCGAGGATCGTGTAACAGAGCACGCTCGTGCCGCCGATGAGAATGCCCCCGGTCAGCGAAATCGCCCCGCCGGACAGCGTGGCGAACATGAGCCCGAGCGCAGTGAGCTGAGCGGACGTCCAGCCAAGGTAGGACAGCGTGATCGCGATCGAGGTGGCAACCTCGACAGGTCGGTTGTAACGCTTGCGATAGAAATCCCCAATGGTCAGCAGATCCATCCGGTAGAGCGCGCGGGCGAAAAACAGTGCGACGAAGATCAGGCAGAACGACGCCCCGAACGGATCTGCGACGACGCCGCCGAGCCCGTCCCGGGCGAATGTCGCCGAGACCGAAAGCACGGTTTCCGCGCCGAGCCAGGTCGCGAAAACCGTGGCGACATTCATGTAGAGGGGCAGGCTGCGCCCCGCGAGAAGAAAGTCCTTCGACGTCTTCACGCGGCGTGCGGCCCAGATCCCGATCAAGACGGTCAGTGCGAGGTAGAGCAGAACGAAGGCGATCAACATCGTCGTTTACACGAGCGCATCGTCGCGGCGTGGATGCCTGAGCGGGAACCTGCGCGCCGCAACGTCGCGCGTCTAGCGCAGCAGCAGGGCGACGGCGAGCGCCGCCAGGAGCCCGATGAGAAACGCGAGCAGTCGATTGCGGCGCCGGCCGATCTCGGCGAGACGCGCAAGCTGCGCTTCGACCGCACCCAAGCGATCCTCCGCCAGCAGGCGGTAGGCCAGGCGCGGGATCTGCGGCAGCGTCGTCGCCCAGTAGGGGGCTTCGCGCTTCAGGCTCTTCAGCAGCCCGCGCCAGCCGACCTGCTCGCTCATCCAGCGCTCGAGGTAGGGCTTGGCGGTCGTCCACAGATCGAGGTCTGGGTCGAGTTGCCGCCCAAGGCCTTCGATATTGAGCAGCGTCTTTTGCAGCATCACGAGCTGCGGCTGGATTTCCACGTTGAATCGGCGCGACGTTTGGAAAAGTCGCAACAACAGTTTGCCGAAGTAGATTTCTTTGAGGGGGCGCGCGAAGATCGGCTCGCAGACGGCGCGGATCGCGGCCTCGAACTCATCGATACGTGTTTCCGGCGGCACCCAGCCGGCTTCGAGATGGGCTTGTGCGACCCGTTGGTAGTCGCGGTTGAAAAAAGCGATGAAGTTCTGCGCGAGGTAGTTCTTGTCGACCTCGGTGAGCGCGCCCATGATCCCGAAATCGAGCGCGACGTACCGGCCCTCGTCGTCGACCAGGATATTCCCGGGGTGCATGTCCGCGTGGAAGAATCCGTCGCGAAATACCTGGGTGAAGAAGATCTCCACGCCGGCGCGCGCGAGCGCCGGAATATCGACGCCGCGGGCACGCAATCGCTCGACCTGCGACACCGGCGTGCCAACCATCCGCTCCATCACCATGACCCGCGGCGTGCACCACGCCCAGTACATTTCGGGTACCCGCAGCAGCGCGGAGCCGTCGAAATTGCGGCGTAGCTGGCTGGCGTTGGCCGCCTCGCGCATGAGATCGAGCTCTTCGTCGAGATGACGTGCGAACTCCGCGACCACTTCGCGCGGCTTGAGGCGACGGCCGTCGGCCCACAGGCGCTCGACCAGACCGGCGGCGGTTTCGAGCAGCATGAGATCACGTGCGACGGCCCGCTCGACGCCGGGACGCAGCACCTTGATGGCCGCCTCCCGGCCGTCGGCAAGCTTGCCGAGGTGCACCTGTGCGATCGACGCGCTCGCCACGGGGTCGCGCTCGAAGCTCCAGAACAACTCCTCGACCTTCTGTCCCAGACTGCGCTCGATCTCCGCCACCGCCGCCTCGGACGGGAACGGCGGCACCTGATCCTGCAATTTGGCGAGCTCGTCGGCGATGTCCTGCGGCAGCAGGTCGCGGCGGGTCGAAAGCACCTGGCCGAACTTGACGAAGATCGGACCCAGGGTCTCGAGTGCGCAGCGCAGCCGCACGCCGCGTGCCGACCGCGTATCCGCGCGCAGCACCGCGCCGGCGATCTGCGCCAGCCGCCTCGCGACCGTGCCGACCAGGCCTGCCGCGGGCATGAGCTCGTACAGTCCGAAGCGCAGGCCAACGACGAGGATGCGCAGGAGTCTCGTCAAGCGTGACATCTGCGCCCCGCTCAGCCGATGCGCCGCAGGCGCTGCTCGAGGCGCGCAAGCCCGTCGCGCAGACGGGCGACGCCGGCGACGTGCGCCTCGAATTCGCCGCGCGGCACGAGCATGCGGCGCTCCTCGAGAACGTACTCCATGGCGCTGTCGGCGAGCCGCGCGATGGCATCGCGCTGCCAGTCCGCGATCGCGCGCGTCCAGCCGACGAGGCGGTGTGCCGCGACATCGCCAACGACCCCGGCGAGGCCCTCCTCCACGTCCCAACGCAGATGACGAACCAGCACGAGGACCTCGGAGGCGAGCTTTGCGTTTCCGCTGACGTCGATCGCGCGCATGAAATGATCCTCGCCGCGCATAAACGCCGCGGCCGCATCCGGTTTCAGGCGCACGAGCAGCGACGGTGCCGCCGTGCGCGCGGCGGGCCGCACGCGACCGTCGGCCTCGATCCCGAGGCGTAGCGCGGGCAGCGGCGGAAACGCGAATTCGACCGTGTCTCCGGCAAACGGCGCCAGCCGCTCTCGCGCCCAGGCTTCGGACTCGAGCAGGCGGTTAAGCGCCGCGGCAATCGGTGATTCGAGTGTCGTCATGATGGGAAAAACAAAGGCCACCTCGCGGTGGCCTGGCGTCGCCGCATGCCGCGATCAGTCGTCCTGTTGGATGCCGGCGAGCAGCCATCCCGTGGATCCGTCCACCGGCTTGGCGAGATGCCAGATCTCTGCGAATCCTGTCGGGGCGGCGCCCGGCAGTTCGCGTGCCATTCCGCTGAAGCGCACGCGCGCTCGATGCGCGTCACCCTCGGTCACGAGATCCGTGAGCTCCGCGGTCAGACTCACAACGTCGGCGTGCTGGCGCACGCTGGCACGCTCGCGGATTTCCTTGCCCAGCCGGGCGAACATCTGCTGCGTGGAAAATTCTCGGATATCGCCGAGATTGCCAAGCTCGTTTGCAATCTGCAGACGGACAAAGTTCAGCTTCGCGGTGCGCAGGAATGCCGCAAGATCGAAGCCTTCTGGAAATTTGGGGCCGCTGCGCGCCGGTGGAGGAACGGCGTTCAATCCGGCGGCCTGGGAAGGGGGCGGCGCGGCCACGGTTTCGCTGCCCAGACCTGCGAACTGCGCGCCCGGCACAGCTTCGGTGCGCGCGCGCATGATCAGCCGCGCGATGAACACGACGATCGCGACCAGCAATGCGGCCATCAGAATACCGAACAGCACGTTTCCGCCGAACAGGGCCCCCAGCAGCCCGCCCGCAGCGAGGCTGCCGAGCACCGGCATCCAGCTGCGGCTGGAACGCGTGCCCTGCGCGCGCGGCGCCGGCGCCGGCGCCGCGGCAGGTGTGGGCGCGGCGGATTGCGCGGCCGGCGCGCTGCGCGGCTGCGCGATCGAGCCCTGGGCGGAGGCTTCGGGCAACGTAGCCAGCGCGCCAAGCAACACGATCGCGAAGCCCGATAGCAGGCCTTTCATTCGCTTCCTCGATATCCCTCGGTCGCCGTGACGCATCCTACCTTAGCCCGAGAGTGCCCAACAACGAACCCGCCGGTGCGTGCATTACAGCCGCAGGCCGCGATGGACTGCGACGACGCCGGCCGCCAGATTGAACACGTCGACCTTGTCGAATCCTGCGTCCTTCATCATCGCCGCGAGCGTTGCCTGGTCGGGATGGCGGCGGATCGATTCCGCGAGGTAGCGGTAGGATGCCGCATCGCCCGCGACGCGCCCACCCAACCACGGGAGCACCTTGAACGAGTACAGGTCGTAGAGCGGCGCGAGCGCCTTGCGCACGCTTGAAAATTCGAGCACCAGCAGGCGACCCCCGCGGCGCAGGACACGCGCCATCTCGCGCAGCGCGGTCGCCTTGTGCGTCATGTTTCGCAAGCCGAAGCCGACGGTGACGCAATCGAAGGACGCATCCGCAAACGGCAGCTGCTCGGCGTCGCACTGGATCGCCGTCAGCAGCAGACCCGCGTCGTTCGCCCGATCGCGGCCACGCGCCAGCATCGCGCCATTGATGTCGGACATGAGCACCTGCCCGCTCGGGCCGGCGCGTTGCGCGAGTGCACGCGCGAGGTCGCCCGTCCCGGTTGCGAGGTCGAGCACGCGCTCGCCCGGCCTGACACGCGCCAATGCTACCGTAAACGCCTTCCAGGCGCGGTGCAGGCCAAGCGACATCAGGTCGTTCATCAGGTCGTAGCGTCCGGAGACCTGGTCGAACACCGCCGCGACGCGCCGTGCCTTGTCCTCTTCCCGGACCTGCTCGAAACCGAAATCCGTTTCCTTGGTCATCAAGTACCGCTTCCCAAATGATCAATGTGTGTGGTTCGTAGTGTGTACTTACTGACTGAATTGGCGGACTATCCGTTGGCGAACGATCTTACCCGCAGCACCGGCGCCGCTCGAACTGCAACATGACTGTCATGAAAGCTTCTTAGAATTCAAAGGTTAGAACCTCCCGCAGGCCTATGGCAGCCAACATTCTCGTCGTCGAAGACGAACCCGCAATCCAAGAACTGATCGCGGTCAATCTGGAGCATGCGGGCCATCACGTGATCCGCGCACATGACGCCGAGGGTGCCCTCGGCATCGTGCGCAACGCCTTGCCCGACCTGCTGCTGATCGACTGGATGCTGCCCGGAACCTCCGGTGTCGCGCTCGCGCGCCAGCTCCGCCAGGAGCCACGCACCAAACAGATCCCGATCATCATGCTGACGGCGCGCTCGACCGAGCAGGACAAGGTCCTGGGACTCGACGCTGGCGCGGACGACTACGTCACCAAACCATTTTCGCCGCGGGAACTCATCGCGCGCATCAAGGCTGTGCTCCGGCGGCGCGCGCCGCAGATGACCGACGACCCGATCGACAGCGCCGGCTTGCGGCTCGAGCCTACGACGCGGCGCGTATTCGGCGACCGCAGGCCGCTCGAGGTGGGGCCCACCGAGTTCAGGTTGCTGCATTTCCTCATGACGCATGCCGAGCGCGTGCACTCGCGTGCACAGCTGCTGGACCAGGTCTGGGGAGACCACGTGTTCGTCGAGGAGCGCACGGTCGACGTGCACATCCGCCGCCTGCGCAAGGCGCTCGAGCCGACCGGGCACGATCGGCTGGTCGAGACGGTGCGCGGCGCCGGCTACCGCTTCTCCGCCCAGCCTTTGTGAGAAAATCCGGACCGGCTCATGAACCCGGTCTGGGGCAACACGATCGGCGTCGCGATCGTCTCGGCGATCGTCGGACTCGTCGTTGGCGCGTTCGCCGGCGCCACGTGGGCGTGGATTGCCGTTGCGGCCGTGCTCGGCCTGCGCCTGCTGTATCACGCACGGCACCTCGCCAGCCTGTTCCGCTGGCTGCAGGCCCCTCAGCACGAGACGCTGCCCAACGGGCACGGGGTCTGGGAGGAGGTCCTCGCCGAGCTGCATCGCGCGCTCAAATCGCTCGATACCGAGCGTGATCAGCTCGCCCGGGCACTGCTGCGCTTCCGGGCCGCCGCGCAGGCGCTGCCCGACGGTGTCGTCATTCTCGACCGCGAGGATCGCATCGAGTGGGCGAACGCGACGGCCCGGCGCCAGCTCGGCGTCGACGCACGGCGCGACGCCGGCAGCCCGGTGGTCAACCTGGTACGCCACCCCGACTTCGTTGCGTACCTACGGCGCTCGGACTACGACGCGCCACTGCTCTTGCGCTCGACCCGGACCGATGCGGTCCTATCGGTGCGTATCATCGAATTCGGTGCCGATCGCAAGCTGCTGAGTTCGCGCGACGTGACGAGCGAAGAACGGCTCGACACCATGCGGCGCGATTTCGTGGCCAACGTCTCGCACGAGCTGAAGACGCCCATTACGGTGCTCTCCGGATTCGTCGAAACGCTCGCCGACGAGCGCGTCGAGCTGACGCCCACACAGCGCAAGCGCTTTCTCGGCCTCATGGCCGAGCAGGGCCTACGCATGCGTCATCTGATCGACGATCTGCTCACGCTGTCCGCGCTCGAATCGAGCCCGACGCCGGGCGACGAGCGCGAAATCGCCATGCGACCGCTCTGCGATCGGCTTCTCGAGGAAGCGCGTGCCTTGTCGGCCGACCGCCACCAGGTCGCCGTCGAGGTCGCGAGCGAGGCGGCGCTCTATGGCAGCGAGGCCGAGCTGACCAGCGCGTTTTCCAATCTGGTCTCGAATGCGATTCGCTATTCCCCGGATGGCGGCCGCGTGCGGATCCTGTGGCGCGTGGAGGACGGGCGCGGCATTTTCAGCGTGACCGACACCGGCATCGGGATCGATCGGCGCCACATTCCCCGCCTCACGGAGCGTTTCTACCGCGTCGATCGGGGGCGCTCACGCGAAACAGGAGGCACCGGTCTTGGCCTCGCCATCGTGAAGCACGTGCTGACGCGTCACGATGCGATGCTGGAGATTGACAGCGCGCCAGGCCAGGGCTCGACCTTCTGCGCCGTCTTTCCGGAGCAGCGCGTCATACCGCGCAACGCCTCGCGCGCCGCGGCCTAGGACTGGGCAGGCCCTCGATTGGGCATCCGCCCGACGCGCGTAGCGGCGCGCTTTCGCTCAGATGGTTTCGTAGGCAACGCGCTCGAAGTCGCTGCCGCGCTCGAGGACCCCGTCCAGGCGCACCCGAACCATCGATTCCACGTAGGCATCGATCACGCGCTTCGGCTTGTACCAACCGGCCGGCAGGATCAGCGAGGGCGGCGCGTTTAGCGCCTCGACCCCGGTGAGCGACAGCGCAGGGACGAATTTCTCGTTGGCCGCATTCAGACCCGCCGGGCGCGCGGCCATCGCCGCCGGCAGACCGGGCATCAGCTTCAGTCCGGCGTACAGGTCGCCGCTTTCGCTGTTCATCAGCCAGCGTACCTGAGCGAGCAGAAACGATTTCGCGTCCGACGGACGTACCGCGACCAGTTGTCCGTGCGCATAGCGCCGCCCGCTCTCGCCCGCCTTGCGCATCACTTTCAGGCCTTGGGTACTCTCGTCGACGAGCTGCCATTGCTCGACTGCGAAGCCCTGGATCGTGCTGTACTTTTCATCCTCACGCGTGCTCACGCGGCCGAAGGTCGCGAGTTCGGCCTGCTCGCGCTGCGACAGTGCGCTGCTGCCGCGTGGCTGGCGAAACGGCTGGCCCGAAACGAAATAGTGGATGGCGGCGATGCCGGTGCAGATCTGCGCGACATCCGACACACGCCGGCGCTCGGGTCCGCGCGCGGTGCGAAGCTGACACCACTGGCGGTACAGGAACACCAGCAGCTGCTCGCAGGACGGCTGCACGCAATCCTCACCGAGCGCAAGGCGCGCCGGAGATTCCCCTTTGCGCAGCAGGCCGACCCGGTTGCGCAGGCTCTTGGCGAGTCGATCGGTATCAATGTAACGAATCAACCCGGCTTTCGCGTCGTTCGGGTCGATCCGCTCGGGTGCGGCATCGCCCGTGAGGTCGACGAGCAGGGGCGGCACGTCCCGCCACTCCGGTGCCTCGCGATGCAGGGTGACTTTGCTCGCCCAGCGCTCCAGAAGAAACGCGACGAAGGTGAGCTGGCGCTGCGTGAGCTCGTTCGGGTTGCACAGCCCGGTCAGCAGCCCGCGCACGTACGCGATGCGTGGCGAGGTGTCGTGCACGTCCCGATTCAGGTAATCCTTGACCGGCTCTTCGGCGACGTCGAGCTCTTCCGCGCGCGCGTAGGCTTCGTGCAGGGCACGCCATTCCGCAGCCGGCACCTGCCGATAGGCGCGGTAGTGATGGAACATTTTCAGTCCGGCGTAGGCCAGCACCCGCTGGCACACGAGTGCCGCCTGCGCGCGCATCGCCGGATCACCCATCGCTGCCGCTTCCAGGCAGCGCATGTAGCCGAGCCGCATCTGCTCCCACAACGCAAGCGTCTGCTTGAGGATCGCGACCTCGGCGTCGGCCATCGGCAATGCCCGATTCGTGAACCGCTTGGCCTGCTCGATCTGCACGAAATGGACGGCCTCGCGAATCGCCTCGAGCACGCCCAGCCGGGTCATTGCCCGGGTCGGGAAACGGTTGTATTCGCGCACCTGGGACAGCATCTGCTGCTGCGCCGCCGACACGTTCGCGAGCGGCACGTCCTCGAGCCACTTCTTACAGCTGTCGGCATCGATGAACTCCGGCGACGCGTCGGGCGCAAGCACCGGTAGCGGAAACGCGGAGAAATCGGTCATCACAACGTCCTCAGCCCAGCAGTTCGGTCAAGCGCACACCCAGCGGCGCGTCGGCAACCTCGGGGCGCGGCGCTCCCGGGCGCGGCGCGGCGCCCCACGCCGGCTCGGGAAAGTGTGGGTCGTCCCGGTACCGCGGAATCACGTGCCAGTGCAAGTGCGGCACCTGGTTTCCGAAGCTCGCCAGGTTGATCTTGTCCGGACGGACCAACTCGCGCAGCACCCGTTCCACCGCGAACACCACATGCATCACCCGGTCGCGCTCGATCGGCTCAAGGTCCGTCATTTCCGCGACGTGACGCGCAAACACCACGCGCAGAAACCCGGGGTAGCCTTCGACCTCGGCACGCACCACCCGACAAAGCCCATCGCGCCACAGCACAACGCCGCCATCTCCTTCGCATAGGGCGCAACGCGCCACGTCGCCAGCCCGTCCGCTCAGAGCAGCACGCGTTCGATCCCACCCGCGTTCGCCTGGGCAACGAATTCGTCGAGCCAGTTCTCCCCGAGCAAGTGACGCGCCATCTCCACCACAATATAGTCGGGCTGCGCCCCGGTGTCATCCGCAAAGCGGGACAAGCCCTGCAGGCAGGATGGGCAGGATGTGAGAACTTTCACACTTGTGCCTGCCTCGCGCAGGGCGGCAAGCCCGGTTTTGAGCACTTCCTCCTTGCGAAACCGCACCTGGGTGGAGACATCCGGCCGGCTCAGAGCCAGCGTGCCCGCTTCGCCGCAGCACTGCGGCGAAAGCGCGACCTCGGCGCCGGTCAGCGCACGCGCGACCTCGAGCGGCCGATGCACCTTCATCGGACTGTGGCAGGGGTCGTGATACAGGTAGCGCACGCCCTCGACGCGCTCGAGCTTTACGCCTTTCTCGAGCAGATACTCGTGGATGTCGAGCAGGCGCGCGCCGGGAAAGATCTTTTCGAACGCGTAGTGCTCGAGCTGATCGAGGCAGGTCCCGCAGGACACGATGACGGTGCGGATGTCGAGGTAGTTGAGCGTCGTGGCGAGCCGGTGAAACAGCACGCGGTTCTGCATGATGATGCGGTCGCCACGCTCGGACTCGCCCGCCGCGCGCTGCGGGTAGCCGCAGCACAGGTAGCCTGGCGGCAGCACACACTGCGTGCCGATCGCGTAAAGCATCGCCTGCGTGGCGAGCCCGACCTGCGAGAACAGGCGCTCCGACCCGCAACCCGGGAAATAGAAAACGGCGTCGGATTCCTCGCTCGCCTTGGCGGGGTCGCGCACGATCGGAACCACCCTGGCGTCCTCGATGTCGAGCAGCGCGCGTCCCGTACGCCGCGGCAGCCCCGCGGGCAGCGGCTTGTTGATGAAGTGGACGACCTGCGCGAGCGCCCCGGGCTGGCCGGTGCTCGCCGGCGGTCGCGTGGACTGCGCGCGCGCAAGGCCTGTGGCCTTCGCGGCGCGATGGGCGAGCCGCTGCGCAGCGTAGCCCAGTCCGACCATCGCCGCGCGCGCCAGTTTGATGCTGCGGGGATCGGTGGCATTCAGCAGGAGCAGGGCTGCGCGCGTGCCCAGACTGAAGCGCCGGCGGCCCGCGCGCCGCAGCAGATTGCGCATCGCCATCGACACGTCGCCAAAGTCGATATCCACCGGACAAGGCGCGGCACACTTGTGGCACACGGTGCAATGCTCCGCAACGTCGGAAAACTCGTCGTAGTGCCCGAATGCGACGCCACGCCGCGTCTGCTCCTCGTACAACATCGCCTCGATGAGCAGCGATGCGGCGAGGATCTTGTTGCGCGGCGAGTACAGGAGGTTCGCACGCGGCACATGCGTGGCGCAGACCGGCTTGCACTTGCCGCAGCGCAGGCAGTCCTTCACCGCGTTCGCGATCTCGCCGAGATCCGAGTGTTCCAAGATGAGCGACTCCGCGCCGATCAGGGAAAAGCTCGGCGTATAGGCGTTCGTCAAGTCGGCGCCCTCGAGCAGCTTGCCGGCATTGAAGCGCCCTTCCGGATCGACCATCGCCTTGTACGCGCGAAACGCCTCGCGCTGCGCCGGACCGAGGAACTCGAGCTTGGTGATGCCGATGCCGTGCTCCCCGGATACGACGCCGCCAAGCGCGGTGGCGAGTTTCATGATGCGTGCGACCGCCAGCCTCGCGCGCTGCAGCATCGCGTAATCGTCGGAATTCACCGGGATGTTCGTATGCACGTTACCGTCCCCGGCGTGCATATGCAGCGCGACGAACACGCGCCCGCGCAGCACGCGACGGTGCGCGCGCTCGGCGCCCTCGAGGATGTCGCGGAATGCAACCCCGGCGAAGATTGCGTGCAGCGGCTCGCGAAGCTCGGTTTTCCAGGACAGGCGCAGCGCGTACGCCTGCAGCGCGTCGAACACGGTTGCATAGCGCGTTGCGAGCTCGCTGTGCAGGACACCCCAGCCCGAGACCTCCGAGACCAGCTCCGTTGCGGCTGCGTCGAGGTGCTCGCCGAGCCAGCGCCAGCGCGCGCGCACGCGCTCGATCAGCGCACGCGCACGCGCTGGACGTTCGCCGAGGATCTGCTCGCCGGAGAGTGACTCGTCGACCCGGTAGAGCGGCAGGGCGCCGCCGAAGTACTCCTCGAGCGCATCGAGCAGCGCGAGCTTGCTGGCGATCGACTGCTCGATGTTGATGCGCTCGATGCCGTCGGTGTAATCGGCCAGCCGCTCGAGCGGGATGACCACATCCTCGTTGATCTTGAAGGCATTGGTATGCTTCGCAATCGCCGCGGTACGCGCCCGATCCAGCCAGAAACTGCGACGCGCCTCGGGCGAGACCGCGATAAAACCCTCGCCACCGCGCGCGTTCGCGATCCGGACGACCGCCGAGGCCGCGCTCGCCACCGCGTCCACGTCCTCGCCGACCAAATCGCCGATCAGCACCATGCGTGGTCGCGCATTGCGTCGCGACTTGGTGGCATAGCCAACCGCTTTCACGTAACGCTCGTCGAGGTGCTCGAGGCCCGCGAGCTGCGTCTGCGGGCGCGCGTCGAGGTAGCGCTTGATCTCGACGATCGCCGGCACCGCCTCCTTCGGCAGACCGAAGAACTCGAGGCACAACGTGCGTGTGTGCGTCGGCATGCGGTGCAACACGAAGCGCGCCGATACGATGATGCCGTCGGTCCCCTCCTTCTGCATGCCGGGCAATCCACCGAGCACCTTGTCGGTCACGTCCTTGCCGAGCCCGCGCTTGCGGAACGCGCGTCCGGGAAGCTCGAGGCAGCGCTCCTCGCGCAGCGTCTTGCCGTCCGGCGCGTAGCGTCGCAGGCGAAAGCGCGCGATCTCGACATCGTGGATGCGCCCCAGGTTGTGATCGAGGCGCTCGACTTCGAGCCACTCGGCCTGGGGCGTCACCATCCGCCAGGACGCGAGGTTGTCGATCGCCGTGCCCCAGAGCACCGCCTTCTTGCCCCCGGCGTTCATCGCCACATTGCCGCCGATGGTCGAGGCATCGGCAGAGGTCGGATCGACGGCGAACACGAGGCCTGCGGCTTCCGCGGCCTCCATCACGCGCCGCGTCACGACGCCGGCGCCGGCGCGAATGGTCGGGACCCGCTCCGCAACACCCGGCAGTTCGATCCGTTCGACTGCGGACAGACTTTCGAGCTTCTCGGTGTTCAACACCGCGGAGCGCCGCGTCAGCGGCACTGCGCCCCCCGTGTAGCCGGTACCGCCACCCCGTGGAATGATGGTAAGTCCCAATGCGCTCAGCGCCGCGACCAGCGGCTGAATCGCGTCCTCGCGCTCCGGCGACACCACGACGAACGGGTATTCGACGCGCCAGTCGGTCGCGTCGGTCACGTGCGAGACGCGCGCGAACGGGTCGAACTGGACATTGTCGCGTCGGGTCACGCGGGCAAGCCGCCGACGTACCCGTGTCCGCAAGGCGCGCGTCTCGCCGAACGAGGCCTCGAGCGCCGCGACCGCCTGGCCCGCGGTTTCCAGCAGGCCGAGCACTTTCGCATTTCCGCCGCGCCGCCGCTCGATCTCATCGAGCCGCCGCCGCATGCCCGCGACGACTTCTGCACGGCGCCGCGGGTGTGCGATCAGGTCGTCCTCGATGTAGGGGTTGCGCAGGATGACCCACATTTCACCGAGCACTTCGTACAGCATCCGCGCCGAGCGGCCGGTCCTGCGTTCGGCACGCAGCGCGCTCAGACGCGCCCAGGCCTCCGCGCCCAGAATGCGCAGGACGATCTCGCGGTCCGAGAACGAGGTGTAGTTATAGGGAATTTCGCGCAGCCGTTCGGCTGGAGCCTGCGCGGCGGCCGTCATCGGCGCATTTTAGCCGGTTGCTGCAACGCAACAACCCCCGCTACGCGTGGGATCAGTGCAGCGTTTGCGGCTGCGACGGTTCGCCGCCGAAGACGTCGCGGTAGCTGGCGTAGAAGCTCGCGAACAGGGTCGGCAGCAGCACGATGACGAGCGGAAAGACGAGCGACATGACCGTGCCGCGCGCGCCGCCGTGCGTGAGGAGCACGACCGCGCTCAGCGTGAGCAAGGGCATCACCAGCAGCAGCAGCGCCGCCGCGATCAACGCGCTCGGCCAGTCCGGCGATCCGCGCGCGCAGCAGACGATCACCGACATGATCACCGACTCGGATCCCAACGTCGCGCGCGCCGCCGCGTACTCGCTGCAGTACATGGACACGCCGGAGTCGCGGGCGCTGCTGCGCGACGCGGCGTCGATGAGCGATCCGCAGGCGCTGCAGCTTCCGACTGTCGATCCGGCGGCGCAGCCGGAGTTCACCGACGGGCCAAGCTGCAAGGCGTGGCTGGAGAACGTGCCGCTCGCCAACGTCGCGGAGGCGCAGCGCCAGCTTTTGCTCGCGGTCTGGGAGCTCAACCGCTCGGGCGCGGGCGCGCCGGGGCGCCTTGCGGCGCTCGAGGCGGCCCGCGAAGCGGTGCACTTCGTGCAGATCGAGCAG
>Ga0210067_1000024_pt1 | contig 19661 bp, 16 predicted proteins | sample RushMan_ThreeSqB_2_FD_185559 | JGI IMG/M metagenome (GOLD analysis project Ga0210067, IMG submission 185559) | Wetland microbial communities from San Francisco Bay, California, USA, that impact long-term carbon sequestration - RushMan_ThreeSqB_D2... | ecosystem: Environmental > Aquatic > Marine... | reverse complement strand
ATGGGCCCGTTCACCATGGGCGACATGGCCGGACTCGATATCGGCTGGGAGATTCGCAAGCGCCGCTATCAGGAGCGGCCGAACTTCGTCTACTCGAAGATCGGCGACCGCATCTGCGAGGCCGGCCGCTACGGCCAGAAGACCGGCAAGGGCTGGTACCGGTACGAGGCGGGCAATCGCACGCCGATTGCGGATGTCGAGGCCGACGCAATCATCGAGGCCTACCGCAAGGAGATTGGCGTCAAGCCGCGCAAGATCACGGACCAAGAGGTCATCGAGCGCCTGATCTACGCATTGGTCAACGAGGCGGCGTACATTCTCGACGAAGGCATCGCGCTGCGCGCCTCCGATATCGACATGGTCTACCTCACCGGCTACGGCTTTCCAGCGTACCGCGGCGGGCCGATGTTCACTGCGAGCACGGTCGGTCTCGACAAGGTGGTCGCGGCGATCAAGCGCTTCCAGCAGGGCTATCAGGGCGCGGTGTGGAAGCTGGCGCCGCTGCTCGAGAAACTCGCGGCGCAAGGCAAGACGTTCTCCGATTACGACGCAGGCAAGAAATAGGCTTACAGACTTACTTACGAGGAGGGTCCTATGACCGACGCAGTCATCGTTTCTACCGCGCGCACGCCGCTGTGCAAGAGCTGGCGCGGCGCGCTCAACATGACGCACGGCGCCAAGATGGGCGCCCACGCCGTGAAAGCGGCGCTCGCACGCGCGAAGGTGCATGAAGAGGAGGTCGAAGACGTGATCATGGGCTGCGCGACGCCCGAGGGCGCGACCGGCGGCAATATCGCGCGCCAGATCGCGATTCGCGCGGGCCTTCCGGTGAGCGTATCCGGGATGACCGTGAACCGTTTCTGCTCCTCCGGATTGCAGGCGATCGCGCTTGCGGCGCAACGTATTTTGGCCGGCGAGAACGGCGTGTACGTGGGCGGCGGCGTGGAGTCGATCTCGCTGGTGCAGAACGAGGCCAACAAGCACCACTACCAGGACGAATGGCTGCACCGGCACAAGCCCGAGGTGTACTGGCCGATGCTGCAGACCGCCGAGTACGTCGCCCGCAAGTACAACATCCCGCGCGAAGTCCAGGACCGCTACGGGGTCGAGAGCCAGCTGCGCGCGGCGAAAGCGCGCGCCGAAGGCAGGACGAAGGAAGAGATCGTTCCGATCACCACCAAGATGAAAGTGATCGACAAGACGACGAGCCAGGAAACGATGAAGGAAGTGACGGCCGAGTTCGACGAGGGCATCCGGCCCGACACCAACTACGAAGGCGTCTCGCAGATCAAGCCGGCGATCGAGGGTGGCGTGATCGCCGCGGGCAACGCGAGCCAGTTTTCAGACGGCGCCTCGGCCTGCGTCGTGATGAGCGACAAGGAGGCTGCGCGCCGCGGCCTCAAGCCGATGGGCGTGTTCCGTGGCTTTGCGGTCGCGGGCTGCGAGCCGAACGAGATGGGCATCGGACCGGTGTTCGCGATTCCGAAGCTGCTCGAGCGCGCCGGAATGAAGGTTGCCGACATCGACCTTTGGGAGCTGAACGAAGCGTTTGCGGTGCAGGTGCTCTACTGCCGCGACAAGCTCGGCATTCCCGACGATCGGCTGAACGTGAACGGCGGCTCGATCGCGCTCGGCCATCCCTACGGCGTGACCGGATCGCGCCTCACCGGCCACTTGCTGATCGAAGGCAAGCGCCGCGGCGCCAAGTACGGTGTCGTGACGATGTGCATCGGCGGCGGCATGGGCGCGGCGGGACTGTTCGAGATCGTTTAGGCAGGCGCAAAAGGGGTCAGACCCCTGTGGATAACTCTGGGGTCAGACCCCATTGCATTACGAGGGACATCCGATCATCGAAAGGGGTCTGACCCCTTTCGAGTTCTCCGCTGGGTCCGACCCCGTTTAAGGCGCGCCGATCTTCTTTTCCTGCAGCGCGTGCAGGAGGCGCCCGGAGACGAGCGAGATCCGGTCGACCAGCAGTCCCAGAAACGCCTCGTTGAAGCGCGCGCGCACTTCGCTCGACATCGCCTCGAGCTGCTCGACGCTGAGATTGATCGCCCAGCTCGACTCGGTCGCGCGCACCGTCGCCATGCGCGCCTGGCCGTTTCGGCGGATGACCGAGAATTCGCCGACGCTCTCGCCGGGGCTCACGATGTTGAGCAGCTCGCCACGGCTCGTTACCTTGGCCATGCCGGAGGCCAGCACGAAGAACCCCGCGTCGTGCTCGCCTTCCTGGATGAGATCCTCATCGGCCTCGAACTTGCGCCAGGCGGCCTGTCGAACCACTTCCCAGAGCTCGACTTCGCTGAAGGTTCGGAAGAAGGCGAGCCGGCGCATGGCATTGAATCGCTCCGCCTCGGTGAGGCCGAGCGTGTCGCCGGACTCCGCGCCGAGCAGCGCCTCGAGGGCGTTCGCCATCTCCTCCCAGCTCGCAAACCGCCGCTCGCGGCTCTTGGCGAGCGCGCGCGCAACGATCTCGTCGAGCGCCGGCGGCACCTCATGGCGCAGCGCGCTCGGGGGCGGCGGCTCGCTGGTGGTGATCTGCTCCATCAGTTCGTCCACCGTGCCCCCGGTAAACGGACGGCGCCCGGTCAGCAGGTGATACAGCACCGCGCCGAGCGAGAAGATGTCGGTCTGGAAGTTGAGCGTCTCGCCCTGAATCTGCTCGGGCGACATGTAGGCCGGGGAGCCGACGCCGAGGACCTGCGTCGTCTCGGCGCGATCGATCATCGCGGCACCGAAGTCCGAGATCTTGATGTCGAAATCCTGCGTGAGCATGATGTTCGCGGGCTTCAGATCGCGGTGCACGACCCCGTTCTGATTGGCGTACTCCAGCGCCTTGCAGCACTTGAAGCCGATCTCGGCGATTTTCGGCACCGCGATCAGCGCGTCCGATTCGCAGTGCTCGGCGAGACTCCCGCCGTCGATGTACTCCATGACCAGATAGCGCGTATCGCCCTCGACACCCGCGTCGAGAATCGTCGCAATGTGCGGATGGCGCAGCTTTCCGGCGAGTGCCGCCTCGGTCTGGAAAAAGCGCAGCTGCAGCCGCGCCGCCTCGACGTCGGCATCCGGCTTGGCTTCCATGACCTTGAGCGCGACGTCGCGCTGGGAAAACGGGTCGGCCGCGAGATAGACGGTCCCGGTCGCGCCTTTGCCGATCAGCCGCGCAATCCGGTACTTGCCGATGGTTTCGGGCATCTCGCTGGTCTAGGCAGAAGCTCGGCGCAACGTAGCCGGCCACGCGCACCGGTCGCGTGAACCGGGTCAGCCGCTGCGCATCCCATGCAGGCGGAACGCGATGATCGGCTGTTGGAATCCGCGCAACTGCAGCGGCTCCACCGATTCGGTGTCCGCAAGGTGCGCGATATCGCGCTCGGTTTGACAGTCGATCAGGATTTCGCCGGCGCGTGCCTCGCCGCACAGCCGTGCGGCCAGATTCGGAATGTTGCCGATCGCGGCGTACTCCCAGCGGCTTTCGAAGCCGATCACCCCGAGCGTCGCCTCGCCCTGAGCGATGCCCACGCCCAGGCCGACCGTGTAGCCGCGCTGCGTCCAGCTCTCGGCGATCGGCTGAAACGCCCGCTGCAGCTCGAGCGCCATGTTGACCGCCCGTTCCGCCGGCTTCTCGACCGGGACCGGGTCGTTGAAGAAGATCATCACGCCGTCGCCCGCGAAGTGCTCAAGCGTTCCGCCGTAGGCGTCGACGATCCGCCCCATCGACGCGTGGTAGGCGCGCATCAGGTCGACCACATCGCCGGGGTCGGCGCGGTCGGTGAATGCCGTAAACCCGCGCAGGTCGAGGAACACCACCGTGATCTCGCGCCTGTGCGGCGCGAGCAGTTCCTCGCCGCCTGCGACGATCGCCTCGGCGACCGGCGGCGCAAAAAAGCGCTTCAGCCGGCCGAGGCGCTCAATCGCCGAGACCTGCTTGCGCACGCGCTCCTCGAGCTTCGCGTTCCACTCGCGCAGCTGCTCGGCCTGGCGCCGCACTTCGTCCTGCAGCGACTTCACGCGCAGCAGCGCCCGCACGCGGGCGAAGAGCTCCGGCCAGTTCACCGGCTTGGAAAGAAAATCGTCTGCCCCCGCTTCGATGCCCTTGAGCCGCTCGGCGTAGGGATCGAGCGAGGTGACGAGCACGATCGGCAGCAACGCGGTTTCTTCCCGCGCGCGCAGCCGTCGGCACACCTCGTAGCCGTCCAGGCCCGGCATCACGATGTCCATGACGAGCAGATCCGGCGGCGCGCTGCGCACCCGCTCGAGCGCTTCCTCGCCCGACACGGCGGTGTCGACCCGGTAGCCGCGCACGCGCAGCAGCTCGGCTGCCATTTCGACGTTCGCGCGCTGATCGTCGACCACCAGAATGTGGGCAACGCGCACCCCTGCGCTGGCGAGCTGTGGTTTCGGCGGTGCGGCGACGCGCATGGGCGAAATCCGTTCCGGCTAGAGGACGATGACGCCGCGCGCGTTCTTGCCGGACTCGAGGTCGGCAAAGGCCTGTGCGGCCTCGTCGATCCGGTAGCGCTTGGTGATCAACTCGTCGAGCTTGAGCTTGCCCGCGGCATACAGGCCGAGCATGCGTGGAAAATCCTCGCGCGGCCGCGCCGAACCGAAGTAGCTGCCGGTCAGCGTCTTTTCCTCGAACGGCAGGGTCATCGTGCGCACCGCGGTCGACTCGCCGGGCCGCGCCACGCCGACCACCACCGCGACGCCGCCCTTGCGGATCGCCTTGTAGGCCGCGGCCGCCAGCTCGCCGCTGCCGACGCATTCGAAGGCGTAGTCCAGGCCGCCGCCGGTCATTTGTTTGAGCACCTTGGTGAGATCCTCGCCCGGCTTCGCGACAACCGTATCGGTCGCGCCGAACAGCTTCGCGTAGCCGAGCTTCGCCTCCGCAGTGTCGATCGCGATGATGCGTCCGGCGCCGGCGATCGCCGCGCCCTGGATGACGTTCAGGCCCACCCCGCCGCAGCCCCAGACGCCGACCACGCTGCCCGGCTCGACCTTGGCGGTGTTGAACACCGCGCCCACGCCGGTGGTCACCGCGCAGCCGACCAGCGCGGCGCGGTCGAGCGGCACGGCGCGATCGATCTTGACGAGGTTGTCGGCATGCACGACGGCATACTCGGCCATCACGCCGACGCCCGAGAAGATGTTGAGCGGCTTGCCCTGCGCATCCTGCGTGCGCAGCGTGCCGTCCGGCAATGTCGAGAGCGCCTTGCCTTGCAGATTGCAAAGTACCGGGCGGCCGACGTTGCAGTAGTGGCAGCGCCCGCACATGTAGATCCAGTTCGACACGACGTGGTCGCCTTGCGCGAGCTCGGTCACGCCCGCGCCGACTTCAATCACCTCGCCGGCCGCCTCATGGCCGAGGATGAGGGGCAGCGGCAGGGCAATTGTCCCGTTGGTGGCCGAAAGATCCGAATGGCAAACGCCGACCGCGCCGACCTTCACCAGCACCTCTCCGGCCTTCGGCGAGTCAAAGTGCACGTCCTCAACGACCACTGGCTTGTTGAGTTCGCGCGCAATAACTGCCTTGCCACGTTTTGCCATTTGCTTCAACGCCCGGTGGACCAAAACCTAGAACTTACGCGAAGTATAGCCGCTCGCGCCAGCCGGAGCCCGTGACCCTTGTCCGGAATCAACGACTTGTGGCGCCCCGGCATCGGGCGGAGTCGTGAGGTTCGGCCCCAACGGCGTCGGCCCAGAGCGACAGCCTGCCCCTCTCACCCGCGCCCTGCCGCTCGCTTGGCCCGTCAGAGGCTGCGGGCGATCACTTCCTTCATGATCTCGCTGGTGCCCCCGTAGATGCGCTGCACCCGGGCCTCGGTGTACAGGCGGGCGATCGGGAACTCGTTCATGTAGCCATAGCCCCCGAAGATCTGCAGGCAGCGGTCGATCACCTTGCACTGCCGCTCGCTGGTCCACCACTTCGCCATACAGGCCGTCGGTGCGTCCAGCCGGCCCGCGAGCAGCTTGTCCAGGCACGCGCTCACGAAGGCCCGCGCCACCGCGACTTCGGTTGCGCATTCGGCCAGTGTAAAGCGCGTGTTCTGGAATTCCATCAACGACTTGCCGAACGCCCGGCGTTCCTTGGCGTACGCGCTGGCAAGCTCGACCGCGCGCGCCATTGCGCCGACCGCGCGATACGCGACGATCATGCGTTCGTAGGGCAACTGGCTCATCAGCTGCCCGAAGCCGCGACCTTCCTCGCCGCCGAGCAGATTGGCCGCCGGCACACGCGCGTCGTCGAAAAACAGCTCAGCCGTGTCCTGCGCCTTCTGCCCCATCTTGTCGAGGATGCGCCCGCGACGAAAGCCTGCGAGATCCTTGGTCTCGGCGACGATCAGCGACACGCCCTTCGCGCCCTCGCGCGGATCGGTTTTCGCCACGACGATGACCAGGTCGGCGTGGTGCCCGTTGGTGATGAAGGTCTTCTGGCCGGAGATCAGGTAATGATCGCCTTCGCGGCGGGCCTGGGTGCGGATCCCCTGCAGGTCCGACCCTGCGCCGGGCTCGGTCATGGCGATCGCGCCCACGATTTCGCCCTTTGCCATGGCCGGCAGCCAGCGGCACTTCTGCGCCTCGCTCGCGTAGGCGAGCAGATACTGCGAGACGATCGAATGCACCGAGAAGCCGAGCGCCGAATCGATCGCGCGCGCCGCCTCCTCGACCATCACCGCGAGATGCTCGACCGTGCCGCCCGCCCCGCCATGGAAGGCCGGAACATCGAGCAGCAGCAAGCCGAGCGCGCCGGCGCGGTTCCACAGTTCGCGATCGACGTGACCCTGTGCGGCGTAGCGCTGCCAGTTGGGCATCACCTCGGTTTCGTAGAAACGCCGCACCGTGGCGCGAAAGGCGTCGAGCTCGGCCTGGCTGGAATGCGCTGCGTTCATCGGTTTTTCTCCCTGCGCGCTTCGCAACGGTCGCCCGGCGCGCCCGCCGCGCTACAGGCCGCCGTTCACGACGAGGCATTGCCCGGAAACGTAGTCGCTGTCCGGGCTGCAGAACAGGTACACCGAGCCCGCGGCTTCTTCGGGCGTGCCGCCGCGCCCCAGCGGGATCATCTGGTTCATCGCGGCGAGCCGGCCGCCCTGGATCCCGACCTTGACCTTGCGTCCCTGGACCTCGATCTCGCCTGCCTCGCCTTCCTGCAGGGGCGTCGTCAGCCGGGTCTGGATGTAGCCGAACGCGACCGCGTTGACGGTGACGTCGTAGCGGCCCCATTCCTTGGACAGCGCCTTGGTCAGGCCGATGACGCCCGCCTTGCCCGAGGAGTAGTTCGACTGGCCCGCGTTGCCGTTCACGCCCGAGGTCGAGGAGATGTTGACGACCTTGCGCATCACGCGCTTGCCGGCTTTGCGCTCTTCGTCCACCACCGGACGGAAGTACTGCTGGAACGCGCGCAGGACGCGAAACGGTGCGGTCAGATGAACGTCGATGATCGCGTACCACTGCTCGTCCGACATCTTCTGGATCACGCTGTCCCAGGTGTAGCCGGCGTTGTTCACCACGACGTGGCAACCGCCGAACGCGTCGACGGCGGTCTGCACGATCCGCTCGCCGAAATCGGTGGCCGTGACATCACCGACGCAGGCCGTGGCGCGCCCGCCCTGCTTCTGGATCGCGGCCACGGTCTCCTTCGCCGGCGCCTCGTCGATATCGTTGATGACGACCGCGGCGCCCTCGCGCACGAGCCGCAACGCGATGTTTTGACCGATGCCGCGCCCCGAGCCGGTGACGATTGCGATGCGTCCGTCGAGCTGTCCCATCAGGCGACTCCCCTGGTTGGAAAAATGCTCCACTGTAGCCAGTCCAACCCGGCTTCGCCAGACGAACGCTGCGAAACGACGCCGCAGCGTCGTCGCCCGGCGCACCGGCGATTGACAGTAAAATCGCGCTTTCAGACAAACCGTCGATCGCGTCCCACGCGCGGCGGCGCGCATCGCGTTTTTTGCTCGAGGCCAGACATGATCAATCGCGACAAGTTTTTTATCGGCGGCCAGTGGGTCGCCCCGTCCAGCAAGGAAACGATCGAGGTCCACAACGCCGGCACCGGGGCCGTCATGGGCAGCGTGCCCGCGGGCGGCGAGCTGGACATCAACGCGGCCGTGGCCGCGGCGCGCGGCGCGCTCGAGGGCTGGAGCCAAACGCCGGTGGACGGGCGCGCGGCGTTCCTGGAGAAGATCTCGGCCGGCCTGAAGGCGCGCGCCGAGGAACTGGCGAAGCTGATCGCCGAGGAAGTCGGCATGCCGATCAAGCTCTCCGGGCGGATCCAGGCAGGCCTGCCGATTGCGAATTTCGCCAACTACGCGAAGCTGGTCAAGGGCTTCAAGTTCGAGGAAACGGTGGGCAACTCGGTCGTGCTGCGCGAGCCCGTCGGCGTCGTCGGCGCGATCACGCCGTGGAACTATCCGCTGCACCAGATCACCCTCAAGGTCGCGCCCGCGCTCGCGGCCGGCTGCACGGTGGTCCTCAAGCCTTCGGAGGTCGCGCCATTCAACGCCTTCCTGCTCGCCGAGGTCGTCGAATCGGCCGGCCTGCCGAAGGGCGTGTTCAACCTGGTGACCGGACTCGGCCCGACCGCGGGCGAAGCGCTGGTCAAGCACCCCGAGGTCGACATGATCTCGTTCACCGGCTCAACGCGCGCGGGCAAGCGCATCTCCGAGCTCGCCGCGCAGAGCGTGAAGCGCGTCGCGCTCGAGCTGGGCGGCAAGAGCGCATCGGTCATACTCGACGATGCCGACCTCGCCAGCGCAGTCAAGGCGACGGTGAACGGCTGCTACCTCAATTCCGGCCAGACCTGCACCGCGCTCACGCGTATGCTCGTGCCGGAATCGAAATACGACGAAGCGGCAAAGGTTGCCGCCGAAGTCGCCAAGGGCTTCACGCTCGGCGATCCGTTGTCGGAAGCGACCCGGCTCGGGCCCCTCACCTCGGCCGCGCAGCTCGAGCGCGTGCGCCGCTACATTCGAAAGGGCCTCGACGAAGGCGCCGAGCTGCTGGCCGGGGGCCCCGAGACGCCCGAAGGGTTGCCAGGCGGCTATTTCGTCAAGCCGACCGTGTTCGGCAAGGTCAAGCCCGGCTCGACGATCGAACAGGAAGAGATCTTCGGGCCGGTGCTCTCGATCATCACCTACAAGGATGAGGACGACGCGGTGCGCATCGCCAACGACACGGCCTACGGCCTGGCGGGCGCGGTCTGGTCGAAGGACGAGGCGCGCGCGCAGAAAGTCGCGCGCCGCATCCGCGCCGGGCAGGTCGACGTGAACGGCGGCGCATTCAACATGAACGCGCCCTTCGGCGGCTTCAAGCAGTCCGGGCACGGCCGCGAGGCGGGCGTGTACGGGCTGGAAGAGTTCCTCGAGTACAAATCGCTGCAGCTGAAAGGCTGATCAAGCCGGACCGCTCCGCGGCCGCTTGATCTGCGCGCGATCGAACCGGCGCTGCGCGCCGTTCATCGCGCGCAACTCAGGCCGGCAGCCGCGCGGCGGCGGCCTCGATCGCCGCGGCGAGCTCGGCGTAGGACTGCGTGACCGGAAACGCCGGGAACTGCGCCGCAATCGACGCCGGTGGCCGGAAAAAGATCCCCGCGTTGGCCGCCCCGAGCATGGCGGTGTCGTTGTACGAATCGCCCGCCGCGACGACCGCAAAATTGAGCGCGCGAAACGCCTCGACCGCAGAGCGCTTCTGATCCGGCATGCGCAGCCGGTAATTGGCGACGAAGCCCGCGGCGTCGATCTCGAGGCGGTGACAGAACAAGGTCGGCCAGCCGAGCTGGCGCATCAGCGGCCGGGCGAATTCGTAGAACGTGTCGGACAGGATGACGATCTGGTGACGCGCACGCAGGCCGTCAAGGAACTCGGCCGCGCCTTCGAGCGGCCCCATGTCGGCGATCACCGCCTCGATGTCGGCCAAACGCAGCTTCTCACGCGCCAGAATCTCGAGGCGATAGCGCATCAGCTTGTCGTAGTCTGGCTCGTCGCGTGTGGTGCGCGTGAGCGCATCGACGCCCGTGCGCCTCGCGACCTCGACCCAGATTTCCGGCACCAGCACCCCTTCCAGGTCCAGGCAGACGACGATCACGCGCGGGCCCCTCTCGGCGACGAAAAGGCGCGATGTTACCGCGAAGTAAAATGCGCGTAAGGTCCGTAGGTAGTCGGTACGCTACGGTGCCTCGACTGGGGACGGTAATGAGGAAGACGGCCGCCTGGCTTGCGACCCGCGCGCTCGAGCAGCTCGGGGTGCGGTACACCTTCGGCATCCCCGGGGTGCACAACACCGAGCTCTATGACGAGCTGAACGCCTCCGAGACGATCGCCCCGGTGCTCGTCACGCACGAGCTCTCGGCGGCGTACATGGCGGACGCGATGAGCCGGCTCTCGGGCAGCATCGGCACCCTGGCGCTCGTCCCGGCCTCTGGCCTGACGCACGCCGCGAGCGGCATTGCAGAAGCCTTTCTTGCCGGCGTGCCCATGCTGGTGATCTCGGGCGGCATCCGCACCGACCTGCCGTACAGCTATCAGCTGCACGAAATCGACCTGCACGCGTTCATGCGCGGCATCACCAAGGCGACTTTCCAGCCGAAGACGCACCGCGAGGTGCAGCCGATGATCTACGAGGCCTATCGGATCGCGACGCACGGGGAGCCTGGACCGGTGTTCATCGAGCTTCCGGTCAATCTGTTGCTCATGCCGGGCGAGGCGGATGCCATCCCCGAATACGATGAAGGCGAGCCGGCGCGCATCCACGATGCGGCCGCGGTCACCGCCGCGGTGGAGCTGTTGCGCGCGAGCCGACGGCCGGGCCTGTTCGTCGGCTGGGGCGCGCGCGGCGCGCTTGCCGAGGTCAGCGGCATCGCCGAATTTCTGCAGGCGCCGGTTGCGACGACGTTGCAGGGGCTGTCGGTGTTGCCTGGCACGCATCCGCTGCACGCCGGCTTCGGCTTCGGGCCGGCTGCGGTGCCGGCGGCGCGCAATGCCTTCGCGCAATGCGACTGCCTGCTCGCCATTGGAACGCGCTTCGCCGAGATCGCCACCGGCAGCTTCGGCGCCAAAGTGCCGTCGAATCTGATTCACGTCGACATCAACCCGAACGTGTTCAACCGCAACTATCCGGCGAAGGTGACGATCGAGGGCGACGGCGCTGCGGTCGGCGCGGCGCTGCTGCTCGGCTTGAAGGCGGCCGGCGAGCCGCGCGCGACCGACGCGGCGCTGCAGGATCGCATCCGCAGCGACAAGGCTGCCTATCGCACGGAGTGGTACGCGCATGACAGCAAGGGGCGGGTGAACCCGGCCCGCTTTTTCGATGCGCTGCGGGCGCGCACGCCGCCCGATGCGCTCACCGTGATCGACGACGGCAATCACACCTACCTGACGGCCGAGCTCTACACGTTCAGCGAGCCGGGCAGCGTCGCGCTGCCGACCGACTTCAATTCCATGGGCTACGCCGTGCCGGCGGCCATTGGTGCGGCGCTTGCCCGCCCGGGCAAGCACGTCAATGCGATCGTCGGCGACGGCGCCTTCGCGATGACCTGCATGGAGATCGCCACCGCGGTGGCCCAGGGTCTCGGCATCTGCTACTACGTATTCCACGACGGCGCCCTGTCGCAGATTTCGCAGGCGCAGACGATGCCGTACAACCGCACGCCCTGCTCGGAGCTGCCGCCGCTGCGTCTCGAGGGCATCGCGGTCGCAACCGGCGCGCACTACCTGCGACTCGGCACCGACGATGCGCTCGAGCGCACGATCGACGAGGCGCACCGCGTCGCGGCGGCGGGCCGGCCGGTCATCGTCGATGTGCTGATCGACTACACCAAGCGCACCGCCTTTACCCGGGGCGCGGTGCGCACCAACCTGAAGCGCCTGCCGCTGCGCGAGCAGCTGCGCTTCATCGCGCGCGCGCTGGTTCGGCGGATCACTGGATAAAAAAGAAATAAAGGCAAAAAAGGGGTCAGACCCCTGTGGATAACTCTGGGGTCAGACCCCATTGAAGAATAGCGAACGGCCTCGGATCATCCAAAAAAGGGGTCTGACCCCGATGTCGCAATGAAGTCGGACGTGATCATCATCGGCGGCGGCATCGCGGGGATCGTCTGCGCGCTGGAGTTGCTCGAGGCCGGTCGCCGCGTGCTGCTGCTCGATCGTGACGAAGCGGAGAATTTCGGCGGCCTGGCCAAGGAAAGCTTCGGCGGCATGTTCTTCATCGGCACGCCCGAGCAGCGCCGCGCAAAAGTCGCCGACAGCGTCGAGCTCGCGCTCGAGGACTGGCGCGCATTCGCGGCGTTCGAGCCCGAGGATCATTGGCCGCAACGCTGGGCGGAATACTACGTGCATCACTGCACCGACCTCGGCTACCGCTGGCTCAAGCAGCTCGGCGTCCGCTTCTTTCCGGTGCCGCACTGGGTCGAGCGCGGCCTCAACACGCGCGGCAACTCGGCGCCGCGCTTCCACCTGGTCTGGGGCACCGGACAGACGCTCGTTCGCGTCCTCGCGCAACGGCTGCGCGCGCACCCGCGGCGCGCGCGGCTCGAGCTGCGCTTCGGGCATCGCGTCGAGCGCCTGCTCTCGAGCAACGGCACGGTGACGGGCTGCGCCGGGCGCACCGAACCCGACGGCGCCGCGTTCGAGGCGCAGGGTGATTGCGTCGTCATCGCTGCCGGCGGCGCGAACGGCGCGATCGAGCGGGTGAAGGCCAACTGGCACCGCGACTGGGGATCGCCGCCGACCACGATCCTCAACGGCTCGCACCGCTACGCCGACGGCACGCTGCACGACGCTGCCGGCGCGCTCGGCGCACGCATCACCCACATGGATCGCATGTGGAATTACGCGGCCGGAGTACATCACTTCCGGCCGCGCAAGCCCGGGCATGGCCTGTCGCTCGTGCCGCCGCGCTCGGCGCTGTGGCTCGATGCACGCGGCGAGCGCATCCTGCCGCCGCTGGTGACCGGCTTCGACACGCGCGACCTGGTGACGCAGGTTTCGACGCGTCCGGGCGGCTATTCCTGGCAGCTGCTCAACCGGCGCATCGCGTTGAAGGAGCTCGCCGTCTCGGGCGCGGAGTTCAACCCCTCGATCCGCGACCGGCGCTGGCTCGGGTTCCTGCGCGACGTCGTCCTCGGCAATCGCTGGCTGTACGACACGCTAACCCAGAACTGCGTCGATTTCGTGCTCGCGGATTCGATCGAAGCGCTCGTCGGGAAGATGAACGCCCTCGCGGCAAACGCGGCGATCGACCCCGCGCGCCTGCGTGCAACGGTGGAAGCCTACGATGCCGCCGTCGCGCGCGGCATGCCGTGGCAGGACGAGCAGCTGCGCCGCATCGATGCGCTTCGCGCCTACCGCGGCGATCGCATCCGCACCGCGCGCTCGCAGCGCATCCTCGACCCGGGCGCGCTGCCGCTTGTTGCGATCCGCGAGTTCCTCATCAGCCGCAAGAGCCTCGGCGGCATCCAGACCGATCTCGCGTGCCGCGCGCTCGATGCGAACGGCGAGCCGATCGCAGGCCTATATGCCATCGGCGAGTCCGCGGGCTTCGGCGGCGGCGGCGTGCACGGGCTGCGCGCGCTGGAAGGCACCTTTCTCGGCGGCTGCGTGCTCACCGGGCGCGCGGCGGCTGCGGCGATCGTGAAACCGGGCGCGTAACGCGGCCTGGAGCGGCTAGAATTTCCGCTCTTCTCGCCGCGCGCGCGGCGCAATCCTCGTGGAGCATCACATGGGCGTCAGGAAGCTATTCGATTTGAGCGGTCGCACGGCGGTCATCACGGGCGGCTCGCGCGGACTCGGGCTGCAGATCGCCGAGGCCCTTGGCGAAATGGGCGCCCGGGTCGCGATCACCGCGCGCAAGCAGGGCGAACTCGACCAGGCCGTCGCACACCTCGCCAAGCTGGGCGTCGATGCAACTGCATTCGTCTGCGACCTCAGCAAGCGTGAGAACATCCCCGTTCTCGTCGACGCCGTGCTCGACAAGTTCAAGAAGATCGACATCCTGGTGAACAACGCGGGCGCGGTGTGGGTCGCGCCGGCCGAGGATCATCCGCTGGAGGCCTGGGACAAGCTTGTGAACCTCAACCTCACCGGCACATTCATCCTCTCGCAGCAGGTTGCGAAGCGCTCGATGATTCCCGCGCGCTGGGGACGCATCATCAACGTCGCGTCGGTGGCCGGCCTGATGGGAAGCGATCCACGGGTGGTGAAGACGATTTCTTACAACGCGACCAAGCACGGCGTCGTCGGCTTGACTCGCCAGTTCGCCGCCGAGTGGGGCGAGCACGGCGTCCTGGTGAACGCGATCTGCCCGGGCTTCTTTCCGTCGAAGATGACACGCGACGCCATGGACACGATCAACAAGTTCGTACTCGAGTTGACGCCCAATCGGCGCCTTGGCAACGAGGAAGACCTCAAGGGTCTCGCAGTACTGCTCGCCTCCGAGGCCTCGCGCCACATCACAGGCCAGGCGATCGCCGTCGACGGCGGCGCCGTCATCATCTGACCATGACCAAGCCCGCAGCGCACGAAGGCATCGAGTTCGCGCGCGACTACCACAAGAAGGTCAAGTTCGCGGCCCACCTCGGGATCGAGCAGGTCGCGCTCGAGCCCGGCATCGCGCGCATGGCCTGCGCGCTCAAGCCGCACATGACCAACAGCTGGGGCATCGCGCACGGCGGCGTCATCATGACCCTGCTCGATGTCACCCTGTGCATGGCTGCGCGTACCCTGCATCCGCACTCCGCAGGCATCATGACCATCGAGCTGAGCACCGCGTTCATCGACGGTGGCATGGGCACGCTGCAGTCGGAGGCACGCGTGCTGAGGAACGGTCGCTCGCTCATCTTCGTCGACGGCGAGGTGCGCAACGAGGACGGCACGCTCGTCGCCAAGGCGCAGGGGACGGTGCGGGCCAGGCAGGCGTAGGGGTCAGACCCCTGTGGATAAGTCCTTAGACTCGCCAGGCCGCTCGCTGGACTTATCCACAGGGGTCTGACCCCGAAACAGTTTCCGCCCGCTCCAAAACCACGCGAGCCCGGCGAACTGCACTGCCCACAGCAGCGATAGCGCCCAGGTGTAGGCCTGCGGCGCGTAGCCGGTCGCGCTCGGGGGCCACAGGCCGATCACCAGGCCGACGCTCCACTGGCCGAGAAACATGCCCGCGAAGCCGAAGACGTTGAGCCCGGTGATCACGCGTCCGGTCATCGCCTTGGGATAGCGACGCGAGAGCGTCGAATAGACGAGCGTCGCCGCGGTGCCTCCGCAGACGAAGACACACCACAGGATCATGCCTCCCGTGCGCACTCCGGCGATAATCAGCGCGAGACACAGCGAAGCGAGTGCGATCCCGCCCGCGAACAGCGGCAGCACGCTCGCGCCGCGCCGCGCGGCGCGGTCGGCAGCGTGCCCGAATCCGAGGTAGCCGATGATCATTGCGGCGTTCACCACGGCGAGCCCGCGGGCGACTTCCGCCGGCGTATAGCCGACCACGTCGCGCAGCCAGGTCGCGATCCACAGCGTCTGCAGCGCGACCGCAGCGAACTGGCTGGCGCCGAGACACAGCGCTGCGCGCAGGAATGGCGCCTCGCGCAGCAACGCGGCGAGCCCGCTCAGCTGCGCGCTCAGGGGTTCTCCGCGCGGCCGCGCGCTGCGCTCGGGGACCCACAGCCAGAGCACTGCGCTCACCGTGAGGTTCAGCGCGACGATGAGCAGGAAGGCCTCACGCCAGTCGATCACGCGCAGCAGCATTTCGAGCGGCACGCTCACCGTGATCGCGCCGATCACGCCGACCGAGAACGCGACGGCATTCATCGTTGCAATGCGCTCGGGCGGATACCAGAGCACGAAGGCCTGGAACGTCGACATCAGGCAGACCGCGACGCCGAAGCCGATCAGGGCGCGCGCGGCGATCGCCTCGATCGCCGAGTCCGCCAGCGCAAACCACAGCCCGCCTGCAGCGGCGATGAGCAGCAGCGTCGCGTTTACGCGGCGCGGGCCGAAGCGATCGAGCAGCACGCCGCCGGGCAGCTGAAACAGCATGAACGACAGGAAGTACACGCTCGAGAGAAGCCCGAGCGTACCTGCGGTCAGGCCGAACTCCTGGGCGAGGGTCGGCGCGAGGACCGCGTTTACCGCGCGGTACGAGTACGAGACGAAATAGCCGGCGATGAACGGGCCGCCGACCCGCGCCGCCAGCCAGCCGGCGCCGGGCGCCGGCGCCGATCCGCTCGCCTGCGCGCTCAACCCTTGGGCGCTTCGAGTCCGCCTATGACCAAGCGGTTGAGCGTCGGGCCGATGATGAGCTCCTCGATGCAGGTGCGCGGCGGCATCTTGGCCAGATAGAGGATCGTCTCGCCCATGTCCTCGGGCTGCGTCATTTCGGCCATGCGTTCAGCCGAGGGCGGCACGGGCCGCTTCGCCATGATCGGCGTGGCCACCTCGCCAGGCAGAACCGACGTCGCGCGGATGCCGTTGATGCACTCCTCGATGTTGATCGACTCGGTGATCGCGATCACGCCTCGCTTGGTGGCGTTGTACGCCGGCCCGGTCAGGCTGGTGGCATAGCGCCCCGCCCGGGACGAGATGTTGATGATCAGGCCGTCCTTGCGCTTGCGCATGCCGGGGATGACCGCGTAGCAGCAGTAGAACAGGCCGTCGAGATTGATGCGCACGACGTCGTCCCAGTCGTCGAGCGACAGGGTTTTGAAGTTGCGCTTGGTGGCGTTGGTGCCCGCGCTGTTGACCAGGATGTCGATGCGCCCGTGGCGTTTTTCGATGTCGGCCGCAACCTGCGTCACCGCCGCGCGATCCTTGACGTCGAGCAGAATCGCCTCGGCCGAACCGGCCTTCTTGACTTCCGCCAGCCCGCTGTCGAGCGATTTCTTCGTCCGTCCGGTGATCACGACATGCGCGCCCTCGCGCGCAAGCGAGATGGCGCCCGCCAGGCCGATGCCCGAGCCGCCGCCGGTGATCCAGGCCACCTTCCCCCGCAATGCCGTCATGCGGTCCTCCGCTGGAACTGCGTCGACCCGAACAGGTTCTCGCGCTCCTTGTCGGTCTGCGGGCCGGTGCGGCGCCGGTCGGCCAGGACCTGCAGCGCGCGCTGCACGGCGGGGCGCGCGGCGATGCCGTCGCGCCAGCGCTTCACGTTCGGATAGTCGTCGATGTCGACGCCCTGGCGCTCGGGAAAGCGCAGCCAGGGCATGACGGCCATGTCGGCGATGCCGTATTCGTTGCAGCCCACGAACTTCGACTCGCCAAGCCGCCGGTCCAGCACGCCGTAGAGGCGGTTCGCCTCGTTCTTGTAGCGGTTCATCGCGTAGGGGATCTTCTCCTGTGCGTAACCGAGAAAGTGGTGCGCCTGGCCGAGCATCGGGCCGACATGGCCCATCTGGAACATGACCCACTGCATGACCTGCCAGCGCTTGCGCAGGTCCTCCGGCAGAAAGCGACCGGTCTTCGAGGCGAGGTAGAAGAGCATGGCGCCCGATTCCGCGAGCGCGAAGGGCTTCGCGCCCGGTCCGTCCGTATCGATCATCGCCGGCATCTTGTTGTTGGGCGAGATCTTGAGGAATTCGGGCTTGAACTGGTCACCTGCGCCGATGTCGATCGGGTGCACCCGGTAGGGCAGCCCGGTCTCCTCCAGCATGATGTGGATCTTGTGGCCGTTCGGCGTCGGCCAGGTGTAGAGCTCGATCACGCGCAGTCTCCCGCAGGACAAGGGCCGCTAGTGTCGCACTCGCGGGGCCCCCGCGCCACGCGGCGCGCGAAACCGCGCGCCTCAGACGAGCTTGACGAGCTGCTTGCCGAAATTGCGGCCCTGGACCAGGTCGATGAACCCCTGCGGCGCGCGCTCGATCCCCTCGACGATCGATTCTCGGGTCTTCAGCTTGCCCTGAGCGACATAGCCCGCGAGCGCCTTGTTCGCCTCGGCATAGCGGTCCATCCAGTCGAACACGAGAATGCCCTGCATGCGCACGCGGTTCGGGATAAAGGTCCCAAGGTTCTTGATGCCGTAGGGCTCGGCCGCGTGGTAGCCGGAGATCCGCCCGCAGATGACGATGCGCGCGAAGGTGTTGACCAGACGCAGCACCGTGTCGAGCGTCTCGCCGCCGACGTTGTCGAAGTAGACGTCGATGCCTTGCGGGCAGGCTTCCTTCAGGTCGCGGTAAAAATTTCCCGCCTTGTAGTCGACACAGGCATCGAAGCCGAGCTCGCCGGTCACGTAGTCGCACTTCTGCTTGCCGCCGGCGATGCCGACGACACGACAGCCGGCGACCTTGCCGAGCTGGCCGACCACGCTGCCGACCGCCCCCGAGGCCGCGGAGACCACCAGGGTCTCCCCGGATTTGGGCTTGCCGACCTCGTTCAGCCCGAAGTACGCGGTGCGCCCCGGCATGCCGAGGCAGCCGAGGTAGTACGACAGCGGGGCGCGCGTCGAAGGATCGATCTTCGTGAGCAGCCCGCTCTTCAGCGCGACATAGAGCTGCCACCCCGCCTGCGCGGTCACTTTCTCGCCCGGCGCAAAGCCCGGATGCTTGGACTCGACGACTTCACCGACCGTCTCGCCGGTCATCACCTCGCCGATCTCGACGCCCTTCGCATAGCTCTTCTGCTGCGTCATGCGGCCGAGCATGTACGGGTCGAGCGACAGCCACAGGTTCTTCACCAGCACCTCGCCGTCCCCCGGTGCGGGCGCAGGCGACTCGACGAGCTTGAAGTTGTCCGCGCGCGGCAACCCGCTGAGGTGGGCCGCCAGTGTCCAGGCCTTGTTCGTTGCCATCGCTGCTCCTCAGGCGAGCGCCGCAAAGCGCTCGAGATGGTGGTCGGCGTCGCCGAACTGTTGCGCAATCATCGTGAGGCGGCGGAACGCGTGCGACACCTTCAGTTCCTCGCTCATGCCCATGCCGCCGTGCAGCTGGATCGATTCCTGACTGATGTGCCGGCAGGCATCGGCGATCTTGATCTTCGCTGCCGAAATCGAGCGTCGGCGATCGTCGACGTCGGCCGCCGCGTCGGCCTTGCTCGCCGCCAGGCAGGCCATCGAGCGCGCCTGCTCGCCGGTGACGTACATGTCGACCATGCGGTGCTGCAGCGCCTGGAAGGTGCCGATCGTCACGCCGAACTGCTTGCGCGTCTTGAGGTACTCGAGCGTCGCTTCATTGGCCGACTTCATCACGCCCACGGCTTCGGCGCAGAGCAATGCCGTCGCGAAATCGACCACTTCCTCGACCAGTGCGAGCCCCGCGCCCTTCTTGCCGATCAGCGCCTTCTTGTCGACCTGCACGTTCTCGAGCGCAACGTCGCCGGCGCGCATTTCATCGAACGTTCGATAAGGCTTCACTTCGACGCCGGGCGCGGTCCGGTCGACCAGAAACAGGCTGAAGCCGCGCTTGCCGGTTGCCGCCGAGACGATCAGCTTGTCGGCAAGCGGCGCGCCGAGGACGATCTTCTTCTCGCCTGAGAGGACCCAGCCGCCTTCGTGCGGCGTCGCCGTGGTCTCGACCCGCGCCAGGCTGTAGCGCGCCTTGGACTCGGTATGCGCAAAGGCGAGCTTCATCCGGCCTTCGGCGACCGCCGGCAGGATCGCCTTCTTTTGCGCCTTGCTGCCGGCGCGCGCGATGAATTGCGCGCCCAGACCGACGGTCGCGAGGTAGGGCTCGACCACCAGCCCCTCGC
>Ga0210067_1000023_pt1 | contig 19716 bp, 22 predicted proteins | sample RushMan_ThreeSqB_2_FD_185559 | JGI IMG/M metagenome (GOLD analysis project Ga0210067, IMG submission 185559) | Wetland microbial communities from San Francisco Bay, California, USA, that impact long-term carbon sequestration - RushMan_ThreeSqB_D2... | ecosystem: Environmental > Aquatic > Marine... | reverse complement strand
AAGCGTCCGGCATGACGACGATGCTGCCTCGCGGGGTGCGCGCAAACGACTCAACGGACGACTTCATCTCCGCAACATCGTGCACGGGCAGCATGACCGGTTCGAGTGCAAGCTGGCGCGCCGCCCGCTCGAATAGCGGGCGCTGGAACTCGGACCGGGAAAAGGGGGCCGTGCGCGGATTGAACAGCAAGGCTGCCCGCGTGATCTGCGGCACGCTTTCCTTGAGCAAAGAAAGCCATTTGCCCAGGATCTCTGCGTCGAAGGTGGTAAAGCCCGTCACGTTGGCGCCGGGGTGCGAAAAGCTCGCGACGAATCCGTCTCCCACGGGGTCGGCTACCACGGCAAACACGATCGGGATGTTCGGAGACTGGCGTCGCATGGCGTCGGTCGCGGGCGTGCCGACGGTAAGCACGACGGCCGGCGCGAACGCTGCCAGCGCCTTCGCCGCCGCCGCAACGCCATCGCGCCTGCCGCCGCCCCAGCGCACCTCGTAGCGGACATTTCGTCCTTCGATCCATCCGAACCTTCGCATCGCATGCTTGAATTCCGAGAGCCGCTGGTGAGTGGATTTGTCGCTTTCCCTGCCGCTGATCAGAATGCCCACGCGTCGCGCCTGATCGGCGCCCTGTCGGGCCCGCGCGAGCGGATCCGCGAGAAGCGCCGCAGTGGCAGCCAGAAACATTCTTCGGGTCGCAGCCATCCGCCCTCCGGATACAGGGACCGCGCGCAAACTCTACCCCTTACCGAGGCGACGCGAAGCAAATGATGCGGAGTCCGACGAGTGTCTCACTCACACCGCGTCGACTGACCGCGCAGGGTCGATAGTTCCCACTCAGGGGCGACGAACAGGAACGCCCGCAAGCGGTCGCTCGGGCCTGACGGGTGCCCGGGATCCGCACAAGGTACTCCGGGGTGAGCCGGTGGTTCGCGGATCGATCCTCAACCGGAGTCGGAAAGCAGTTCGACGCCGACAGCGCGAACAACCAGAACTGTCAGCTACACGTTGAAGCGAAAGTGCATCACGTCGCCATCGCGCACGACGTAGTCCTTGCCTTCGACCCGCATCTTCCCCGCCTCCTTCGCCTTCTGCTCGCCTTCGAGGCGCAGGTAATCGTCGATGGCAATGACTTCGGCGCGAATGAAGCCGTGCTGAAAGTCGGTATGGATCACGCCCGCCGCCTGCGGCGCGGTCGCGCCCACGGGCACAGTCCAGGCGCGAACCTCCTTGGGTCCGGCCGTGAAGTAGGTCTGCAAGCCGAGCAGCGCATAGCCCGCACGGATCACGCGGGCGAGGCCCGGCTCGTCCATGTCCATGTCGGCGAGGAAGACCTTCTTGTCCTCGTCGCTCAGGTCGGCGATCTGCGCCTCGATCGCGGCGCAGATCGCCACTACCGGCGCGCCCTCGGTCGCAGCGTGCGCCTCGACCGCGGCGAGCAGCGGATTGTCCCGAAAGCCGTTCTCGGCGACGTTGGCCACATACAGGGTCGGCTTCATGGTGAGCAGAAACAGCGGCTGCAGCACCGCAAGCTCCTCGCGCGCGAGCGCCACCGAGCGCGCCGGCCGGCCTTCGTTCAGCGCCGCCAGCACCTTGTGCAGCACCGCGACGAGACGCTGGGCCTCCTTGTCGCCGCCCGCCCGGGCCACTTTCTCGTTTTTGGCGAGCTGCTTTTCGACGGTCGCGAGATCGGCGAGCGCAAGCTCGGTATTGACGGTCTCGATATCCGAGACCGGATCGACCTTGCCCACGACGTGGACGACATTCGGATCCTCGAAGCAGCGCACCACGTGCGCGATCGCATCGGTCTCGCGGATGTTGGCGAGAAACTGGTTGCCGAGCCCCTCGCCCTTGGAGGCGCCGGCAACGAGGCCCGCGATGTCGACGAACTCGACCACGGCCGAAATCACCTTCTGCGGCTTGGCGATCCGCGCGAGGTCCGCCAGCCGCGGATCGGGCACCTCGACGATACCGACGTTCGGCTCGATCGTGCAGAACGGATAGTTCTCCGCCGAGATCGACGCTTTGGTCAGCGCATTGAACAGGGTCGACTTGCCGACGTTCGGCAAGCCGACAATGCCACATTTGAGACTCACGTCTTGCTCTTTTCCTTGGTGTGCAGCTTCAGCATCGCGCCCTGCATGTCGCCTTCGAGACACAAGCCGAGGACGTCGAGCGCGCGGTCGATGGACCCGTCAATGGCCGCACGGTCCTCCGGCGAGGGCCTGCCGAGAACGTAGTCGGACACCAGGTTCCGGTCACCCGGATGCCCGATGCCGAGCCGCAGCCGCCAGAAATCGGTCGAGCCGATGCATGCCGCGATGTCCTTGAGCCCGTTGTGGCCCGCGACGCCGCCGCCCTGCTTGAGCTTCGCCGCACCGGGGGCGAGATCGAGCTCGTCGTGCGCCACCAGGATCTCGCCGGGCTGCACCTTGAAGAACCCTGCGAGGAACATGACCGATCGTCCGCTCAGGTTCATGAAGGTCTGCGGCAGGAGGATCCACGCGCCGCTCGATGCGTGGCGCCCGACATAGGCCTGGTACTTCGCATCCTTGCGCAAGACGACGCCCTCGCGGACCGCGAAGCGCTCGATGAGCCAGAAGCCCGCGTTGTGGCGCGTGCGCTCGTAGTCGCGGCCCGGATTGCCCAGGCCGACGAGGATGCGGAGTCCTGACATAGCTTGCCTCGATCGGTTGGCGCAGGTCGAACGAAAAGCGGCGGAAGGCCGTACGCCCTCCGCCGCTGCCGGCGCCGAACGGACGCGTTACTTGCCCTTGTCCTCGCCGCCTGCGGCTTCCTCCGGCTTGGCACCTTGCTCGGTCGTCGGTACCTCGCCGGCTGCTGGCGCCGCTTCGGCGGTTGCGGCAGCTTCTTCCTCCTCGGTGATCAGCGCGGGCATGATCACGGTGGCCACCACCGGGTTCTCGTTCCGGTGCAGCACGGGCTCGACGCCCTTGGGCAGCGCGAGCTCGCGCACGTGAATCGAGTGCCCCACCGTCAGGTTGCCGAGGTCGACCTCGATGAACTCGGGCAGATCGTCCGGCAGACAGCTGATGTCGAGGTCGTTCAGGACGTGGTTCGCCACCCCGCCCTGCTCCTTCACGCCGGGCGAAATCTCGGCGTTTACGAAGTGCAGCGGCACCTTCATGTGGATCTTCTTGTCCTTCGAAACGCGCTGGAAATCCACGTGCTGCACGCGCGCCTTGAACGGATGCATGTTGAACGCGCGCAGCAGCACCTGCTCGGCCTGACCGTCGAGCTTGAGCGAAAGAATCGAGGCGTGAAAGGCCTCGCGGGTGAGGTTCTGATAAAGATCCTTGTGGTCGAGCTCGATGTTCACGGGCGCCCGATCGCCGCCGTAGACGATACCGGGCACCTTGCCCACGCGACGCAGGCGGCGGCTCGCACCCGTTCCCTGCAATTCGCGCGTTTGCGCAGTCAATTCGATTTTCATCGCGTGCTCCTATCAAAATCCGTCAGACCCGCGACCAGGCACAGACGGGGTTGGAAAAATCCTGTCTATTCGGTAAACAGCGAGCTTACCGATTCCTCGGTGAAGATTCGCAGAATCGTTTCGGCAAGCAAGCCGGCGACCGACAGCTGCCGGATCCTGCCGCAGGCCTGCGCATCCTCGCGCAGCGGAATCGTGTCGGTCACCACCAGTTCGTCCAGATCGCTTGCGGCGATGCGATCGACCGCGCCGCCCGAGAGCACAGGGTGCGTACAGTAGGCCACCACCCGGGTCGCACCCTCTTCCTTGAGCACCTGCGCGGCCTTGCACAGCGTACCGGCGGTATCGACCATGTCGTCCATGATCACGCAGGTACGCCCCGCGACGTCGCCGATCACGTTCATCACTTCGGCGACATTCGCCTTCGGACGGCGCTTGTCGATGATCGCGAGGTCCGACTCCAGCCGCTTCGCCAGCGCGCGGGCGCGCACGACGCCGCCGACGTCCGGCGATACCACGATCAGGTCGTCGTACTGCTGCTTCCAAACGTCGCCGAGCAGCACCGGCGCGGCGTAGATGTTGTCGACCGGCAGGTCGAAGAACCCCTGGATCTGGTCGGCGTGGAGATCCATCGTCAGCACGCGCGCAACACCGACCGATGTCAGCATGTTGGCCACCACCTTTGCGCTGATCGCGACCCGCGCCGAGCGCGGCCGGCGATCCTGCCGGGCATAGCCGAAATACGGGATGGCCGCCGTCACGCGCGCCGCGGACGAGCGCTTGAGCGCGTCGACCATCACCAGCAGCTCCATCAGGTTGTCGTTGGTCGGCGCGCAGGTAGATTGCAAGATGAAGACGTCTTTGCCACGCACGTTCTCCAGCAGCTCGATCAGGACCTCGCCATCGGAGAAACGCCCGACGATCGCACGCCCGAGTCCGATGTTGAGCTGCTTGACGACTTCCTGCGCGAGACGCGGATTCGCGTTTCCCGCAAACACCATCAAGCGCTCGAGCGGCAGGTTCGTCATCGGCCTTCCTGTACCGGTGAAGCAACGGCCTCCGGGTAGGCCGGGGGCCGGGTGATTGAATTGGCTGGGGCGCTAGGATTCGAACCTAGGAATGCCGGAATCAAAATCCGGTGCCTTAACCAGCTTGGCGACGCCCCAGTAGTGCTGTGCTGGACCTCAATCATCCGCCCAGTCGTGCAACGGGTGATGCACGAGTCCTTCGGCGAGGAACCCGTGCATCGACGCCGGCAACACCGACTGGAGGGCGCGCGCGTCTGCGGCAGACTCGAACTCCGCAAACACGCATGCCCCGCTACCCGTCATGCGCGCCTCCGGCCGATGCTGCCTGAGCCAGTCCAGATGCGCGGCGACTTCGGGATATCGGGCGGTCACGACCGGTTCGAGGTCGTTTTTCCCAAGCCCCTGAAAAAAGGGCGTAATTTTGAGAGATTTCGTGTCGCCTGTCAACGCGGCCGCGGCGAAAACGTCGCGCGTCGAGACGGACACCGGCGGCACCAGCACCAGGTACCAAGCGGGCGGCAGCGCGAGGGCGCTCAGCCGCTCGCCGATCCCCTCGCCGAGCGCGTTGCGGCCGAAGACGAAGAACGGCACGTCCGCGCCGAGCCGCGCGGCCTGTGCCATCAGCGCCGTGCGCCCCAGCCTGAGGTCCCAGAGGCGGTTTAGCACCAGCAGCACGGTCGCCGCGTCCGAGGACCCGCCGCCGAGGCCCGCGCCGATCGGTAGCTGTTTGTCGAGCGCGATGTCTGCGCCGAGGCGCTGGGCGTCCGGCCCCCGCTGCGCGAGGGCCAGCGCCTTCAACTGCGCGGCCGCACGCAGGCACAGATCGTCGGCCTGCGCCACGCCGGGCAGCGCGTCGAGGCGGCGCAGCACGCCGTCCTCGCGGGCCGCGAGGCCGACGCGATCGCTGCGATCGATCAAGCGAAATACGGTTTGCAGCTCGTGGTAGCCGTCGGCGCGGCGTCCGAGGACATGCAGCATCAGGTTCAGCTTGCCGGGGGCGGCGTACCACTGCAGTTCGGCGCTCAATTGACCTCCGGCGCCGTGTTCCACTCGGCGATGACCAGGCGCAGTTCGAGCGCTGGGTAGGTCAGGCGCAAGCGGGTCGGCAGAACCTGGTTTTCCGCATACGCGAGATATTCGATGCGCCAGCCGGCCTGCTCGAGCATGGCGAGCCGGCCCTGCGCGTCGCGCTCCGCGCGCGTCGGTCCCTGCGCGGCCGGCGACGGCCGCCCTTGCACCCAGTCCGACAAGCCGTTCAGCGGGACGCGAAAACCGAGCACACGCTCGGTGAGCGATTCCGCATCGTCCGCGCGATATTCCCGCCCATCGGCGGTCGTCAGCGTCACCGTCTCGCCTTCGCGCCGAATGCGCGCGATACCCTGGCCGAGCGGCGAGCTGATGAGCATCTCGTCGCCGTCGCGGTCGTGTCGCCAGCGCAGCTGCCCGCCCGCAGCCTCGGCCCCGTAGCGCACCGCAATCCTGCCGGAGAGCTCGAAACCGCGTGCATCGGCCGCGCGCTCGAACTCAAGCCCGGCACAGCCACCGAGAACGAACAACCACGCGAGCGCGAGCGCCCGTGCGGTCGCGTTCACGGCCGGAAGCGCCGCAGCGTCTTCTGTAGCGTTTCGTTGTCGGGGTGCTCGCGAAGCGCCTCGTTCCAGACGCGGTTCGCTTCGTCGCGCTGGCCTGCCGCCCACAGCACCTCGCCGAGGTGCGCGCCAATCTCCGCGTCGGGACGCAGCGACCAGGCGCGCCGCAGCTGCACCACCGCGGCCTGCGCATCACCCTGCCGGTACAGCACCCAGCCCATCGAATCGACGATGAATGCGTCGTTCGGCGCGAGCTCCAGCGCATGCTCGATCAGCGCGCGGGCCTCCGCCAGCCGCGTATTGCGGTCGGCGAACGAGTAGCCCAGCGCGTTGTAGGCGTGCGCGTGATCTGGACGCACCTCGATCAGCTTGCGCAGATTCGTCTCGAGGACGTCGAAGTGCTCAAGCTTTTCCGCAGTCAGCGCATGGTCGTAGAGCAGATCGGGCTCATCCGGGTTCTGTTCGAGCGCCCGTCCAAGGAGCTGGTAGGCCTCGTCGTTGCGGTTCGCGTCGCGCAGAAGCTGTGCCTCGGCCACCAGGATCTGCACCTTCTGCTGCTCGTCCTTGACAACGATGCCATGCAGGTAGGCGCGCGCCTCGTCGAGCTTGCCCTGCTTCGCCATCACGCTCGCCACCCGCAGCTGCGCGGGCAGGGACTGCTCGCCCGCGCCGACTTTCTCGTACCAGCGGATCGCCTTCGCCCAGTCCTTCTGCTCCTCCGCAATCTGGCCCAGCGTATAGCGCACGGTGTTCACGTCGCTGTAGTTGAGCTCGAGCAATTGCTGCAGATTGCGCTCGGCGACCTCGTAGTCCTTCAGCTGGAACGCGAGCAAGCCGACCGCGAAGATCACTTCCGTATTTCCCGGATTGTCGGCGAGCAGGCGCTCGAACTGCTGGCGCGCCTCCGGATAGCGCTTGTCGAGAACCAGCAGCCGCGCGTAGTTCATCCGAACGTCACGCTGCTCGGGATACTGCTCGAGATAGCGCTCGAGGCGCTCGGCCGCCTTGGCGGGCGACTGCGATTGCAGGATTTGCGCTTCAAACAGTGCACCGAGATCCCAATCGGGGCGCAGCGCCTCGGCGCGCCGGATCGCGTCGAGCGCCGCCTTCTCATCGCCCGCGGCGAGCGCCGCCTGCGATACCGCGAAATGCGACTCGGGGAGCTTCGGATAGGGCGCTGCCAGCCGGCGCACCACCCGCAGCGAAGCGGCCTTGTCGGGATTGCGCGCAAGCAGCCGATTGAGCTGCATGAAACCGCTTGCCGTGTTGGTGCTCTGCGCGGCGAGCAGCTTCGCCAGGTAGGGCTCCGCATCATCGACGCGCTTGGCCGCGATCATCAACGCCGTCACGGCCTGCAGCGCGCGAATCGAGTCGGGCTCGATCTCTTGCCACAGCTGTGCGGCTTCGAGCGCGAGACCTTGCTCGTGCGCGGTGCTCGCCAGCTCGACCGCGCGGCGCGCGACGCGCGGATCGCGCGTGCGCCGTGCGAGCTCGACATAGGTGCGCGCAGCAAGCACGGGGTCGCCCCGTTGCGCAGCGATTTCGCCAAGCAGGAATTCGTAGAGCAGCGCCTCCGACAGCGAATCGTCGGCCGGCAGGTTCGCATTGGTGGCCGTGGGCGGCGCAGCTTCGGCCGGTGCGGCGGCTTTGGCCGGCGCAGCCATTTTGTCTGGTGCGGCCGCTTTGGCCGGGGCGGTTGCTTTGGCCGGGGCGGCGCTCGGCGCCGCGCCGTCGGTGTCGATCTGCGCGCACGCACCCGCCGCCGCCAGCGCGGAAATCAGCGCGAACGGCAGGAAAATTCGCTGAAAAAACATGGGGGGCTCAGTGTAGGTATATTCGATGCGCCGCACAAGCAGCGCCCGACGACGCACAGCCTTCGACCCGATGACAAGCGCCTAGGTTCAATATGCCGGAACTTCCCGAGGTCGAGGTGACGCGCCTCGGCATCACGCCATACGTGACGGGTCGCGTCATCGACCGCGCCATCGCGCGTGAGCGCCGCCTGCGCTGGCCGGTGCCCGCGGCCTTCGAAGCGCTGGCGGGCCGCGTGGTGCATGCCATTCGACGACGCGGGAAGTATTTGCTGTTCGAGTGTGACGGCGGCCATCTGCTTGTGCACCTCGGCATGTCGGGCAGCTTGCGGCTGCTGCCGCGTGACACGCCGCCGGGCAAGCATGATCACGTCGATCTCGTCTTCGGCGACCGCGTTCTGCGCCTGCGCGATCCGCGCCGCTTCGGCGCAGTACTGTGGACCGAGGCGCCGCTCGCGACGCACCCGCTGCTCGCGCACCTTGGCGTCGAGCCCCTGTCGCGCGCGCTCACGACGACTCAGCTGTACGAGAGCACGCGCGGTCATCGCACGGCGATCAAGCAGCTGCTGATGGACGGGCGCCGCATCGTCGGCGTCGGCAACATCTACGCCTGCGAAAGCCTGTTTGCCGCCGGAATCGATCCCCGCACGCCGGCCCGACGCCTGTCGCGGGCGCGCTGCGAACGACTGGTAGCCGCAATCAAACAGACCTTGCGCAAGGCGATCCGTGCCGGCGGCGCCTCGCTGCGCGATTTCGTGCGCAGCGACGGCGAGCCCGGCCACTTCCAGCTGCGTGCATGGGTATACGGCCGCGCGGGGCTGCCGTGTCGGCGCTGCGGGGCCTTGCTGCGACGTATCGTCCAGGGCCAGCGCGCGACGTTCTATTGCCCGCGCTGCCAGCGCTAAAACCTGCGGCGTCGCTCAACCGCCGAGCGTCCGCACCTTTTCGGAAAGATGCTGCTGCACAAGCGGATGGACGAACTTCGACACGTCGCCGCCCAGGGTCGCAATCTCGCGCACCAGGGTCGCGGAGATGAACATGTGCTGCTCGGAGGGCGTGAGGAAGACGGTCTCGACGTCCGGATAGAGGTTCCGGTTCATCCCCGCCAGCTGAAATTCGTACTCGAAATCGGAAATCGCGCGCAGGCCGCGCATGATCACCCGGGCGTCGTGCTCGCGGATGAAATTGATCAACAGGCCGGAAAACCCGACAACCTCGACGTTCTTGATGGGCGCGAGCACCTCGCGCGCGAGATCGACGCGCTCGTGCAACTGGAAGAAAGGGTGTTTCGCGCGGCTGTCGGCGACGCCAACGATGACCGCATCGAACAGCAGGCTCGCGCGCCGCACGAGATCTTCGTGTCCGCGGGTCAGCGGATCGAATGTGCCGGGATAAACCGCTCGATTCATTCTGCGCCCCACTGCATGAGCTGAAGACTGACTTGGCCGGCCCGCAGGCGGCGCAGCTCACGCCAACCCTGCGGTGCGTCTTGCGGCACCGACGCTTCGAGGCTGATGCGCGCGCCCGGTGCGAGGCAGCGCGGCAGACGCTCGAACAGCGCCGGCCACGCATTCTGCCTGAAGGGGGGATCGAGGAAAACCACGTCGAAGCGCGCGTCCACCCGCTCGAGATAGCGCAGCGCGTCGCCGGCGACGATCTCCACGGCTCTCGCATCGAGCGCGGCGCGCGTCGAATGCAGCGCGGCCAGCGTACCGCGGTCGCGCTCGACCAGTACCACCCGCGCCGCACCGCGCGAGGCCGCCTCGAAACCGAGCACTCCGCTGCCGGCATACAGATCCAGGCAGGCGGTTCCATCGAGCCGCTGGCCGAGCCAGTTGAACAGCGTCTCGCGCACGCGATCGGGCGTCGGGCGCAGCTCGGGCGCCTGCGACAGCTCGATCCGCCGACCGCGCCATGCGCCGCCGACAATGCGCACGCGCCCGGCGGGGGTGGCGTGCTTGCGCGGTTTTGCAGCGGGCATGGCGATCGCCTTTGATAGAATCGCCTGCATCTTAGCGGCACTGATGCCGCCCGCCGTGCTCGGTCTCGCAGACAAAACTCCAAACGAAAAAACGTCGTGGACGGCCCGTCTCAAGGCGGGCCTCGCGCGTACGCGCGGCGCGCTCGGCGGCGGACTGGGGTCCCTGCTCGGCCGCCGCAAAGTCGACGAGTCCCTGTTCGAGGACCTCGAAACGGCGCTGCTGACGGCCGATTGCGGCGTCGACGCGACCCGGGCGCTGCTCTCGGCACTGCGCACGCGTGCGCGCAAGGAGCGCATCGAGGATGGTGCAGCGCTGAAGGAGGCCCTGCGCGAAGCGCTCATTGGCCTGCTGGCCCCCCTCGAGCGACGCCTCGAGGTTCTGCCGAAGCAACCGTTCGTCATCATGGTGGCGGGCGTCAACGGCTCGGGCAAGACCACCTCGATCGGGAAGCTCACCAAGTGGCTCCAGGCACAGGGCAGCAGCGTGCTGCTCGCCGCGGGCGACACCTTCCGCGCCGCGGCGCGCGAACAGCTCGTCGTCTGGGGCGAGCGCAACGCGGTGACGGTCATCGGCCAGGCCGGCGGTGACCCTGGCGCCGTGGTATTCGACGCGATTCAATCCGCGCGCGCGCGCGGAATCGACGTGGTGATCGCCGACACCGCGGGGCGGCTGCCGACGCAACTGCATTTGATGGAGGAGATCAGGAAGGTGAAGCGCGTCGCGGCCAAGGCGCTGCCAGATGCGCCGCACGAGGTGCTCCTCGTGTTGGACGCCAACACCGGCCAGAACGCGCTGACGCAGGTCCGCGCATTCGACGACGCGATCGGCCTGACCGGTCTGGTGCTGACCAAGCTCGATGGCACCGCAAAGGGCGGCGTCGTGGCGGCCATCGCCCATGCACGCGCCGCGCAGGCCGCCGCGCTGGCGCTGCTGTTCATCGGCGTCGGGGAAGGCGTCGATGACCTGCGTCCGTTCTCGGCACGCGAATTCGTCGAGGGCCTGGTTGATTAGCTTTTCCGCGGTCTCGAAGCGCTTCCCGGGGGGCAAGGAAGCGCTGCACAGCCTGTCCTTTGCGGTCGAGGACGGCGAGCTGCTGTTCATCACCGGCCGCTCCGGCGCCGGGAAGTCGACGCTTCTTAGGCTGATTGCAGCGATCGAGCGGCCGACCAGCGGCACGGTGCTCGTAAACGGGCAGAACGTCGGCGCGCTGAAGCGCACCGCGATCCCCTACCTGCGGCGCAATCTCGGCATGGTCTTTCAGGACCAGAAGCTGCTCTACGACCGCAGTGTCTTCGACAATGTGATGCTGCCGCTTGCGTTTTCGGATCATCCGCCGCGCGAGGCCGCGCGCCGTGTGCGGGCGGCGCTCGACAAGGTTGGCCTGCTCGAGCGCGAGCGTGCCAACCCGATCCAGCTGTCAGGCGGCGAGCAGCAGCGCCTTGCGATCGCGCGCGCCGTCGTCAACCGCCCATCCATCCTGATCGCCGACGAGCCGACCGCGAACCTAGACGTCGACTCGGCCGGGCATATTCTCGATATCTTCGTCGCCTTCAACCGCGTCGGCGTGAGCGTGCTGCTCGCGACCCATGACCTCGGGCTCGTCGAGCGCTTCGGCACGCGTGTGCTGCGCCTGGCCGACGGACGCCTGCTCGGCGAAAGCGGTTCGGCATGAGAGCCTGGCTGCGCCAGCATCGACTGGCGTTCGCCGCGGCGACGCGCAAGTGGCTCGCGCAGCGCGCCGCGGCGCTGCTCAACGCCCTCGCGCTCGGCGTCGCCCTCGCGCTGCCGGCCGGGGGGTACGCGCTGCTCGAAGGCCTGCATGGCCTGTCCACGCGCAGCGCGATCGATCCGCAGCTGTCCGTGTTCATGCGCACCGACGTCGGCCCCGAGGCGGCCCAGCGACTCGCGGCGCGCTTGCGCAGCGACCCGCGGGTTCATCGGGTGCGGCTGATCACGCGCGAGGACGCGCTGGACTCGCTGCGCGGCACGAGCGGCCTCGCGGACGTCGTCGCCGCGCTCGGGTCCAACCCGTTGCCCGACACGCTCGTGGTCAGCGTGGCCGCAAGCGGAGACGGCGTGCTCGATCAGCTTGCCGCGGAGCTCGGCAGGGCGCCGGGCGTCGCCCAGGCGCAGGTCGACGCACTCTGGGCGCGGCGCCTGGCAGCCCTCGAGCGCGTCGGCCGCCTAGCGCTGCTGCTCGTCGCCGGCATACTCGCCGTGGGACTGGTTGCGATCGCATTCAACACCATCAGGCTCCAGATCCTCACCCTGCGCGAAGAAATCGAGGTCTCCAAGCTCATCGGTGCGACCGATGCGTTCATTCAGCGCCCGTTTCTGTACCTCGGGCTGCTGCAGGGCCTGTCGGGCGCAGTCATCGCCATCGCGTTGGTCTGGGCCGGCCTCGCCCTGCTGAATACCGAGATCGTCGAGCTCGCCCGCAGCTATGGCAGCAGCTTCCGCCTGGCGTTCTTCAGTGCCGAGGAGGGCATCGTGCTGCTACTCGTAGCCGGGGGCCTTGGCTGGCTGGGTGCGTATATGTCTGTGAGTAAATACTTACGTGAAATAGAGCCTAAATGAACGCCACGTTGGGATTATTCGAAGGAACTCTGAGGGTGCTTTAGCACTCTAACTCGTTGAGTGCTAGACTGCCTTAAAGGGAGATTATTGCGATGCAAGCCAATTCCTACGCAATGGCGCTTCCGGTGCCGACGGCAAGCGGAAGCATCGAGGCCTACATCCAGGCTGCGAACCGGTTTCCGATCCTGAGCGCGGACGAAGAGGAACGCTACGCGCGTCGCTACCGCAACGAGGACGATCTCGAGGCCGCGCGCGCGCTGGTGTTGTCGCATCTGCGGCTGGTCGTCGCCATCGCGCGCGGCTACCTGGGCTACGGGCTGCCGCATGCAGACCTCATCCAGGAAGGCAACGTCGGGCTCATGAAAGCGGTCAAGCGATTCGACCCCGAGCGCGGCGTGCGGCTGGTGTCATTCGCGATCCACTGGATCAAGGCCGAAATTCACGAGTACATCCTGCGCAACTGGCGGCTGGTGAAGGTGGCAACGACCAAGGCGCAGCGCAAGCTGTTCTTCAACCTTCGTTCGATGAAGACCGCACTCGCGCCGCTTTCGGGCGCCGAGATCGAGCGCGTGGCGACCGCGCTAAACGTAAAGCCAGAGGAAGTCGTCGAGATGGAGACCCGCCTCTCGGGTCGCGACCTGGCCTTCGAGCCGGACGACGACGACGAGGCGTACGCGCCCGCCCAGTACCTCGCCGATCACGAGTCCGAGCCCTCGCGGCTGCTGGAGGCCGAGGAGACCGAGCAGGTTCGCGCCGCGGGCCTTGCCCAGGCGCTCGGCGGGCTGGACGCCCGCAGCCGCCGGATCATCGAGGCCCGCTGGCTGCGCGAGAAGGATACGGCGACGCTGCACGAGCTCGCCGCCGAGTTCGGCGTCTCGGCCGAGCGCATCCGCCAGATCGAGGCGAAGGCACTCGAGAAGATGCGCAAGGCGATCGCTCAGTCGGAGATGCCGCGCCAGCTGCCCGCACTCGCCACGGCCTGAGCAGCGCGGCGCCCAAGGGGCGCAGCCTGCGGACACGCCCGTACTCAGCGGCCGCGAAAGCGGCCGCTGCCGCTTCAGCCCGCCTCGTTTAGCAGCAGCCGCACGTCGTGCGGCAGATCGGTCGCGATGCGCTCCTGGCGGACGAAAAGCCGCAGTCGCCCACGTGTGTCGAACACGTAGGTCTGCGCGCTGTGATCCACCGAGTAGCTGCCGGGCGTGCTTCCCGGCCGTTTTTCGAAAAACACCTTGAATTCCTTGGCTGCCGCGCGCGTCGCCTCGAGGTCTCCGTACAGCCCGAGAAAGCGCGGATCGAACGCCGGCACGTAGCGCGACAGGATCTCGGGCGTGTCACGCTCCGGATCGAGGGTGACAAAAAGGACCTGGACGCGGTCGGCGTCGCGTCCCAGCGCGGCCATTGCGCGCGCAACGTCGGCAAGCGTCGTCGGGCAGATGTCTGGACACTGGGTGTAGCCGAAGAACAGCACCACCACCTTGCGGCGATAGTCCGCGAGCGTCCGCGGGCGGCCGTCATGCCCGGTCAGCGCGAGCGTCTTCCCGTACGGCGCGCCGGTGATGTCGGTGCTCTTGAACTGGGGTGCGTCGCCGTCGCAGGCGCTGGTGAACACGGCAACGCATGCCGCGAGCCAGGCAGCCAGGGCCGATCGCACAAGCCTCACGCCAGCAACATCAGGAGATAGTGATCGAGCAGCAGCGCGGCGAACAGCGACGCCAGATAGAAGATCGAGAAGCGAAACGCACGCTGCGCGACGTGGTCGCTGTACGCGAACCGCAGGCGCAGGGCATGCACGACATACCATCCGCCCAACACGCAGGCCGCGATCAGGTAAAGCGCGCCGCTCATGCCAACCGCAAAGGGCAGCAGGCTCACCCCGAACAGGATCAGGGTGTAGAGGAGGACTTGCTGGCGGGTGTATGCCTTGCCATGCGTGACCGGAAGCATCGGCAAGCCGGCGCGGGCATAGTCCGCGGTGCGGTACAGCGCGAGCGACCAGAAATGCGGCGGCGTCCAGGCGAAAATGATGAGGAACAGCAGCATGGGCTCGATCGTGACTTCGCCGGTCGCCGCCGCCCAGCCAAGCACGGGGGGCATGGCACCCGAGGCACCACCGATCACGATGTTCTGCGGCGTGGCCGGCTTGAGCACGACGGTGTAGACAACGGCGTAGCCGACGAACGTGCCAAGCGTGAGCCACATGGTCAGCGGATTGACGAAGCGCATGAGCAACCACAGGCCGAGCGAACCGACCGCGGCAGCAAACACCAGGGTTTGAGCAGCCGTCAGCTCGCCGCGTGGCAGGGGGCGTGATCGTGTGCGCTGCATCACCGCGTCGATGCGCTGCTCGACGAGGCAATTGACGGCTGCCGCCGCCCCGGCGACGAGCGCGATGCCGAAGGTCCCCGCAAGCAGCACCTGCGCGGGAACCATGCCCGGCGCGGCGAGGAACATCCCGATCATGGCCGTGAACACGATGAGCGACACCACGCGTGGCTTCGTCAACGCGTAAAAGGCGCGGAGGCGACGCGCGACGATGCGCGTCAAACTGGGAGCAAGTACTTGGGTGTTCACGACGTCACGACGTTATGAGGGGCTTTCGAGCTCCCCCGGACCGGGCGCGAAGTTTATCACGCCGCAGGTCCACGAGCGCCCCTGAGGCCGAACAACAGCCCTCATCCGATCGCGGAATATTTCAGCAGTCGTGTCAGATCCTTGATCACGCCCGCCGGATCCGCATTACGAGGAAAGCGCAGCATCAGGTTGCCGTGCGGGTCGATCAGGAAGATGTGATCGCGCCGGTCGTGCTCGGGCGGGAACGCCGCCAGGAACGCGGGGTCGTCGGCGCGCAGCAGCCGGGTGCCGTCGATCGCGTCGAGCAGGCGCGGTGCAGGCTGGCCGGCGCCCATCAGGATCCAGACGCGCTCGACGCGAGACTCATCGCGCCCGAGCGCCTTGCGCGCCTGGCGCATCGTGTAGAGGTTGCGCTCACAGCGCACATCGCAGCCAGGCGCAGCAAATTGCAACAGGACCCACTTGCCGCGCAACGCGCCCAGGCCAGCGCTGCGGCCATCAGGCGCGCGCAGCGCGATCGGCGGCACCGGATGCGGCTCAATCAAGGCGCCGTAGTTGCTGGTGTGTCCGGTCGACCAGCCGAACAAGTACGCAAGCGCGCTGCCCGCGAGCGGCAGCACGAACACCGCGATCAGCAGCACCAGCTGGAGGCGCCCTCGCTTGACCGGGTCTTCAGGCAGTATCCGCATCACGCCGGAAGGAAAGGACGAGCCACAGCACGATCGAAAGCGCGGCGAGCGAATACCACTGCAGCGCGTAGCTCTCGTTTTTCTCGGCGCCCGAGCCGCGCAGCGGCCAGTCCCGGGAAAGTCGGTCGCCGTTGTCCGAGCGTTGCTCGAGCAGTATCGGCTGCACGGCAAGCCCGGTTGCCGCGCGGTAGCGCTCGACGCTCAGGTTCTGCCACACATGACCTTCGGGCTGCGCATCTTTCGGCTCGAAGCGCTGCGGTATCGCGGCGAGGGCGATGCCTTCGATGCGCTGCTCGCTTGAGGGCGTCGTCACCTGCGGCAGCTTGGCGCGGCTGCCGGTGCCCGCCACCCAGCCGCGCATCACGATGACATGCAGCGTGCTGCCGGATAGACGCAACGGCGTGACGATTTCGTACCCAACCCGCCCATGCCGAATCCGGTTGTCGAGATAGATGGTCTGCGCCGGCACGAACGTGCCGCGCACCGCCACCCGCCGCAAGGTGACTGCAGAGGCCTCGATCGGCCGCACGGGCAGCGCCACGGCGGGGGCCTTGAGCGCCGCTTGATGCGCCGCGGCAAGCGTTCGGCGTTGATCGGCGCGCCGCAACTGCCAGTTACCGAGAGCCATGAATGCGCTCGCCGCGGCAAGCGCGACGATCAGCCAGCCCCAGCGCGGCCGAAACGGTCGCCCGCCGAGGCTTAGCGCCATCGCCCGAGCGCGGTGGGCCCGCGCGGCCGCCAAGCGGTACACTGCGTTGCTCGGCGTCTGGCTTCGCGCTGCATCAGTCGCATCCCGTCTGCTCGCCGAGCGGACGAATGACCCGGATTTTCATGCGATACATCGTATTCGGAATGCTCGTTCTCATTGTCGCGAGCCTGGGTTCGGCGCTGGTGTTCATCTACCGCGACGAAAGCGGTTCGAAACGGGCGGTCAAGGCGCTTGCGATTCGGGTGGGACTGTCGATTGCCCTGTTTCTGTTCCTCATGGCGGGGTTCTACTTCGGCTTCATTCCCGGTCGACTCTCCAGCTTGTAGCGCCGCCCCGCGGCGAGCGCCCAAAAAAAATGCCGCAGGTCCTGCGGCATCCAAGCTTCTCCGCTGCGGCACTTGCATCGCCGGCTGCGCGTCGCCTGCGCGCTATGCCGGTCTTCCCCACCTCCTCCTCGTTGTCCTTTTGCCTGTGGCGCGCCTAAAGCAAGTATACGAATATAAACAGACCTAGCCAGACCACGTCGACGAAGTGCCAGTACCACGCCACGCCTTCGAACGCGAAGTGATGGTTCGGTTTGAAGTGGCCCGCCAGGCAGCGTGCAAGGATCACGCTCAGCATGATCGCGCCCACCGTGACGTGAAAGCCGTGGAATCCGGTCAGCATGAAGAACGTCGAGCCGTACGCGCCGGTCGTCAGCTTCAGGTTCATCTCGCTGTAAGCATGGCCGTACTCGTAGGCCTGCACGAACAGGAAGGTCGCGCCAAGGGCAACGGTGAAAAACAGAAACAGGTTCAGCAATCCACGCTTGTTTTCCTTGAGAGCCCAGTGCGCGATGGTGACCGTGACACCGGAGGACAACAGCAGCATGGTGTTGATCGCCGGCAGGCCCCAGGCCGCCATCGGCGAGAATTTCTCCTCGAACGCCGGCCCTGCGGAGGGCCACTGCGCACTGAATCCCGGCCACATCAGCTCGTTGCTCTCCAGTCCGGCGAGATCGGGAACCGACAGCACCCGGATGTAGAACAGCGCGCCGAAGAAGGCGGCGAAGAACATCACCTCCGAGAAGATGAAGAAGCTCATTCCCCAGCGGAACGACCTGTCCTCCCAGCGCGCGTACTTGCCGCTTTCGGACTCGCGGATCACGTCTCCGAACCAGCGGAACATCATGTAGAGCAGCACCATCATGCCCGCGGCAATCGAAATCCAGCCGCCCGACATGCCGTTGAACACGAACACCGCGCCGAGCATCATCAGCCAGAGCGAAACCGACCCGAGGATCGGCCAGGGCATTGGCTGTGGGACGTAGTAGTGGTGCTGGTGTGCGGCGGTTGCGTCGTGTGCCATCTGTTGTTCTCCCCGAATTCCCGTCTTCCTACTCTAGCCCGCGACGACCATGCGCACGATGGTCATCAAGGTCAGAACGAATAGTGCCGCAGCGATGATCCCGGCAATGATGATGTGCAACGGCTTGATGCGCGTCGTTTCCTGCTCGTGGTCCGCGCGGCGGCGCACGCCCAGCGCACCGAAAGCGATGGTCTTGAGTACGTCAAGAAAGGAGGTCTGCTTCATCGCGCGCGCCATGCTCAGCTTTTGCCCCCGCGCCCGGCGACCTCGAAGAACGTGTACGACAGCGTGATCGTATGGACGTCTTTCGGCAGCGCGGGGTCGACGACGAACACGACCGGCATCCGGCGCACCTCATTTGCCGCCAGCGTCTGCTGGTCGAAGCAGAAGCACTCAACCTTCTTGAAAAACTCGCCGGCGCGCGCAGGGCCGTAGCTCGGCACGGCCTGCCCGGTCACGGCCTGCGCGCGCACGTTCACAACCTCGTACTCGATCGTGGTGAGCGCTCCGGGATGCACCTGGAGGTGTCGCACCAGCGGCCGGAAACGCCACGGCAGGTCGTGGGTGTTTGCGTCCAGCTCGATCGTGACGCTGCGCGAACGATCGACCTGCGTGTTCTTCGCCGCGCCGCGCTCGATCGGGACCAGCGAATTCACGCCGAGGGCTCTGCAGATCTGATCGTAAAACGGCACCAAGGCGAAGCCGAAGCCGAACATCGCGAGGGCAACAATCGACAGGCGCCGCAGCATGCGCCGGTTGGCCGCTGCGTGCAGGGGAAGGGATTCGCGCATCGCGTCCGCCGCCTCAGCTGCCGCGCAGCATCCAGATCTTCACGATGGTGCCGATGAACGACAGCAGCGAGATCGTCAGGAGCGCGAGCGCGGTTTTGAGGTTGCGGCTCACCGTGTCGCCTATTTCAGCACCGGCTGCGTCTCGAACGAGTGATAGGGCACCGGTGTCGGCAGGTGCGTCCACTCCAGCGAGTCAGCCCCTTCCCACTGCTTGTCCTTGGCTTTTTCGCCGCTGCGAATCGCCTTCAGGACGATGTACAGAAACAGCAGCTGTGACAGACCGAAGCCGAAGGCACCGATCGAGCTGACCTTGTTCCAGGTCTCGAACATCAGCGGGTAGTCGGGAACGCGTCGCGGCATGCCCGCGAGCCCCGAGAAGTGCTGGACGAAAAAGGTGATGTTGATGAAGATCGTCGACAGCCAGAAGTGGACCTTGCCGAGTTTCTCGTCGTACATCTTGCCGGTCCACTTCGGCAGCCAGAAGTAGATCCCGGCGAAGCCGGCGAATAGCGCACCGATCGCCATCACGTAGTGAAAGTGCGCGACCACGTAGTAGGTGTCGTGCAACTGGATGTCCACCGCCGCGAGCGACAGCACGAGACCGGTGAATCCGCCCAGCGTGAACAGGAACAGGAATCCGATGGCGAACAGCATCGGGGTCTCGAACGACAGCGCGCCTTTCCACATCGTGGCGACCCAGTTGAACACCTTGACGCCCGTGGGCACCGCGATCAGGGTGGTGGCGTACATGAAGAACAGCTGGCCGGTCACCGGCATGCCGACGGTGTACATATGGTGCGCCCAGACGATGAACGACAGGATCGCGATCGCGGAGGTGGCGTAGACCATCGAGGCATAGCCGAACAAGGGCTTCCTCGAAAACGCGGGAATGACCTGCGAGATCACGCCGAACGCCGGCAGCGCGATGATGTAGACCTCCGGGTGCCCGAAGAACCAGAAGATGTGCTGATAGAGCACCGGGTCGCCGCCGCCGGCCGCATTGAAAAACGTCGTGCCGAAGTGGCGGTCGGTGAGCGTCATCGTCACCGCACCGGCGAGCACCGGCATCGCGGCGACCAGCAGGTAGGCGGTGATCAGCCAGGTCCAGCAAAACAGCGGCATGCGCATCAAGGTCATGCCCGGCGCGCGCAGGTTGAGGATCGTGGTGATGATGTT
>Ga0210067_1000022_pt1 | contig 19801 bp, 17 predicted proteins | sample RushMan_ThreeSqB_2_FD_185559 | JGI IMG/M metagenome (GOLD analysis project Ga0210067, IMG submission 185559) | Wetland microbial communities from San Francisco Bay, California, USA, that impact long-term carbon sequestration - RushMan_ThreeSqB_D2... | ecosystem: Environmental > Aquatic > Marine... | reverse complement strand
CCCATTCCATGCCGTGCCCGCCCCGCCAGGTCAGCAGCGGACGCCCGAAGCCAACCGAGAACCGCAGAACCTTCACCTTGCATGCTCGCGCGACGAGGTAGTGCCCGTACTCGTGCACGACGATCAGCACGCCCAGCGCGACGATGAACGCGGCAGCCGTGAACAAAACGTTCATGCCGCGCGCACCTGGTAGCGCTGCAGTGCAGCCGTCGCGGCGCGGCGCGCGAGCGCGTCGGCCGCAGTCAGCGCATTGAGATCGCCAACCGGCTCGACCGGCAGCCGCTCCAGCACGTCCTCGATCACAGCGGCGATCGACGTGAAGCGCAGACGCCCTGCGAGAAACGCCGCGACCGCCACCTCGTTGGCCGCGCTGAGAAGCGTCGGCGCCGTACCGCCGGCGCGCAGCGCCCGGTAAGCCAGTCCGAGACAGGGGAAGCGCGTTGTGTCCGGCGGCTCGAACGACAGCTGACCCAGCGCACCCAAGTCGAGCGGCTGAACGCCCGAGTCAATACGCTCGGGATAAGCCAGCGCATGCGCGATGGGCACGCGCATGTCCGGATTTGAGAGCTGCGCGATCACCGAGCCGTCGACGTACTCGACCAGCGAATGCACGACGCTCTGCGGATGGATGACCACCTCGATGCGCTCTGGCGGAATGTCGAACAGCCAGCGCGCCTCGATGACCTCCAGCCCCTTGTTCATCATGGTGGCCGAGTCAACCGAGATCTTGCGACCCATCACCCAGTTGGGATGCGCGCAGGCCTCTTCCGGCGTGACCTGCGCGAGCCGGTCGGCCGGAAACGTACGGAAGGGACCGCCCGAGGCCGTCAGCAATATGCGCCGAATCCCGCGCAGCGAGGGGCGTCCCGCATCGCCCTGGGGCAGGCACTGAAAGACCGCGTTGTGCTCGCTGTCGATCGGAAGCAGCACGGCGCCCGAGGCGCGCACGGCCTGCATGAGCAGCGGACCCGCCATGACGAGCGCTTCCTTGTTCGCGAGCAACACACGCTTGCCCGCCTCGGCCGCCGCGAGCGTCGAGGCCAAGCCGGCGGCACCCACGATCGCGGCCATCACGATGGGCGCGTCGTCGAGCCGGGCGATGTCCTCGAGCGCGCGCGCGCCGAACCGCAGCTCGCCCGTGAAGCCCGCATCTGCGAAGCGTTTGCACAGCTGCGGACTCTCGGCAACGCCGGAAAGCACCGCGGTGCGCGGGCGATGGCGGCGGCAGAGCCCGATCAGTGCATCGACCGAGCGATGCGCACTCAACGCCACCACGGCGTACCGCTCCGGATGGCGGGCGACGAGGTCGAGCGTGCTGGCGCCGATCGACCCTGTGGCGCCGAGGACAGCAATGCCGAGCGTGGTCGCGGATGGCATCGGGCCGCTGACGCTCAAGGCGTCACCAGGAAATAGGCCATCAGCGCCGCGACGGGTAGCGCCGCGACCGCACTGTCGATCCGATCCAGCACACCGCCGTGTCCGGGGAGAAGGGTTCCACTGTCCTTGACTGACGCCTGGCGCTTCACTGCGGACTCAATTAAGTCACCGATGATGCTCACGATGCAAAGAACTGCGCTCCCCGCAAGGTACAGGAGCCAGCCTCCGCCCTCCTCCAAGCGCGTTGCGAGCGCCGGGATCGTGAGTGCGCAAATGATAACGTAGACTTGTACGCCGAGCAGGCCGCCCACGGCGCCTTCCCAGGTTTTCCCGGGGCTGATGCGCGGCGCCAGCTTGCGCCTGCCAAGCGCGCGCCCCGTGAAATACGCCGCCGAGTCGGCGATCCACACGAGCGTCAGCACGCCCAGCACAAGCGGCGGCGGCAGCGTGACGAGGGCCAGTGCCGCCGGCAGCAACACCACGCATCCGGCGAGGGCAAGCAAGCGCGGCCTGCCGCTCGTCACGCCAGTGGCCATCCATGCCGGCGCCAGCAGGATCCAGAACAGTGCCCCCGCGGCGAATACCGCGCCGAGCCACGGTTGCGGAGGCCATGATGCGGGCCCTGCGAGCCAAAACAATGTGGCGAACGCGCACGCCAGAGCGCCCGCGTAGCGACGGCCTGCGGCTGCCGACAGTCCGCACAGTCGCGCCCATTCCAGTGCCGCAAGACCGACGAGCAACGCAGTGAGCGCGGCAAAGGCCAGCCGCGGCAGCCAGAACAGCGCGGCGAGAAATGCCGCGAGCAGAATCAGCGCTGTCAGCGCGCGCTGAGCCAATGCGCGCTCAAGCCGTCTTGTGGGGCTCAGTCGCTCCACGCGTGGCCCGGGCCTGCGCGCGTTCCGCCTCTTCGACCTGCTCGCTGGTGCGGCCAAAGCGTCGCTCGCGCTGTTGATACGAATCGATCGCGCGATCGAGCGCGACGGCATCGAAATCGGGCCACAGAGTGTCCGTGAAATAGAGCTCCGAATACGCCAGCTGCCAGAGCAGGAAATTGCTCAGGCGACGTTCGCCTCCGGTGCGGATGAACAGATCCGGCTCGGGCGCATAGTGCATCGACAGATAGGGCGACAGCACCTCCTCCGACACGCCCGCTTTCGCGCGGTCCGGATGCTCGCGCAGCAGACGCGACAAGGCCTGCAGCATGTCCCAGCGTCCGCCATAGTTCGCCGCGATCGTGAGGGTGAGGCGCTGGTTGGGCGCCGTACGGCGCTCCCCTTCGTCGATGAGCGCACGAATTCGATGGTCGAAACGCGACAGGTCGCCAACGACCCGCAGCCGGATGCCGTTGCGGTCGAGCTTCGCCACTTCGTGCGTCAGCGCCGCGCTGAACAGCTGCATCAGCAGGCTGACCTCGTCTGCCGGACGGCGCCAGTTTTCCGAACTGAACGCAAACAGCGTCAGGAACTGCACACCGCGCTCGGCACAGGCCTTGACCGTGGCACGTACCGCCTCCACCCCGCGCTTGTGTCCGGCGATCCGCGGCAATCTGCGCTGACGCGCCCAGCGTCCGTTGCCGTCCATGATGATCGCGACATGGCACGGCACCTTGCCGTGGGTGGGAATCTCCTGTGTCGAGCTGGTGTGGTCCATGTCGTCTCCTACACGGCCATCAGCTCGGATTCTTTCTCCGCCAGCAATCGATCGATGTCCGCCACGGAGCGGTCCGTCAGCTTCTGGACCTCATCCTGCGCACGCCGCTCGTCGTTCTCCGAGACTTCCTTCTTCTTCAGCGCTTCCTTGAGGTGGTGAATCGCGTCCCGCCTCAGGTTGCGCACCGCCACGCGGGCGTTCTCTGCCTCATGGCGTACGACCTTGATGAGCTCCTTACGCCGCTCTTCCGTGAGCGCCGGCATCGGAACCCGAAGCGTTTCTCCGCTCGCCGCCGGATTGAGTCCAAGATCCGATTCGCGAATCGCCTTATCGACGGCTTGCAGCAATTTCTTCTCGAACGGCGTCACGCCGATGGTACGCGCATCCACCAGCGTCACCTTTGCCACTTGATTGATCGGCGTTGGCGTTCCGTAGTAATCGACCGTAATGTGATCCAGCAAACCGGTATGCGCCCTCCCGGTCCGCACCTTGGCAAGATCCGCCTTGAATGCCTCGATGCTCTTTCCCATCTTCTGCTCGGTACTCTTTTTCAATTGCGCAATCATGGCCATTTCCCTCAGACGTGAACCAGCGTGCCCTCGTCCTCTCCCAGGACGACGCGCTGCAGTGCATTTCGCTTGAAGATGCTGAACACGGTCACCGGCAGGCGCTGATCGCGGCACAGCGTCAACGCCGTTGCATCCATCACCCGCAGGTTGCGCGCAATCGCTTCGTCGAAGCTCAGGGCGCGAAATCGCCGCGCTTCCGGGTCCGTTTGCGGATCGGCGGTGTACACGCCGTCCACCTTCGTTGCCTTGAGAACGATCTCGGCACCGATCTCGCTGCCGCGCAGCGCCGCGGCCGTATCGGTCGTGAAAAACGGGTTGCCGGTGCCGGCCGCAAAGACAACGATTTTGCCTTCCTCGAGATAGCGGATCGCCTTGCCGCGAATATACGGCTCCACGATGCGCTCGATATTGAGTGCCGACTGCACGCGGCTCGCGATGCCGGCGCTGCGCAGCGCATCCTGCAGCGCGAGCGCGTTCATCACCGTCGCGAGCATGCCCATGTAGTCGGCCGTCGCGCGATCCATGCCGGCGGCGCCCGGGGCAACCCCGCGGAAAATGTTGCCGCCGCCGATGACCACGCCGATCTCGACGCCCATGCGCGCCACCGCAGCCATTTCTGCGGCGATCTCCTGGATGGTCTGCCGATGGATGCCGAACGCCTCGTCGCCCATCAGCGCCTCGCCCGAGAGCTTGAGCAAGATGCGCCGGTATTTCGGCGAATCGGCGACCTGCGGCAGCGTCATGGGGTCAGCGTCCGATGCCCGCTTGGGCCATGACTTCGGCGGCAAAGTCCGTCGTCCGCTTCTCCAGACCTTCGCCCACCACGAGGAACGCGAACCCGTGCAGCGCTGCCTTGCGCGCAGCGAGCAGCTTTTCGATCGTCTGCTTGTCGTCCTTGATGAACGGCTGCCCCAGCAGCGTGATCTCGCCGAGGAACTTGTTGATCCCGCCTTCGACCATTTTTCCGACGATCTCGGCCGGCTTGCCGGATTCCTGGGCACGCGCCGTAAGGATCTGCCGTTCGCGCGCAACGGTCTCCGCCGGAACGTCGGCTTTCCGCAGATGCTGCGGCTTGGCGAACGCAACGTGCATTGCCAGGTCCTTGCCGACATCCTCGGGACCTTCGTAGTCGACCAGCACGCCAATGCGATTGTGATGCACGTACAGCGCAAGGCGCGCTGCCGTCTCCATGCGGCGAAAACGGCGAATCGTGATGTTCTCGCCGATTTTCTGGATCAGCGCCTGGCGACGCGACTCGACGGTCTCGCCATCCATCGTCAGGGCGGACAGCGCGCCGACGTCCGCCGGCGCCGCGCGCGCGACCGTCTCCGCCAACGCCTTTGCAAAGGCGAGAAAATCCTCATTCTTGGCCACAAAGTCGGTCTCGCAGTTGACCTCGACGAGGGCACCGCGCTTGCCGTCGGCCAACAGCGTTGCACCGATGATGCCTTCCGCCGCAATGCGGCCTGCCGCCTTGCTCGCCTTGGCGCCACTGCGGATGCGGAGCAGTTCCTCCGCCTTCTCGAGGCTGCCATCGGCCTCCGCAAGCGCCTTCTTGCATTCCATCATTCCCAGGCCAGTGAGCTCACGCAGCTCCTTTACCAGGCCGGCACTGATTTCTGCCATCTTGCCGCTACTCCTCTTTCACTGGACCGCCTGCGGTCCGGATTCACGAATCATCGGATTCAAAAAAGGGGGCACACGGCCCCCCTCACGGATGCAGCCTGCTGCGACACGGTTCAGGCGTCCTCCTCCGCTTCCACCTCGACGAATTCGTCGCGCGTCGCAGAGACGACCTCCTCCAGAGAATGCTCCCGGCCCTCTAGGATGGCGTCGGCGGCCCCGCGCACGTAGAGCCGGATCGCGCGACCCGAGTCGTCGTTACCCGGAATGACGTAGTCGATGCCTTCCGGTGTGTGATTCGTATCCACCACACCAATGACGGGAATGCCGAGCTTGACTGCTTCGGCCACGGCCCCGCGCTGATAGCCGACATCGATCACGAACAGCGCATCCGGCAAGCTCGACATGTCCTTGATGCCGCCGAGTGAACGCTCAAGCTTGTCCATCTCCCTCTGAAGACCGAGCGCTTCCTTTTTCGACATGCGCTCGAAGCCGCCGTCCGCTTTCGTCTGCTCCATTTCCTTGAGACGCTTGATCGACTGTTTCACCGTCTTGAAGTTGGTGAGCATCCCGCCAAGCCACCGATGATCGACGTACGGCATTGCGCAGCGCGAAGCTTCCTCGCGGACGACGTCTCTTGCCTGGCGTTTCGTGCCGACGAACAGCACGCTGCCCTTGTTGGCGACGAGCTGCCGCATGAAACGCAAGGCGTCCTGGTACAGCGCGAGCGTCTTTTCGAGGTTGATAATGTGAATCTTGTTTCGATGGCCGAAGATATACGGGGCCATTCGCGGGTTCCAGTAACGGGTCTGATGCCCGAAATGAACGCCCGCCTCCAGCATTTCACGCATGGTGACCGACATGTAGACTCCTCGGGACACGGGTCATGCGCCGCGCCCCACTTCAGGGTTATCGACTACCGCCCGATCGGATCGACGACTCACGCAGCACGCGCACCCTGAACCGTCGAGCGGGGAATTTCGAGCCGTGCCGCCCCTGTTTCACGGGATCAGAACGATTCGACCCAAAATGTTAGCATAATCAGACACAAAGGGCCAAGGCCGCGTTCGCCCCTACCGCATCGCAGCAAACACTGTTTGCGGCCGGATCCCCTTTTCCATAACCTGCCCGCTTTTTTCAACTATGACCGTCGCTGTCAAATCGCCTGACGAAATCGAGCGCATGCGCATCGCCGGCCGCCTTGCGGCCGAAGTACTCGACTTCGTCCTGCCGTGGGTCGTTCCCGGGGTGACCACCGAGGAGCTCGACGCGCGCTGCCACGAATACATGACGCGGATTCAGGACACCGTGCCGGCGCCGCTGAACTACGCCCCGCCCGGCTACAAACCGTTTCCCAAGTCGATTTGCACATCGGTCAACCATGTCGTGTGCCACGGGATTCCCCGGCCCGACAAGCGCCTGAAGGCGGGCGACATCCTCAACATCGATGTCACGGTGATCAAGGATGGCTACCACGGTGATTCGAGCCGCATGTTCTACGTCGGCGAGCCGCGGATCCAGGCGCGGCGCTTGGTGGAGGTAACCTACGACTGCATGTGGCGGGGGATCCGGCGGGTGCGGCCGGGCGCGCGCCTCGGCGACATTGGCGCCGCCATCCAGACCCATGCCGAAGCCCACGGCTACAGCGTGGTACGCGAGTTTTGCGGGCACGGCATCGGCCGCCGGTTTCATGAGGAGCCACAGGTGCTTCACTACGGCAAACCCGGGACCGGGCTTGTCTTGGAGCCCGGAATGACATTTACCGTCGAACCCATGATAAACGCCGGCAAAGCGGGTATTCGCGAACTCGCCGACGGCTGGACGATCGTCACCAAGGACCATAGCCTGTCGGCGCAATGGGAGCACACCGTCCTGGTCACCGATCAGGGCTACGAGGTGCTGACGCAATCGGCGGGTACACCGCCACCGCCCTCAGACGGTCCGCACTAGGGATGGCGTCCGCGCTGCTCGAAGCGGGAATCGCAGAGCGCTGGCGCCTGCATTTGAGCGCCGGGCGGCAACAGTTGCAGACCGAATACCTGCGTCGGCCGTCACCGCGCAGGCTGCTTCGCGCACATGCCCAACTCGTCGATGGCGTGCTGCGCGCGCTATGGGCGGAGGTAAACCCCGCGCGAGGCGCCGCGCTGGCGGCGACCGGCGGCTACGGGCGAGGCGAGTTGTTCCCCCACTCGGATGTCGATGTCCTGATCCTGCTCGACGCGGCGCCCGATGCGCAGGAACGCGAGCGCCTCGAGCGCCTGGTAAGCCTGTTCTGGGACGTCGGCCTCGAGGTCGGCCACGGCGTGCGGACCGTAGACGAGTGTCTAAGCGCGGCCGACGAGGACATCACCGTTCGGACGACGCTGCTCGAGTCGCGTCTGCTGGACGGCAGCCGCGCGCGCTTCAAGGCGCTGCGTGCGGCGCTTGCGCGCACGACCGACCCTGCGGCCTATTTCGCAGCGAAGCGTCTCGAGCAGGAGCAGCGGCACGCGCGTCACCAGGACACAGCCTACGCGCTCGAGCCCAATCTGAAAGAGGCGCCCGGGGGGCTGCGTGACTTGCACGTGATCCAGTGGGTCGGCCGTGCCAGCGGCGTCGGCGCCCGCTGGACGGACCTCGAGCGCGACGGGCTCGTCGACCACGCCGAAGCCGGGCAGCTCATCCGCCTCGAGCGACAGCTGCAGAACCTGCGCATCCGGCTGCACTACCTTGCACAGCGTCGGGAAGATCGGCTGATTTTCGACTTGCAGTCGGCGCTCGCTGCGCAGCTCGGGTTCGAAGACAGCGGCAGCCGGCGGGCGAGCGAGCTCATGATGCAGGGCTACTACCGGACCGCCAAGGCGGTCACCCAGCTCAATACGCTGCTGCTGCAGAACTTTGCGATCCGTCTCGATCCGCCGCCGGACAGCCGCGCGCACGCGATCAACGAACGCTTCAACGTGCGCGGCGAGCTGCTCGAGGCCGCGCACGAGGACCTGTTTCGGCAGGATCCCCGTGCCATCCTCGAGGCGTTCCTGCTGATGCAGCAGCATCAGGAATTGCGCGGCATGACGGCCATGACGCAGCGTGCGCTGTGGCGCGCGCGCACGCACGTCAACGCCAAATTCCGTCGCGACGCGCTGGCGCGTCTGCTGTTCATCATGCTGTTGCAGCAGTCACGGGGCATCGTGCACGAGCTGCGGCGCATGAACCAGTACGGCGTGCTGGGACGCTATCTGCCGGAGTTCGGACGCATCGTCGGCCAGATGCAGCACGACCTGTTTCACGTCTACACCGTGGACCAGCACATCCTGATGGTGGTGCGCAACCTGCGTCGATTCACGATGCCCGAGCTGGCGCACGAGTTCCCGTTGTGCACGCGATTGATGAACAGCTTCAGTCGGCGCTGGCTGCTGTTCATCGCGGCGCTCTATCACGACATCGCCAAGGGGCGTGGTGGCGATCACTCCGAGCTCGGTGCGCGCGACGCGGCGCGCTTTTGTCGGCGGCACGGACTCTCCGCGGAAGACAGTGCGCTGGTCGAATTCCTGGTCGCGCAGCACCTCACGATGTCGACGGTGGCCCAGAAGCAGGACGTCAACGACCCCGATGTCGTGCGAGCCTTCGCCGAACGCGTCGGGTCCGAGCGCCGCCTCATCGCGCTCTATCTGCTGACGGTGGCGGACATTCGGGGCACCAGTCCCAAGGTCTGGAACGCCTGGAAGGCGAAGCTGCTGGAAGATCTGTTCCGCGTGACGCGCCGCACCCTCACCGGCAACGCGATCCCGGTCGACACGGTGCTCGCGACCAAGCAGGACGAGGCGCTGCGCCTGCTGCGCCTGTACGCGCTGCCCGAACATGCCGGGGACCGCTTTTGGGGCCAGCTGGACACCGCGTACTTCCTGCGTCATGACGCACAGGAAATCGCCTGGCAGACGCGCCAGCTGTATGGGCATGTCGACGCCGGCCGCACCGTGGTCAGGGCGCGTCTCGCCCCGATCGGAGAGGGCCTCCAGGTGTTGGTCTACACGCCTGACCGCGAAGCCCTGTTCGCCCACATCTGCGGCTACTTCGAGCGCGCCGGATACAACATCGCCGAAGCAAAGATTCATACCACGCGGCACCGATACGCACTGGATACGTTTCTGGTGCTCGGGCGCGGACCGGGCGTTCACTATCGCGACATGATCCGCATCCTGGAGAAAGAGCTCACGGACGAACTGCAGTCGAACGCGCCACTGCCGCCGCCCCGCGGGGGACGGCTTTCCCGCCGGGTACGCCACTTTCCGGTTTCTCCGGTGGTCGACCTTCGACCCGACGAGCGTGGTGCCTACCAGGTTCTGTCGATTGTCGGGAGCGACCGCCCCGGACTGCTGTATGCCGTCGCGCGAGTGCTGGCCGAGCACCGGGTCAGCCTGCATACGGCAAAGATCAATACGCTGGGCGATCGGGCGGAGGACGTGTTCCTCGTCTCGGGCGAGACGCTGACACGGCCGAAGGCGGTGCTGCGGCTCGAGCAGGAGCTGTTTCGCGCGCTGCAGGTCGGAGACGGCAGCCGCCGAGCTCAGGCCTCCGGCGGCAGCGCCTGATCAGGAAAGAGCGCGTCGATAAAGCCGAATCGCGTGAGATCCCGAATCCGCATCGGGTAGAGGATGCCGTCGAGGTGGTCGCATTCGTGCTGCACCACGCGCGCGTGAAAGCCCTCGACGCTGCGCTCGAAGGAGCGTCCCTGGGCATCCATGCCGCGGTAGCGAATCGCGCGGTAGCGCGGTACCCAGCCCCGGAGGCCGGGCACCGAAAGGCAGCCCTCCCAGCCGTCTTCCATCGCCTCGGACAGCGGGGTGATCACCGGGTTGATGAGCACGGTGTCGGGAACCGGTTCGACGTCCGGATAGCGCGGATTGGCGCTCACGCCGAAAATGACCACGCGCAATCCGACCCCGATCTGCGGCGCCGCGAGGCCGGCCCCATCGAGACTCGCCATGGTGTCGCGCATGTCCTGCAGCAGCGCGTACAGCGCCGGGGTATCGAATTTGTCGACCGGCGATGCCTTCTCGAGCAGGCGCGGATCGCCCATTTTCAGGACATCGCAGATCATCCGGTCACCAGTCGCTCGATGATGCGTCGCACACGCCCCATCGCCTGGTCCAGCACCGCGCCGATCTGCGCCAGAGAAATCGCCTGCGCGCTGTCACCGCGTCCCGCGGCGTAGTTCGCAACCACGCCGATCGCCGCATAGGCGAGGTCGAGCTCGCGCGCCAGCGCCGCCTCGGGCATGCCTGTCATGCCCACGACGTCGGCGCCGTCGCGCTCCAGGCGCGTGATCTCGGCCGCCGTCTCGAGCCGCGGACCCTGCGTCGTCGCGTACACGCCGCCGTCGACGATGGCTTCACCGCAGGCGGCCGCGGCCGCCAGGATGCGCTGGCGCTCGGTCGCCGCGTACGGCTCCGTGAAGTCGATGTGCGTCACCTGCGCCTCCGCGCCTTCGAAGAACGTGGCCGCTCGTCCCCAGGTGTAGTCGAGGATTTGATGAGGTACGAGCAGCACGCCCGGGACAAGGTCCGCCCGAATACCACCGACCGAGGCGATCGACACGATCCGCTCCACGCCCATGTCTTTCAGTGCCCAGAGGTTGGCGCGATAGTTGATCTGGTGTGGCGCGATGGTGTGGCCGTAGCCGTGGCGCGCGAGAAAGACGATCTTCCGCCCCGCGACGGTACCGACGGTCAGCGGCCCCGACGGTTCGCCAAACGGCGTGCGCGCCGCCTTGCGCTGGCGGACCTCGAGGTTCGTCAGCTGTGGAAGGCCGCTGCCGCCGATCACCGCGAGCATCAGGCCGCCCTCAGCGCGCGGATCTCCGGGAGGTTGCGCCAATACCCCTCGGCGTCCATGCCGCAGCCGAATACGAACCGGTCCGGCACGCGCAGGCCAACGAAATCCGGCTGCAGGGGCTTTGGCTGGCGCAGCGTCTTCTCGACCAGCACTGCGCAGGCAAAGCTCGCGGCGCCAGTCGCGAGCAGCCGGTCACGGATCGCGCGCATCGTCTGCCCCGCGTCGAGGATGTCGTCCAACACCAGTACGTGACGGCCGCGCACCCGTTCGCCGGGGGCGACGCGCCAGTCCACCGACCGGCCGCGGGTGCGGTCGCCGTAGCGGGTCGCGTGGATGTAGTCGAAATCGAGCGGGAACCTGAGGCGTGGCAGCAACTGCCCCGCGAACACCACGGCGCCGCCCATCACCGCCAATACCAGCGGGTAGCGTTGCGCGAATTTGGCATGTACCTCGACCGCGATGCGTGCGATCGCGGCTTGCACGTCGTCTGCGCTGGCAACCAGGTCGGACTGCTCGAGGTACGCCCAGGCCCGCGCAAGATCCGGCATCGCGCTCAATAGGTGAAGGTCACGACGTTGTCGTCCATCGCCTGCGAAATCACATAGGCGCCGCCGACGGTTTCTTCGATCTCCGGAATCAGGTCGTTGCCCCACAACTCGAGCGTCGGCGTGCACACCTTGAACTTGACGCCCGCCTCGTGGGCGTCCTTGATGAAGTCGTAGACCGTCTTCGTCGATCCTTCCTTGACGTGCAGTTTCTCGGCGAAACCTCTGACGGCGAGCTGCCCTGCGCGCCCGGTGAGGACCACCTCGACCTCGTGCTCCATTGCGGCCGCGACGGTCGCCTGGAAGAATGGCGCGCCAAGTTCCTCCGGGTTCTTGGGATCGGTGTTGACCATAATGATCAGCAGCTTATCGGCCATCGGGCGACCTCACGCGGTGCGAAAATATTAGAGGTTTCTAATGCGCCAAGTATAGCCGAGCGCAATCGCCGTCGCCCTCAGCTGCGCCGCGTCCGCAGGTAGGCCGCGAAGGCCTCGCCAATCTCCGGGTGGCGCACGCCAAGCTCGACCGAAGCCTGCAGATACCCCAGCTTCGAACCGCAATCGTAGCGTTTGCCCGGCAGCCGCGTCGCCAGGACCCGCTCGTGGGCGAGCAGCCTGGAGATCGCGTCCGTCAGCTGAATTTCGCCGCCGCGCCCGGGCTCGGCATCCGCCAGCAGCTCGAAGATGCGCGCCGTCAGGACATAACGTCCGACGACCGCGAGCGTCGATGGGGCTTCGCTCGGCGCCGGCTTCTCGACGATGCCGCGAACCTGGCTGAGCGCGGCCGCGGCATCCTGCACGCTGACGATCCCGTAATCCGCGGTTCGTTCCCGCGGCACCTCTTCAACGCCCAGCACGCTGCAGCCGTTGGCCAGGTAGGCCTGTGCCAGATGCGTCGTCGCGGGTGGCGTGCCGTCGATCAGATCGTCCGCCAGCAGCACCGCGAACGGCTCGTCGCCGACGACGGGTCGTGCACAGAGCACCGCGTGGCCGAGGCCGAGCGGCTCGGCCTGGCGGATGTAAATGCAGCGTACCTCGCGCGGCAGCACACCGCGCACCATCTCGAGCAACAGATGCTTGCCCTTTTGCTGGAGTTCCGACTCGAGCTCGTAGGCCTTGTCGAAATGATCCTCGATGGCGCGCTTGTTGCGTCCGGTAATGAAGATCATGTCCGTAATACCGGCGGCTGCCGCCTCCTCGACCGCGTACTGGATCAAAGGCTTGTCGACCACGGGGAGCATTTCCTTCGGGCTCGCTTTCGTTGCCGGCAGGAAGCGGCTTCCAAGTCCCGCAACCGGGAAAACGGCCTTTCGCAGTTTCATCGTCATCGTCTAAAGCGTCTTCAGCAGTTTCAGGAACGCCTGCTCATCGAGCACCTGGACGCCCAGCGCCTGCGCCCGTTCGAGCTTGGCGCCCGGATCGGTCCCCGCGACGACGTAGTGCGTCTTCTTGGAGACCGAACTGGCGACCTTGTGGCCCTTCGCCTCGATTTGCGCGCGTGCCTGGTCGCGTGTCAGGGTCTCGAGTGTGCCGGTAAGAACGAAAATTTGCACGTCCTTCGGTTGCCGGATGGGCGTTCCCTCGCTTTCGTGCCAGCGCACCCCGGCCTTGCGCAGCCTGTCGATCTCCTCCCGGTTGTGCGGCTCGGCGAAGAATTGGCAAATCGATCGGGCGACCACCGGCCCGACATCCGGGATCCGCGCGAGCGCATCCTCGTCGGCATGCATCAGCCGCTCGAGATTGCCGAAACTGCGGGCCAGATCACGCGCTGTACGCTCGCCCACATTGCGAATGCCCAGCGCATACACGAAGCGCTCGAGCGTCGTGTGTTTCGACTCGTCGAGCGCCGCCTTCAGTTTGGCCGCGGACTTCTCGGCCATTCGCTCGAGGCCGGCCAGATGGCCCGCCTCGAGCAGATAGAGCTCGGAGGGCGTGCGCACCAATTCGAGGTCGACGAGCTGATCGACGATGCGCTCGCCCAGTCCGTCGATATCCATTGCCCGCCGGCTCGCGAAATGCAGCAGGGCCTGCTTGCGTTGGGCCGCGCACACCAGCCCGCCGCTGCAGCGCGCGACCGCCCCGCCCTCCTCGCGCACGACCTTGGAGCCGCACACCGGGCAGTGCAAGGGCATCGCGAACCGGCGCGTACCGGACGGGCGCCGCTCGACGCGCACCGAGACCACCTCGGGAATGACGTCGCCCGCGCGACGCACTACAACGGTGTCGCCGACGCGTACGTCCTTGCGGTGCAGCTCGTCCTCGTTGTGCAGGGTCGCGTTGGTGACGGTGACACCGCCGACGAATACCGGCTTCAGCCTCGCCACGGGCGTCAGCGCGCCGGTTCGGCCGACCTGAACTTCGATGGCAAGCACCTCCGTCACCTGTTCTTCCGCGGGATATTTGTGCGCAACCGCAAAGCGCGGCGCGCGCGACACGAAGCCCAGCTGCCGCTGCCAATCGAGTCGATCGACCTTGTACACCACGCCGTCGATGGCGTACGGCAGCTTTGCGCGACGCCTGCGAATGTCTTCGTAGTAGGCGAGCGCGCCATCGATCCCGCGAACCACGGCGCGTTCGGCGCATACGGGAAAACCCAGTGCGACAAGCCGCTCGAGCATCTCGTCGTGCGTTTTCCACGGCGTGCGCCCGACGCGCTCCGCCGCGTACGCAAAAAAGTGCAGCGGCCGCCGCGCGGTCACACGGGAGTCCAGCTGGCGCAAGCTTCCCGCAGCAGCGTTGCGCGGGTTGACGAAAACCTTGTCGCCTGCTGCTTGCTGCCGCGCGTTGAGCGCGTCGAAATCGGCCTTGTACATCAATACTTCCCCGCGCACCTCGAGCTCGTCGTCCGCGGCCAAGGTCTCCGCGAGACGCAGCGGTATCGAATGTACCGTGCGCAGATTGCGCGTGACGTCTTCCCCGGTCGACCCGTCTCCGCGCGTTGCGCCTTGGACGAAAACACCGCCCTGGTAGACCAGGCTGACCGCGAGTCCGTCGAACTTCGGCTCGGCCGCGTAGACGACGTCCTCGGTTTCGAGCGCCGTCCTGATGCGGCGATCGAAGGCGCGGACCTCCTCCTCGTCGAACGCATTCGCCAGCGACAGCATCGGCGCGCGGTGGGTCACGGGCGTGAAGGCCGTCTGCGGCGGTGCGCCGACGCGCTGCGTGGGAGAGTCCGGCGTGAGCAGTTCCGGATAGGCCTGCTCGAGTTCGACGAGCTCGCGAAACAGCGCGTCGTATTCGGCGTCGGTAATCTCGGGCCGATCGCGCACGTAGTACAGGATGTTGTGCCGGACGAGCGCCTCGCGCAGTGTCCGGGCGCGATCCTGGGCGGGGCGCGGCGGTTGCCCCGAACGCGCGGTCATGAAAACAGGCGCAGGGCGAGCACGCCGCCCGGCGAGAATCCCTGCCGCTCGAGGTCCTGGCGAACGGGGTCGAGCTGCGCGCCGATCGCGCTCAGCGCGCGCTCGTCGAGGATCTGGCCATTGTCGTCCTGCAGTGTTCCGCCGAGCGTGGACCCAAGCCCGCGCGCGAGCAAAACCATCGATTCGTAGCTGCGCCGCAGCTCGGGGGTGCGCGGAACGTCCATCGTGATGGTGAGCCGGGACACGCCTCCGGCGGAATCGACGTCGGCCGTCACGCCATACAGCGCACGGCCAGAGGCATCGTATCGGGTCCACCGTCCGCTGTCCTCCGAGGCGACGCCCTGGGCCTCCAGCACGCGCAGAACGTCGTCCGCCGCAAAGGCCGCCGCATCCGCGCGCACCACATGAAATGCGACCTGGATGTCTGCATCCACGCAGGCGCGGTCGAGCGCGCGCGCGGCCTCGAGCGCGTGCCGCATTTCCGGCGCGGACGCGGTCGCCCCGGTGCGCGCCGCAAGCGTCTCGATCTCCGAGCGGAATTCGACGAGCTCCGCCTCGCCGGCCACGCCGCCGCGCGACACGAGCTGCAGCGCCGCGCGGCAGCGCGTGCGGCCGCCGGACGCGCCCGGCGTCGCGCGCCGCCAGCTGCCGTCGGGGTCCTGCCAGGCAAGCAACGCGCGTCGCGCGAAACGCCGCTCGAGACTCGTCCATTGCTCCAGGATGACCACCGCGGGCACCGGGCTCGCGGCGCTCAGCTCGATGACGTAGTCGAGCCGGTCGTCCGGCAGGTCTTCCTCGGCGACAACGCTCGGCACATCGTCACGCGGCGTCGGTGACGCGACCAGGGACGGCTCGCGGCGTGGCAGGCCATCGGCTGCGAGCAGCACGTCGGCATGGCGCGAGCCGAAAGCCTGCTCCGCTTTGCGCCGGATGGCGCGTTCCTGGCGCCGGTTATAGAAGATGACGCCGACAACCGCCAGCGCGCCGACGATCAGGAGACCAAGCTGTAGCTCGCTCATGACTGACCGGCAGGCCGGAACGCCGTGGATCCGCCCTTAGGCGGCAAGCTCCTCGCGCATGCGCATCGCCTCGTCAATGTCGACCGCAACGACGCGAGAAACGCCGGATTCCGGCATGGTCACCCCAATGAGTTGCTCCGCAAGCTCCATGGTGATCTTGTTGTGGCTGATGAACAAGAACTGCGTCTGCTCCGACATGCGCCGGACGAGTTCGCCGAAACGCAGGGTGTTGCTGTCATCGAGCGGTGCGTCGACCTCGTCGAGCAGGCAGAACGGCGCCGGATTGAGCTGGAACAGGGAGAACACCAGCGCGATGGCGGTCAGCGCCTTCTCGCCACCGGAAAGAAGTTGGATCGTGCTGTTGCGCTTGCCGGGCGGCTGCGCCATCACCTGCACGCCTGCGTCCAGAATCTCCTCGCCGGTCATGATCAGCTTGGCTTCGCCGCCGGCAAAAAGCATCGGGAACAGCGAACCGAAGTGACGATTGACGCTGTCGAAGGTCTCGCGCAAAAGCTCGCGCGTTTCGCGATCGATGCGACGGATGGCGTCTTCGAGCGTGCTCACGGCCTCCTCCAGATCGATGAACTGGGCGTCGAGGAACGCCTTGCGTTCCTTGCCGGTCGCAAGTTCTTCGAGCGCAGCCAGATTGACCGCACCGAGTTCCGTGATCGCCTGGGAAATACGTGTGATCTCGCTCTGCAGCGCAGAGGGTCGCGGCGCGTCTTCCGCGGCGGTTGCAAGCAGGGCCTCGTCTGCGTTTGCTTCGCTCAGCTGCTGAGCGAACTGCTCGGCATTGAGGCGCGCCGCCTGTTCCTTGAGCTTAAGCTCGGAGGTACGTTCGCGCAGCGGCGCCAGCCGGCTTTCAATCTCGAGGCGCTCCTCTTCTAACGCGCGCAGCACACCGGCAGCCTTTTCGACCGCGTCGCGCGCCTCGGACAGCGTCTTTTCGCAAGCGATACGCACCTCGACGGCGGCGTTCAGCGCGTCGCGTACCGGGGGTACCGGATCGTCGGCGAGCTCGCGCGTCAACTGCTCGATTTCGGCCATCGCCCGCTCGATCTGCTGGTCGATCACCTTGACCGCACTGTCCGTCTCGGCGATCTTGGATTCGCACTCCCGAACGCCGAACATCGCGTCCTGAACTGCCCGTTCCGAGGCCTGCACGGCCTGCCGCTGCGTCGCGAGCGCGACCTCCGCAGCCACGTGAGCGCCCTTGACCGCCTCGAGTTCGCTGCGCGCCTGTGCAATGCGCTCCTCGATGCGGGCCATCTCCGCCTGCAACGCGTGCTGCCGCGATCCTTCGGCCGATGCCTCGCGCCCAATTTCTTCGATTTCCGCGTTGATCTGGGCGCTGCGCTCCTGGTAGCGCTGACGCGACTGCACGCGCTTGAGCAGCTCGATCTCGGCGTCGTGCTGCGCGGTCTTCGCGGCGCCGAGCGCCGCGCGTGCCGCGTCGAGTTCGTTTTGCCGCACCCCCAGCGTGGCGTCCGCCGCCTCGACCGCTTCGCGCGCGCGCACCGCATTGGCGGCGAGCGCAGCGCATTTCGGCTCGAGGGCTTCGATCTCGGCCTTCCTCGCAAGCAAGCCGGCATCCACCGGATCCGGCGCATGGAAACTTGCCGTCTGGCGCGTGAACTGGTGGCCCTCGCGATTCACCAGCACCACGCCCTGCGGCAGCCCGCCGCGCAGCGTACCCGTCGGTACGCCCTCGACGACATAGACGCCCGCCAGCCAGTCGGCGAGCGGCCCCGTCAGGCCGTCTTCGGTCGGATGGATCTTGCCGACCAGCGGCTCGAGACCCGCGACAGGCGCGGTTTCGCTCGACCTCCCCCCCGGCACGAAAACGCTCGCCTTGGACGGCGGCTGGTCGGCCGCGAGCGCATCGACATTGCCGGTCGCCTCCATTTCGAGTGCATGCAGTCGCTCGCGCAGCACGCTTTCGACGGCGGTTTCCCAGCCCGCGTCGATGCGCAGCTTCTGCCAGAGGCGCGGCAGGGCAGCGAGCGCGTGCCGCTCGAGCCAGTCACGCAGCGGTGCGTTATCCTCCGTGGCTGCCTGTATCTGCCGCAGGGTGCTGAACTGCGCGTCGGCAGCGGCCGAATCACGCAGAGCCAGCTCCACACGCTCCTGCGCCTGCGCGAAGGCCGACTCCTGCTCCGCGCAGGCGGCCTGCGCGCGCTCCTCGGCAGCCTGCGCCGCCTCGATCGCCGTCTCCAGGCGGACACGCTCGGCCTCGAGCGCCGAGATCGCCTCCGGATCCGGTTGCACCAGGGTGCGCATCTCGGCCTCGAGCCGCTCGCGGCGTTGGACGAGCGCCGCGCGGCTGCGTTCGACGTGCGCCAGGTTCGCCTCTTCGAGTGCACGCGCCGATTCACGCTGCATGAGCTTGCCGCGCGCCTCGTGCAATTGCTCCTGAGCCTGCCGATACGCCTGCTCCGATCCCGGCAGCTTCTCGGATTCCGCGCATTGCGCTGCCTGCGCGGCGTTCACGTGGTCCTTGGCGCTCACCGCGCGTGCCGCCCACATGTGCAGGGCCTGGGTCAGCTGCGCGCGTTGATCGCGCCACCCCCCGAGCTGTACATGGCGCTCGGTATGCTGCCGATCGAGGCGCTGGCGGGTCTCCTCGACATGGCGCAATTCCGACTCGTGCCGGGCAACCTCCGCATTGGCGCCGTACAGAGCAGCCTGCGCGGCATTGAGCGTGTCGCCGGCCGCATAGTGCGCCGCGCGACTGGTCTCCAGGCGCGACTCGACCGCACGCAATGCGGTGGTTTCCTGCTCCAGCGCATGCGCCGCGCGCTCGATCTCCTGGAGATGGCGCGCCTGCTCCATCGAAGCATCGCGCCGCCGCAGGTACCAAAGCAGCTGCTGCTTGAGCTGAAGTTCCGCCTGATTCTGCTTGTAGCGGCTCGCGACCTCCGCCTGGGCCTCGAGCTTGTCGATCTGCGCGCCCAGCTCCAGACGGATGTCGTTTACGCGCGCCAGGTTGTCGCGCGTGTCGGTCAGACGGTGCTCGGTTTCCTTTCGGCGCTCCTTGTACTTGGAAATGCCCGCCGCTTCCTCGAGAAAAATCCGTAGCTCGTCCGGCCGCGCGTCGATGACCCTCGAGATCATGCCCTGCTCGATGATCGCGTAGGCCCGCGGGCCGAGTCCCGTGCCGAGGAACATGTCGGTGATGTCCCTCCGTCGCACGTGCTGGCCGTTGATGTGGTAGCTCGACTCGCCGTCACGCTGCAGGATGCGCTTGACGGAGATCTCCGCGTACTGGGACCACTGGCCGGCCACGCGGCCGAGCGCATTGTCGAAGATCAGCTCGACGCTGGCGCGCGCGTGCGGCTGGCGATTGCTCGAGCCATTGAAGATCACATCCTGCATCGAATCGCCGCGCAATGCCGACGCACGGGACTCGCCGAGCACCCAGCGCACCGCGTCGATGACGTTCGACTTGCCGCAGCCGTTGGGACCGACAATGCCCACCAGCTGACCGGGCAGGTGAATGGACGTCGGGTCGACGAACGACTTGAACCCAGCCAGCTTGATTTGCGTAAGGCGCACGGGTGCTGTTCAGCGTTTGCTCTTGGATTGATCGCGCGGTGCGAGCGATCGGTGCGGGAAAAATCGGGCGCTATGATAACATCGCGCTGGTGTTGTTCCGCGCCTTGCGCGTCCGTGGCAATGGCTCTGCGCCCCAGCAAGCAGCTCGAGGTCTTCCCCAGCCCGGCCCCGGGGCGTGACTACCGGATCCACATGCAGATCCCCGAGTTCACCTGTCTCTGTCCGCTGACCGGACAGCCCGATTTCGCGACCCTCGAGCTCGACTACGTGCCCGACCGACACTGCATCGAG
>Ga0210067_1000021_pt1 | contig 19997 bp, 23 predicted proteins | sample RushMan_ThreeSqB_2_FD_185559 | JGI IMG/M metagenome (GOLD analysis project Ga0210067, IMG submission 185559) | Wetland microbial communities from San Francisco Bay, California, USA, that impact long-term carbon sequestration - RushMan_ThreeSqB_D2... | ecosystem: Environmental > Aquatic > Marine... | reverse complement strand
GCTGGGAATCACCGCGTTGACGCTGCCGCCCGCGCCCGACGCCTTCTGGCAGTGCGTGCAGTGGCAGGCGCGAAGTTCCGCGATCGGGGCGCTGACGGTGTACCGAATGGCGCCGCAGAGGCACCCTCCGGCGAGCGGGATGGTCATCGGTCGTCCTCCTTGTTTCTCCAATCCGGAGGGTAACGCATTGCCGGCTGACGCCGCGCTGCGCGCGACACGGCCCGCGATCCCGATCGTGTGAAAATGGCACTCGATCCCATTTCCCGAGGAGGCCGCGATGGCAAAGGCATACATGGTTGTCACCTACCGTTCGATCAGCAACCCCGAGGCACTCGCGGCCTATGCGAAGATCGCCGGGCCGGCAATCCAGGCCGCAGGCGGCAAGTTCCTGGTGCGCGGCGCGCCCGCCAAGACCTACGAGATGGGGATCAAGGAGCGCACGGTCGTTGTCGAGTTCGACAGCGTCGCGCAGGCGATCGCGGCCTACGACGGGCCGGGCTACAAGAAGGCGCTCGACGCGCTGGGCAAGGACGCAGCGCAGCGCGACATGCGCATCGTCGAGGGCGTTGCTTGAACGCGCGCTCGGCGAACAAGCAACCGTTTACGCGGCACTGCTAGGGGCAACCATCGAGGGCGCGCGCGCTGCCTCCGTTCGCGCCTGCGCGAGCCCAATCAGGGCGAACACGTCCACACCCTGGGACTTGCCTTTGAGCTGCAGGGTGCCGACCGGCTCGAGCTTGAACTCGCCGTCGATCTGCTCGACGGTCGAGGACGCCAGCATGACCTGGCAGAACGGATCGACCAGCCGCTCGGGGATCTCCTTGCCGTAGCTCTCGAGCCGTGCGGCCGTGTTGACCACGTCGCCGATGGTCGTGTACTTCATCCGTTGCGCGCTGCCGAGACAACCCGCCACGACCGACCCCGTGGCAATGCCCGCGCGCATCTTGACGCGCGGCGCGTTGTCAGCCGACCACGCCGCGTTCAACTCTTCCATCGCCCGCCGCATGTCCAGGGCACAGCGCACGGCATTCGTAGCGTCCTGACGGATTTCTTCCGGGGTTTTGCGCGGCAGGGGCACGCCGAAATTGGACTTGATCGCGTCGCCAAAGTAGTCATCGACGACCCCGCCGTGCTTGATGACCAACCCCGCCATGGTTTCCATGTAATGGTTCAGCCAGTCCATCAACTGCGCGGGCGTCAGGCGTTCGGCAACCGGGGTGAAATTCGCCAGATCCGAAAACAGCACCGTCACGGTCATCGTCTGCGGCTCGAGCCGGCCGCCCTTGAGGAAACTGGCTCGCTGCTTCCACATCTCGTCGGCAACCTCCGGCGAGACACTTTTCGAGAAGATATCCATCAGGAACTTCTTCTCCTGCCGCTCGTGGCCGGACAGAAACGCGGTCACCAGCCCCGCCGAGGTCACCCAGGCGATGGCCACCGGTCCGACCGGCAGCCACCAGTGGTTGATAAACGCGAGCAGGGTCGCGCCCACGAGGAGGACGAGTCCGCTCACGGTAAGCAGCGAAAAGCGCAGGGTCGAACGCGCAACGCGCCCCATCAGCGCGGCGGCGATGCCCCACAGCAGAATCCACAGGTTCTCGAAGCGGTCGCTCAGGAACTGCATGGGCGCGTCACCGTCGAGCGCCGCGCGAATCAGCTGGCTGACCTCGTACCCGTGCACGGCAATCCCGGCGGTCGCCTGACCACGGCTGGTGAAACGGTCATAGGGCGTCAGGAATGCATCCTTCACGCTCTCGGCGTTGACCCCGACGATCACGACGTTGCCTTTGATCACATTCGGATCGACGCGGCCTTCCAGCACGTCGCTCAGCGTATAGGTCCGAAACCGCTGCGCGCCGCCCCTGTAATCCAGCAGATATTGATACCCCAGGGCATCGGCGCGGACATAGGGCCCATCATTGGCCTCGAAGGGCCGCAGGGTCACCGACCCGAGGCGGAGATTTGCCGGGTCCGGGCTTCCCGGCTGCGGCGTCACGCCCTTTTCGGCCAGAAAAGCAAGCGCGAGGCGCAAAGAAAGTGACATCGAGAAATTCTTGCCGTCATCGAGGAACAGGAGACCGCGACGTACCACCCCGTCATCATCGACGGTGACATCGGCAAAACCGATCTGCTCGGTCCCGCGCAATACCGCGGGCCCCGCGACGCGCTTGCTGCTGTCCTTGCCAAACTTCTCGATGAAGAAAACGCGCTTGTCGCGGGTCAGCAAGGCGGTCAAGTCCTCACTGCCAGGCGGTACCGGAATGTCGCGATACAGGTCAACGCCGACAGCGACCGGGTCATCGGCGAGAAGCTTCCTCAAGACCTCGTACATATTGCGGTCGGACACAGGCCACTCCGCAAGCTTCTGAATGTCCGCCTCGAATGCCTGAACCAGAACGACACGCGGCTCGAGTACGCTCTTGTGCTCCTTCACGCGCAGGTACACGTCGTAGGTCGCCAGTTCGACGAACTGGAGAAAGCCTGCAGTGCGCAGTCCGATGACGACGAGGCTCGCGACGAATCCCAGCGCAAGGCTGACGAGCGTCGGCGAGCGTAGCCATTCAAGCTTTCCGGTACTCACGGTGAACACCGCCCGCGACAGACCACGAGATCGATTCCTCGGAAATCGCGCGACCGGAGGACGGTGGCGCTTCCCCTCCGATGCCGGATTGTCGACAGGTCCTGCATGTGGTCATTCTGCCGGTGGAATCGCCTCGAGGGCAACGACGGACGGGCAGCCGTAGCCCGCTTCACAACCGTGTCGATTCGGCGCTGAACCCGCGGAAATCTGCCGTTGCAAGCGCTGATCGTTCCTCGCGCCTTCGAGACCGCTGTTCGCGCGCCCGTACCCGACGGCTCCACGCTTGACCCCGGGTTCGGCGGAAGCTACGCTCGCCCGCGACCCGAGGCTTGACAATCAATGTGCCAGGCCGTCGTCGCGCGCGCCCGACAGAAAACACGCAAACAAGGCCATGTAATGCCAAAAGCTCGATTCATGAAACGCATGCAGGCAGTGCTGCTTGGACTTCTGGTCGCGCCTGGGCTGTGCCTCGCGGGCTCGATTGCGGGCAAGGTCGTAATTTCCGGGACCGCCCCGGCATTGAAGAAGGTCGACGTGACCATCGACCAGTACATCTGCGGCACCGAGAAAGACGCGGGGGACCTGCAGCTCTCGCCGCGCAATGAGATTCGCAACGCCGTGGTGTGGATCGAAAACCCGCCGGCTCACGCGCCCTGGCCAGGGCACGACGCCAAGGGCGAGATCGATCAAAAGGGCTGCGTATTCATTCCGCGCGTGCTTTTGATCCCGGCAGGCGGCACGGTGGATTTTCTGAACAACGACCGCCTCCTGCACAACATTCACGCCGTGCCGAAGCTGAACGTCTCGTTCAACCGCACGCAGCCGAAGAGCCGCACGATCCCGGTCACCTTCGCCAAGCCTGAAATCGTGCGCATCGACTGCGACCTGCATTCCTGGATGCGGGCCTGGGTCGTCGTGATGGCGCACCCGTTCTACGTCATTACGGACGCAGACGGGCAGTTCGCGTTCGACAATCTCCCTGCCGGCAAGTACACGCTCCACATCTGGCACGAACGCCTGGGCGACGTCCCCGCCACGGTCACCGTCACGGACGCGGCGCCCGCGCGCGTGACGATCAAGATGAAAGCGCGCTGAGGCCGCGCGCGCCCTAGGGCAGGACCTTGATCTTCTTGGTGGCGATCCACGCTGCCGAGTGGGTGGGTTCCTCGACGGCGCGCAGCGTCCCGCCCTCATCGAGCGCGATCGTGAACGTCACGATCGGCGCCGAATAGACCGGATGTAGATAAACGCGCGAGATTTCCACGTCGTCCTTGTAGAGGGCGATGTAGCGCACGAAGTGCTCCTGCAGCGATGGATGCTCTCCGCCCGCACCGACACTCACCGTCACCTTGAACCAATCGCCGCGCTTGATCGAGTCGGGTGCGACGATCTTAGGCGTGTGCTTGACGTCGTAGCTGTTGTGGACCTTGCGGAACTCGGGCGTGAACTGCGCCGCCTGATCGCCCGCGGCGCGCGACGGCACGGCGCAGAGACTGAACAGCGTGAACAAAGCGATCGTCACGGCGCGCAACGGCATCTGAGTGATCTTGATCATCGTAGGTCCCCCTGGTGGATGGTCATGGTTCCGGTAGATATTGTCGAATGAGCGCAAGCAGCTCGCGCGGGCTGTAGGGCTTGGCCAGATAGCTGTCTGCGCCTGCCGCGGCGGCCCTCTCCCGATCTCCGCTCAGCGCGAACGACGTGATCACGATGATCGGGATCTGGCTGGTCCGCGGATCTTGCTTGAGCATGCGCGTCGCGTCGTGGCCCGACATCTTGGGAAGCTGCACGTCCATGAGGATCAGCTGCGGCAGCGCCTCCTGGGCGAGCGCCACGCCGGTTTCGCCGTCGACGGCTTCGATCAACCGATACGTCGTGCGGCTCAGCAGTTGGCGCACGATCTTGCGGTTGTATTCGTTGTCTTCGATGTAAAGGACGGTGCGTTCGGTCATGCCTGCTTCGCCTCCGCGTGCAGCGGCACGGAGATGAAAAAGGTCGATCCCTTGCCGACCGCGCTCTCGACCCAAATCCTGCCGCCGTGCATCTCCACGAACTTCTTGGTAATGCTGAGCCCGAGTCCGGTTCCACCGAATTCGCGCGTGATGGTCGCGTCGACCTGCCGAAACTCGGTAAAAACGTTGTCGAGCTCGGTTTCGGGAATGCCGATCCCGGTATCCGAGACCCGATACACGAGCGCGTCGTCTACCAACTCGACGCCGATCTCGACCCGGCCCTCCTTGGTGAACTTCAGGGCATTGCCGGCAAGATTGATCAGGCACTGGCTGAGACGACCGCTGTCACCGGTGGCGACCGGAAGGTCGTCGGGGATCTGCGTCACGAACTCGAGACCTTTTTCCGCGGCCAGCGAGCTCAGCGAGGTGCGCGCAGTGTCGACGACCTCGCGCGGCGAATACTCTTCGAGCGCCAGCTCCATGCGGCCGGCCTCGATCTTCGAAAGGTCAAGAACGTCGTTGATCAGCCTGAGCAGGTGACGCCCGTTCACCTGGATGTCCGTGAGCGGCTCCTTCAATTCGTCAGGGACCGCGCCGTAGAGCTCATCCAGCATCATCTCGGAGAATCCCAGGATGGCATTCATCGGCGTACGCAACTCGTGGCTCATGTTGGCCAGGAACTCCGACTTCGCCCGGCTCGCGCGCGCGAGCTGCTCATTGAGGTGCCCGAGCTCGGCCGCCGCGGTGCGCTGCTCGACGTCAAGGCGATGCAGCTCTCGGCTCATATGGTTCATCTGCTCCGCGAGGGCGCCGAACTCGTCGCGATTGGGAACCGAGATGCGGCCTTCGAACCTGCCTTCGGCGACCTCGCCGAGAAAATCCTGTGCCTTGCGCACTGGAAGGATGAATGACCAGGAGATCACGAAGCCGCACAGCAATGCCAGTGCGACTGCGCACACTGCGAAGGTCGCCGTCAGGACGAGCGACTCGTGGTTCGCCGCTTCAACGCTGTCACGCAGCCGGGCCATGCGTCCCTGCTCCGTTGCGACCAGCTGTCCGACGCGCAGCGAGATCTCGTTGTCGAGGCGCTCCTGACGATCGCGCAGCGCGCGCGTGATGCCGCCGAGCTTGCCGTCGCGGATGGCATTCGCCATGTCGGCGACGACTGCCATCGCCTCGTCTTGCGACGTTCGAATCTGTTCGATCAGGGCGTGCAGCCCCGCCGATTCCGAGGTTTCGATCTTGGCGAGGAGATTGTTGAATCGGTTGTTCTCGCGCAGGATCTTCGCGATTGCAACCTCTTCCTGGGAAAGGAGCGCCAGCACCGTGAAGTGCATCTGTCGCGCCAGAGCCTGTTCGATCTGGTGCGCTAATCCGACCCTTTCATGCGCTTCGTCGAGCAGGCGGCTTTGCCGCGTCGTGTTGACGAGGGTTTGGAAACTCACCAATGCCATGATGACGAACAGCAGCGTCACGACGAGGAAGGCGCCCAGGAGCTTGGTATGGACGGACGCACGAACACCCGACACCCAGCTCACCAGCCGGCCGATCGGGGTTCTATTCAGGACAAGAGCGGCGATATTCTCGATTTGGATTTTCTGGCGCTCCGCCAACGGCAAACGAACTCAAAAAAAGCGCGCCCTTGTGCGCCTCCGCCTACACGCGTCCACGTTCTTGTATGACGGCAGCCAAGACCGTATATTCCCTCGTCTCACGGGGGAACTCGACGATGAGAACACCGCCACGCATCCTCATCGTCGACGACAACCCGGCGAACGTCAAGATTCTTCAGACCCGCCTGGGTGCCGAGGGCTACGAGATCGTCACGGCAATGGACGGCGAGGCCGGCCTTGCGGCGGCGCGTGAGCAAGCCCCAGACCTGATACTTCTCGACGTCATGATGCCGAAGCTCGACGGCTTCGAGGTATGCCGTCGTCTGCGCGCAGATCCCGATTTCCCGTTTACGCCGATCATCCTGGTGACGGCGATGACTGATTCGAAGAACGTCGTCGCAGGGCTAGAGGCCGGCGGCGACGAGTACCTGACCAAGCCTGTAGACCATGCCGCCCTGGCCGCTCGCGTGCGCTCGATGCTCAGGATCAAGGCTCTGCATGACAAGGTGGAAGCGCTCGTCGCCGAAGTGAAGGGGTGGAATGCGTCGCTCGAGCGCCGCGTGGAGGAGCAGGTTGAGGAGCTCGAGCGGGTCGGGCGCCTGAAGCGCTTTTTCTCTCCGCAGTTGGCGGACCTCATCGTCAGCGGCGGCGCCGATGATCCACTCAAGAGCCATCGACGGGAAATCACGGTGGTGTTCCTCGACCTGCGCGGATTCACCGCCTTCGCCGAGGTCGCAGAGCCGGAGGACGTCACGAGCGTGTTGCGCGACTACCATGAGGCGACCGGCAAGCTGATCCTCGCTCATGAAGGCACGCTCGAGCGATTCACCGGCGACGGCATGATGGTGTTCTTCAACGATCCGATCGAGGTTCCGAACCCGGCCGAGCGCGCAATCACGATGTCGCTCGCAATCCGCGACGAGGTCGGTCGTATGTGCGCGGAGTGGGGCAAGCGCGACATCGCGCTCGGTCTCGGCATTGGCATCGCGCAGGGCTACGCGACGATCGGTGCCATCGGCTTCGAAGGGCGGTGGGATTACGCGGCGATCGGCACGGTGACCAATCTCGCCGCGAGACTGTGCAGCGAAGCCGCGGGTGGAGAGATCCTCGTTTCGCAGCGCGTGCTCGCAAACGCCGAGCAGCTCGTCGATGCCGAGCCCGGAGAAGCGCTTTCCTTGAAGGGTTTTCACCGGCCGATCGTGACGTTCCGCATTCGAGGGATGAAACGATCGGCCGCCTGATCGGCGCCCGGCCAGCGCAGGACCCGGTACAACGACCTACATGCTGCGCCGGTACTGCCCGCCCACCTCGAACAGCGCGTGGGTGATCTGGCCGAGCGAACAGCAGCGCACCGCGTCCATCAGCACCGCAAACACGTTCTGGTCCGCGATCACCGCCTGCTGAAGCCGCGCGAGCATCGTCGGCGCGGCATTGGCGTTCTTCTTCTGGAACGCGCGCAGCCGCTTGAGCTGAGATTGCTTTTCGTCCTCGGTCGAGCGGATCAGCTCGAGCGCCTCGGGCACCGGATCGCCGTGCGGATTGCGGAAGGTGTTGACGCCGACGATCGGGTAGGAGCCATCGTGCTTCTTGTGCTCGTAGGTGAGCGACTCTTCCTGGATCTTGCCGCGCTGGTAACCAGTTTCCATCGCGCCGAGCACGCCGCCGCGTCCGGAGATCGCCTCGAACTCCTTGAGCACCGCCTCCTCGACCAGGTCGGTCAGCGCGTCGATGATGAACGACCCCTGGTTCGGGTTCTCGTTCTTCGCCAGGCCCCATTCCTTGTTGATGATCAGCTGAATCGCCATCGCGCGGCGCACCGAATCCTCGGTCGGCGTGGTGATCGCCTCGTCGTAGGCGTTGGTGTGCAGCGAGTTCGTGTTGTCGTAGGTCGAGATCAGCGCCTGTAGCGTGGTGCGGATGTCGTTGAACGCGATTTCCTGCGCATGCAGCGAGCGCCCGCTGGTCTGCGAGTGGAACTTGAGCTTCTGGCTGCGCTCGTTTGCGCCGTAGCGCTCGCGCATCGCGACCGACCAGATGCGCCGCGCGACGCGGCCGAGCACGGTGTACTCGGGATCCATGCCATAGCTGAAGAAGAACGACAGATTGGGCGCGAAATCGTCGATGTGCATGCCGCGCGCCAGGTAGGCCTCGACGAAGGTGAAGCCGTTGGCGAGCGTGAAAGCGAGCTGCGAGATCGGGTTCGCGCCCGCTTCGGCGATGTGGTAGCCGGAGATCGACACCGAGTAAAAGTTCTTCACCCCATGGTGGATGAACCATTCCTGGATGTCGCCCATCACCTTGAGCGAAAACTCGGTCGAGAAGATGCAGGTGTTCTGTCCCTGGTCTTCCTTCAGGATGTCCGCCTGCACGGTGCCACGCACGCTTTCCAGAGTCCACTCGCGAATCTTCTCGGCCTCGTCCTCGGTGGGCTCCCGGCCGTTGTCCTCGGCGAACTTGACGACCTGCTGGTCGATCGCGGTGTTGAAGAACATCGCGAGGATGGTTGGCGCCGGGCCGTTGATGGTCATCGACACCGAGGTGTTCGGCGAGCACAGGTCGAATCCGGAATACAGCACCTTCATGTCTTCGAGGGTTGCGATCGACACCCCCGAGTTGCCGACCTTGCCGTAGATGTCGGGCCGCTCGTCCGGATCGAAGCCGTAGAGCGTGACCGAGTCGAACGCCGTCGACAGCCGCTTCGCCGGCATGTCCTTGGAGAGCAGGTGAAAGCGCTTGTTGGTTCGCAAGGCGTCGCCCTCGCCCGCGAACATGCGGGTCGGATCCTCGTTTTCCCGCTTGAAGGCGAATACGCCGGCGGTGTACGGGAACGACCCGGGCAGGTTCTCGCGCAGCTGCCACTTGAGAATCTCGCCCGGATCCTCGAACCTGGGGAGCGCGACCTTCGGCAGCTTGGTGCCCGAGAGGGAGGTGGTGCGCAGGCCGGTGCGGATCTCGCGGTCGCGGATCTTCACCACGTACTCGTCACCGGCGTAAGCCTTGACGGTCGCGGGCCACTGCTCGAGCAGCTTCTTCGAGCGCGCATCGAGCGCGTCGTTCTTCTCCTCGATCAGCGCGTTCAGCGCGTGGGCGTCCTGCCCCGCCTTCATCAGCAGCGTCTTGGCGGTGATCAGGCTCGCACGCTCGCGCGCGTACTGCGCCTGGCCGTGCGCGTGCAGGTGATAGCCGCGCAGGCATTCGGCGATCTCGGCCAGGTAGCGGCTGCGCTTCGGCGGCACCACCGCGTCGACCCGCGAGGAGACCCGCCCGTCGAGCCGCGGCAGCTTGCCGGCGCTGAGCTTGAGTCCTTTCTCGGCCAGCCTCGCCGCAATCGCCTGGTAAAGCGCGGTGACGCCGTCGTCCGAAAAGCGACTCGCCACCGTGCCGAACACCGGCATTTCATCGGGCGCGACGCGGAAGGCTCCGCGGTTTCGCTGCACCTGCTTGCGCACATCGCGCAGCGCGTCTTCCGCCCCCTTGCGGTCGAACTTGTTGATCGCGATGAAGTCCGCGTAGTCGAGCATGTCGATCTTCTCGAGCTGGCTCGCCGCGCCGAATTCCGGCGTCATGACATACAGCGAGACATCGACGTGCGGCACGATCGCCGCATCGCCTTGGCCGATCCCCGAGGTCTCGACGATCACCAGGTCGAACCCCGCGGCGCGGCAGGCCGCGACCGCATCGGGCACCGCCTGTGAGATCTCGGCGTCCGAGCCGCGTGTCGCCAGCGACCGCATGAACACCGCCTCGCCGTGGATCGCGTTCATCCGGATGCGATCGCCAAGCAGTGCGCCGCCGGTCTTGCGGCGCGACGGATCGACCGCGACGATGGCGATGCGCAGGCGGTCGTCCTGGTCGAGCCGGAAGCGGCGCACGATCTCGTCCGTGAGCGAACTCTTGCCGGCGCCGCCGGTGCCGGTGATGCCGAGTACCGGCGCGCGCTGCTTCGCCGCCGCATCCTGCAGGCGTTTTCTCAGTCCCGCGTCCACCGTGTCCACCGCGCCCAGCTCGAGCGCGGTAATCAGCTGCGCCAGCGCCCGGCGATCGCCCGCGCGCACGCGGTCCAGATCGGCCGGCGCCCGTGTCGTCGGATCGAAATCGCAGCGCGCGAGCATGTCGTTGATCATGCCCTGCAGGCCCATCTTCTGGCCGTCTTCGGGCGAGTAGATGCGCGCCACGCCGTAGGCCTGCAGTTCCTTGATCTCGGCCGGCACGATCACCCCGCCGCCGCCGCCGAACACCTGAATGTGCGCCCCGCCGCGTTCGCGCAGCAGGTCGACCATGTACTTGAAATACTCGAGGTGCCCGCCCTGGTACGACGACACGGCGATGCCCTGGACGTCCTCCTGCAGCGCCGCGCTGACGACGTCCTCGACCGAGCGGTTGTGCCCGAGGTGAATCACCTCGGCGCCCGAGGCCTGCACGATGCGGCGCATGATGTTGATCGAGGCGTCGTGGCCGTCGAACAGGCTCGCCGCGGTGACGAAGCGGATCTTGTGCTTCGCCTTGTAGATCAGGTTCTTGCTGTCGGACAGATCGGTCATCGGCGCCTCGTTCCGCGGACCGGCGGGAAGGAATGGCAGGCTACTTGACGTTTACGTAAACGTCAACCTCATCCTTCCGGCCGCGTTCGTGCTGTGCGCAGTTTACCCACGCGCGGGTGGCGGCACGCGGGCGGCGACGGCGAGAAAGCCCCCGCAGTGCAGGCATTCCGGCACCAGTGGCTCGAGCATGCGTGCAACGGCACTGCCCGAGGCGAGGTACACCGCGGAGCGCAGCGCGATCCCGGTCGCATTCGTCTCGACGAGCAGTGCGCGCGACGCGCAGCATCTCGGCGAGCGCGCGCCGCTCATCGCGCACGAAGCACAGCGCCATCACCGAAACCGCGTAGCCGAAGGCGCGGCCGGCGATGGCAGCGCCAGCGCATTGGCGACCGAGTAATCCTCCGCTGCAGCGCGTCGTAGCTTCCCTCGCACCCTTGGGTGGGCGGTTCAGGGTGAGCAGCGTCTCACATCATTGGTCGCAGCTCAGCGGCCGTGATTGACGAGCCGGCGCTCGCGGAAGATCTCGTAGGCGATCGGGTCGATGTTGCGGTACCCAATGCGCCGGCGCCGCGCTTCGTCCAGCAAATGGTATTTGACCACGGCCTCGACGCTCGCCGCGCGCTGATCGGTGGCAGGAATTTCGATGGAATAGCTGCGCGGCGTCGCGTGCGGCAGCCGCGTATCCCAGAGGTCGACGATGACGGGGCGCCACATGACGACGCGCCTGAGCGCGTGTTTCTGCTCATAGAGAACGGCGTCCGCGGTATCCAGCACGCGAAGCTTCACCGTCAAGTGCCGATCCGGCGTCCCGGTCGGCAGATAGTGCTGCGTCCCCGTGTTGACGAGCGTCAGCACATAGCGCCGCGCGCCGTACACCGTGCGTTCTTCGCGCAGTGTCGCCGCAAGGGCGCGCTGCACGGTATCGCGATTGTGCCCGCCCCTCCAGAGATGACGCCGGGCGCCGCGCACGGGTCCACCAGTTATCAGCGGCCGCTCGACGGCCGGCATGTGGCAGCCTACGCAATCCGGGACCGCAACGCCGGCCGACTCGATCTCGGCGACGGTTCCGCAGGGCGGCACGCGATAAAAGGTATCCCAGCGCTTGCCGCTCACCACATGGCAGCGCACGCAGACCTGATTGGGATCGATCCTGCGCACGGGGTGAGGCGCCGCACCGTCGCCGTACGGACCCAGTATCGCGCCCTCGCGCAAGTGGCAGGCGCTGCAGGTCACGCCCTCGTGCTGCAGCGCCTGGTCGAAGCGCGGGTTCGGTGCGAGGATCGGATCCCATTTTTCGGCGTCGCGAAAGCCGAGCACCCGATGCTCCTGCTGATCCTCCAGCGGCGTGTGGCAGTTCCTGCAGATCTGCTCCGAGCCCTCGAAGCGCCAGTCGGCCTGGAAATACGGGTCCGTCCAGGCGCGGCTGTGCATGCTGCCGCGCCATTCGTCGTACTCCGCCCTGTGGCACTCGCCGCAGTCCCGTGCACGCAGGCTCGACAGCCCGGCCGGCATTTTCCCGACCGCGATCGGACGCTCGAACGCGGGGGATACGACGAAGATGTTGAGCGGTCGGACGAAGCGCCAGGCGAGAAACGCGCCGATGGCCAGAACCAGGACGATCGCGATCAGGCGCCTGAACCTGCGGCCGGTTGCGCGAGGCATGTCGCCTGCCATCGCCGTCTCGCATCGCTCACGCGCGCACGGCCGGTGTACCGCGCAAGCGGCGCACGAAGCGCGGCAGAAACGCGACCGCGGCGAGCAGTGCGAGGGCGGCCAGCCCCTTCGTGAGCATCCCCTCTGCGCCGGCGACGGCCTCTCGCCCCGCGTAGTCGAGGTAGGTATATGCAAGCGCGCCAGGCAGCATGAAGACGAAGGAGGCGATCGCGTAGTGCGCGAACGGGACGCGGGTCAGGCCGAGCGCGTAATTGAGCAGGTTGAACGGCAGCAGGGGCACCAGCCTGACGAAGGCGACGAAGCGCCAGCCCTCTTTTTCGACGCCCTCGACAAGCTGGCGCGTGCGACCGCCTGCGCGCTGCGCGACCCAGTCGGAGGCGAGGACGGCGCGCGTCGCCGCCCTGCGGTTCAGGACGGACGCAGCCATCGCCTGCGGTTGATGGCGTAGCCCGCGCCCTGGCCGCGGAACGGGAGCGCAAGCATTCCCGGCAGGTCGGCGGCGATCTTCGGCTCGCGGAACTCGCGAATGCCGATGGTCACGCGCTCGTGGCCGGCATCGGGCTGCGCCTTGTAGGTGCCGAAGACCCGGTCCCAGAGCGACAGGCTGAAGCCGAAGTTCGAATTGGTCTCGTGGCTCTCGACCGAGTGGTGCACGCGGTGCATGTCGGGCGTCACCACGAGCAGCCGCAGCACGCGGTCCGCCGCCGCGGGCAGGCGCACGTTGCCGTGATTGAATAGGGCGGTCACATTGAGCAACATCTCGAACAGCATCACCGCGAGCGCAGGCGGGCCGAGCACGACGACCATCGCAAGCTTGATCAGCATCGAGAGCAGGATCTCGATCGGATGGAAGCGTGCCCCGGTGGTCACGTCGAAATCGAGGTCCGCGTGGTGCACGCGGTGCAGGCGCCACAGCGCCGGTACGGCGTGAAACATGACGTGCTGCAGATAGATCGCCAGATCGAGCGCGACGACCGACGCCGCGACCGCAAGCGGCAGCGCAATGTCGTACTGGTTGAGCAGGCCCCAGCCGCGCGCCTCGCCGAGCGCGGCGAGACCGACGGCCCCCGCTGGAAACAGCAGCCGCAGGACGACGCTGTTCAAGACCACGATGCCAAGGTTGCTCGTCCAGCGTCGCACCCGAGGCAGCGCGCGCGCACGCTTCGGCGCAAGGATCTCCCAGCCCGCCATCGCGCCAAACACGAGCGCAAACAGGCCGACGCGCAGCGCGGCCCCGTGCTCGAGCAGGTAAGATGCGCCCATCGAATGTTCGAGTATTCAAGAAATCAATTGAATACTAGACTCTCTGCGAAAGCCATGTCAACAGATGCGTTGAAGCACGCTCTCTATCAATCGGTCGCCAAGCTGGCGCAAGCTCTGGCCAGCGGCAATCGTCTGCAACTGCTTGAATTCATTGCACAAGGCGAGCGCTCGGTGGACGAGCTCGCGGCCATGACCGGGCTCGCAGTGGCCAACGCCTCGCAGCATCTGCAGGCGCTGAAGCAGGCGGGCCTGGTCGTCGCACGCAAGGAAGGGCAGCGCGTGTACTACGCACTCGCCGGCGACGACGTGGCATTGCTGCACCAGGTGCTGCGCCGCGTTGCCGAGACGCGGGTGGCCGAGGTCGAGCGCCTGGTGCGCGATTTCATCGGACACCGCGACGAACTCGAGCCGGTGCCGGCCAGGGAACTGCTCGAGCGCGCGAAGAAGGGGCTCGTGACGGTGCTCGACGTGCGCCCGGCGGAGGAATACGCGGCAGGCCATGTGCCCGGCGCGGTCAATGTGCCGCTCGACAAGCTCGAGGGGTACCTCGCCAAGCTGCCCAAGCGGCGAGAGGTCGTGGCCTACTGCCGCGGGCCGTATTGCCTCATGTCGTTCGAAGCGGTCGCTGCGCTGCGCAAGCGCGGCCTCAAGGCGCGGCGGCTCGTCGACGGCTTTCCGGAGTGGCGCGCGGCCGGACTGCCGGTGGAGCGCTGAGCTCGAGCTGATGAGTACTCCGGTCGAGACACCTGGTGGCGGCTCGATCGAATTCTTCGATCGCCAGTTCCGCAGGCAAGTGGCCGGCGCGGACTACGCGCGCAATCCTTTCGAGCAAGCGGTGCTGCCGTTCGTGCGTGGCGACGTGCTCGATGTCGGCTGCGGCCTCGGCAATCTTGCGCTTGCCGCCGCCGAGAGCGGCTGCCGCGTCACCGCGCTCGACGCCAGTCCGCTGGCGATCATGGATCTCGCACGCCGCGCGCGCGCGCAGGGGCTCGAGCTCGAGGCGCACACGGCTGAGCTGCGCCACTTGGTGCCGAGCCGAACCTATGACGCAGTCGTCGCGATCGGCCTTCTCATGTTTTTTGCCTGCGACGACGCGCGCGCCTTGCTCGCGCGCCTGCGCGAGGCGGTAAAGCCGGGCGGCGTCATCGCGCTAAACGTGCTCGTCGACGGCACGACCTGGCTCGAGCCGTTCGGCGGACAGCCCTACTGCTTGTTTGCGCGCGATGCTCTGTCAGGTGAAGTTCCCGGATGGAAGGTGCTTCTTTCGCGCCACGACAACTTTCCAGCGCCGAATGCCGCGCTCAAGCGCTTTCACACCCTCGTCGCGCAGCGCCCGAGGCCAGCGGTGGCGGTGGTCGCGGCATGACGGGATCCGCGCCGCGGCAAGTTCAGGCGCACACGTTCCGGCGGCGCGGTATCGTCGAAGGTTTCTTCGGCGCGCCGTGGAGCGTCGCGCAGCGCTGCGCGCTGTTCGAATTCGGCGCGAAGCGCGCGATGAACACCTACCTCTACGCGCCGAAGGACGATCCGTACCACAGGGAATGCTGGCGCGAACCCTATCCCGAGGCGGTCTGGGCGGAAATGCTTCATCTCATCGCGGCCGCGCAATCGAACGGGATCGATTTCGTCTACGGCTTTCATCCCGGGCAGGGACTGCGCTTCGGCGAAGACGACGCGACCGACGTGCTCCTCGCCAAGGCGCGCCGGTTTTACGAGGTGGGCGTGCGCTGCTTCGCGGTGCTGTTCGACGACATCCCTTCGCGCCTCGCGCATGCCGAGGACGAGCGGCGCTACGGCGCGAGCCTCGCGCGCGCCGAAGGCGCCTGGCTCGCGCGCATCCTCGAGCGGCAGCCGCGCGACTGGGCCGGCGCCGTCGAGTGGTGGATCTGCCAGTCGTACTACTCCGAGGACCCGAAGCTCGCGCGCAGGTTCGGCGCCTTCGAGGCAAACTTTCTGGAGAAGCTGCGCGAGACGCTGCCGGAGTTCGTGGCATGCATGTGGACCGGTCCGTCGATCGTGTCCGAGTGCATCACGCTCGAGGACATCCAACGGATAACCAGCGTGCTGCGCCGGCCGCTCATCCTGTGGGACAACTACCCGGTCAACGACCTCGCCATGCGCGAGGAGATGCATCTCGGGCCTCTGACCGGGCGCGACGCGCGCCTCCCCGCGCTCGTTTCCGGGTACCTCAACAACCCGTTGCTGCAAGCGGAAGCCGCCTACCTCCCGCTCGCCACCTGCTTCGATTACGCCGCCGACCCTGCGCGCTACGACCCGGAAGCAAGCTGGGCGCAGGCCGTGCGCGAGCGCTTTGGCACGGCGGGCGTCGAGCACTGGGCGACGCTGCGCGCCTTCTGCGACGCGCTCACGGCGCGCATCCGGCAGCGCAGCCCGTTGCACGACCCGGAGCGCGCGCGGATCGAAGCGGCGCTCGGCTACTTCGAAGCGCGGCAGGGCGTGCCTGCGGTGCGCGAGCTCGAGCCCTGGATCGAGCGCATGCGCGAGGCCGTGCGGCGACCGGCGCAGGCGCGCGGACGCTAGTTCTCCGACAGGCTCTCGATAATTGCGCAGCCGCGCGCCGCACCCGTGTCGCAGCGCGCAATCAGCTCCTCGAGCACCGACTTCAGCCGCACGAGATCGTGCAGCCGCGCATCGACGATCGCGAGCTTCTTCGCCGCGAGCGCACGCGCCGGCCTGCAGGCCGAGAACCGCTCGAGCCGGAGCAGAGCGGCAATCTCGTTCAGCTTAAAGCCGAGGTCCTGCGCACGCTTGATGAAGCCGATCCGGGAGAGCGCATCCTCGCCGTAGCGCCGCACCCCGCCCATGGGACGCGCCGGCACGCCGAGCAGGCCTCTGCGTTGGTAGTAGCGCACCGTCTCGACGTTGACCCCGGCCTCTTTCGCAAGCGCGCCGATCGTCATGGAGCGGGCTGCCATCATGGGCTTGACTCCGTACCTGGGTACGGCTTGAGAATGCGCCTGTCCATTTTCGAGCGCAAGGCCCTCGATGAAGCCGCCTGCCGCGGAAAGCGCCTCGATCGCCGCCGGCGCGTTTGCCGCGCTCGGCGCATCGACCTGCTGTGTGCTGCCGCTGGTGCTCGTCTCGGTCGGGCTCGGCGGCGCCTGGGTGGCACAGCTGCACGCGATGGAGCGCTATTTCCCGGTATTCGTCGCGATTGCCGTTGCCGCGTTTGCCTACGCCTTCTACCGCCTGTACCTGCGCCCAGCGCCCTGCGCGCCTGGCGAGGTCTGTGCCGCGCCGAGCACGCGCCGGCGCCAGCGCATCGCATTTTGGGTAACGCTCATCGGCGCGAAGGCACTCATCGTCTCGCCCTACGTCTATGCAGCGCTGGCACAGTAGCCTGCTCAGTGTCGCCTGCGCCGCGCTTGTTGCGATCGCGTGGCCCGCGACCGCAGGCGAACCGAAGCGCGTGGTGCTCGATGTTCCGAGCATGAACTGTTCGCTCTGCCCAATTACCGTGCGCACAGCGCTAGAGCGCGTGCCGGGCGTGATCGAGGCGCGCGCGACCTACGAGCCCAAGCGCGCCGAGGTGACCTACGACCCCGACAAAGTGACCCCCGAAGCACTTGCGAAAGCGCTGGGTGACGCCGGCTACCCGGCGAAAGTCCTTAAGCCATGAGCGCGGTCGCGGTACTCGAGAGCACGCTCAGCTGCCCGGCCTGCGGTCACCCGGTGCGCGAGACGATGCCGACCGACGCCTGTCTGTTCTTCTACGACTGCCCGGGCTGCGGTGCGCGCCTCAAGCCCAAGGCGGGCGACTGCTGCGTGTTCTGCAGCTACGGCGATACGCCCTGCCCGCCGGTGCAGCTCGGACGCGGTTGCACTCGGAGCAGATCCGCGGCCGTCCGCTAAACTCCGCGCATGACCGGCTGGCGCCATCGCGGCGTGCACGCTGCGCTCGGCGCAGCGCTGCTGTTCGGCATCAGCACGCCATTCGCCAAGCTGCTGCTTGGAGAAACGTCTCCCTGGTTGCTGGCCGGATTGCTCTACCTCGGCTCGGGCGTGGGCCTCTGGGTACTGCGCACGCTGCGGCGCAGTCCAAGCGCGGTGATCGCGCCGGGCGAGCGCGTGTGGCTCGCTGCCGCCATCCTGGCGGGGGGCGGCGTCGCGCCTGTGCTTCTGCTCTGGGGTCTTGTCCGCATGCCCGCCTCCGGCGCAGCACTGCTGCTGAACGCGGAGAGCGTGTTCACCGCCCTGATTGCCTGGTTCGTGTTCCGCGAGAACTTCGACCGCCGCATCGCACTCGGCATGCTCGCCATCGTCGCCGGGGCGGTCGTCCTGTCGTGGCCGAGCGAGGCGCACTTCAGCGCTGCGCTACCCGCCCTCGCGGTCCTCGGCGCCTGTCTCGCCTGGGCGCTCGACAACAACCTGACCCGCCGCGTGTCGCTGGCGGATGCGACCTTCGTCGCCATGGCCAAGGGACTCGTCGCAGGGAGCGTGAACCTCGCGCTTGCGGTTGCGATCGGCGCGCAATTGCCGTCCGCCGGCGTCGGCCTGGCGTCGCTCGGATTGGGCTTCGTGAGCTACGGCCTGAGCCTGACCTTATTCGTGATGGCATTGCGCGATCTGGGCAGCGCCCGGACCGGCGCGTATTTCTCGACTGCGCCGTTCGCCGGCGCGCTGGTCGCCATCATTCTTCTCGGTGAGCCGTTGAGCACCGCAATCGTTGCGGCCGGCAGCTTGATGGCGCTCGGCGTATGGCTTCACCTAACCGAGCGGCACATGCATGCGCATGTGCACGAGCCGATCGAGCACAGCCACGAGCACGTGCACGACCTACATCACCTGCACCCGCACGATGGATCGGTCGCCGAGGGAACGCGACATACGCACCGGCACCGGCACGAGGCGCTGACCCACAGTCACGCGCATTACCCCGATGCGCACCATCGGCACCGCCACTGAGCGATCGGTCGCACCTCAGCCACCCTGCCCGCCCTCCGTGGGCCCGGAATTCATCGGATGGCAAGCGCAGGATTCGCCATGCGCGGCGTGAACCAACTCTTCGAGAATTCCGCAATCGGCCACGCGCCGCCCGCTAGAACATTGCCTGCGCAGCGCCGTCAGCTGTCCTTCGAGTGCCTCGAGCGCCATGCGCTTCGCATGGACCCGCTCGAGGTGGGCGTCCACAAGCGCGTTGACGTCATCGCAGGACAGGCCAGAATCGGTCGACAGAGCGAGCAGACGCCGGATGTCCGCGAGCGGCATGTCGAGCGACCTGCAATGGCGTACGAAATACAGCTGTTCGAGATGTTGCGGTCCGAATGCTCGATACCCCGCGGCGGTGCGCGCGGGCACGTTTAGCAGCCCTTCACGCTCGTAGTAACGTACGGTCTGCACATCCACGCCGCCGCGCCGCGCGAGTTCTCCGATACGCATAAAGGGTCTCCCGAGGGTTGACTCTATAGTAGCCAGAGGGTCTCGAATTGGCCAGTCATGGGCATGCATTGCGACGGCCTGGCCTGCTGCACAGTCGCGCCGATGCACTATCGGCGAATACTCGGGGTCGCGCTTGGTGCGAACCTGGCGATGTTCTTCGTCGAGCTGGCGGCGAGCGTGTTCTCGGGTTCCTCGTCGCTTGCGGCCGATGCGCTCGATTTCCTCGGTGACAGCGCAAACTACGCCGCGAGCCTCGGCGCGCTTGCGCTCGGTGGTCTCTGGGTCTCGCGCGTCGCCTTCATCAAGGGACTGGCGATGTTCTGCTTCGGCATCGCGGTCCTGGCTTATGCGGGCTGGCGCGCGCTACTCGGCGTACCGCCGGAGCCGATCACCATGGGCGTCGTGGCGCTCGCCGCCCTCGGCGTGAACTTCGGTGTCGCGGTGCTGCTTTTTCGCTTCCGCAAGGGCGATGCCAACATGCGCTCGGTGTGGCTGTGCACGCGAAACGACGTGATCGCCAATGTCGCCGTGATCGTCGCGGCGCTCGGCGTCTTCGGCACCGGCTCGTTGTGGCCGGACTTCGCCGTTGCCGCGGTGCTCGCGGCGCTCGGGATAAGCTCCGGCGGCGCAGTCATCGCGCACGCCCGAGCCGAACTCGCTCGGCGGTGATCCGATGAACCTCAGGCGCCGCGTCCTGATCGCCCTGCCCGACGCAGTCGCAGCCGCGCTCTATCTCTGGTGCTGGATCGCGCCCCTCGCCTGGCAGCCGAAGCTGGTCGCCCTGCTGGTGCTCGTGTTGCTGAGTGTTGCCGCCGCCTCCTACTGCTGCTGCTGCTGCTGCTGCTTGTGCTGGTGGTGGCAGCACTACAACCACCTCATTCCTCACAACCTCAGCAGCGGCCACCCTGTAACCGTCAAGCTCCCAGCTCTGAGTGATCTTTAAGCGGCGTCTTCCAACCAGCTCTAGATAGTA
>Ga0210067_1000020_pt1 | contig 20044 bp, 21 predicted proteins | sample RushMan_ThreeSqB_2_FD_185559 | JGI IMG/M metagenome (GOLD analysis project Ga0210067, IMG submission 185559) | Wetland microbial communities from San Francisco Bay, California, USA, that impact long-term carbon sequestration - RushMan_ThreeSqB_D2... | ecosystem: Environmental > Aquatic > Marine... | reverse complement strand
GAGGATCACGTGATCGTGTTTGTCGCGGATAAGAAGACGCTGCCGCGCGTAGAGAAGCTCTTCCAGGTCGGCGTGCGCTTCCTGTAGGGACTGCGGGTTGCCACGCCTCTTCCGATGGACCGATTTGCGACGGCACTGAATCTGTTGTGCATGGTGGCGCAGTTCGCGCGAACCGCCGGCGAGCCCCTTCCATCGCGGCTCGATTCGCTGGAGCGCGGTCTCGGAGATGCCTTTAGACTCGATCCGTCATGGTTCAACCGCTCGCAGTCCTACACGCGCTTTCCGCGCTGACCTTGGTCCTGGCGCTGGCTATGGGCGCGCCGCTCGTGCTGGCCGGGCTGCTGGACGACGGCGCGCGCTTTGCGTTCGAGGGTGCCATGCTCGTGACCGCGGGCTTCGGCGCGCTGATCCGCGCACTAACACGCGGAAAACAGCGCGAGTTGCGCGTTCGCGACGGCTTCCTCCTCGTTGCAAGCGGCTGGGCCGGGATCCCGGCGCTGGCCACGCTGCCGCTGCTCTTTTACTTCCACGACATGCCCTTCGCGCGCGCCTATTTCGAAACCGTATCGGCGCTAACGACGACAGGCGCGACCGCGCTCGTGGGCTTGGATGACCTGCCGCCGTCGATAAACTTCTGGCGCTGCCAGCTTCAATGGATGGGCGGCATGGGGATCATCGTTCTCGCGGTGGCCATTCTGCCGATGCTCGGCGTCGGGGGTTCTCAGTTGTTCAAGGCCGAAACCCCGGGGCCGATGAAGGACAACAAGCTGACGCCACGCATGGCCGAGACCGCGAAAGCTCTATGGCTCGTCTATGGCTTCATCACGCTCGTCTGCGCGCTTGCCATGAAGTGGGCGGGGATGAGCTGGCTGGACGCGGTAATGCATGCGTTCACGACGATGTCCACCGGCGGAATGTCGTCGCACGATGCGAGCTTTGCCTACTGGAATTCACCCGTGATTGAGGCCGTAACAACCGTGTTCATGTTGCTTGCGTGCATGAACTTTTCGACCCATTTCCTGTTCGTTCGCAAGCGCTCCCTGAGCGTCTACTTGCGCGATCCGGAGGTGGTTCCATATCTGGGTGTGTTGTTGTCGAGTGTTCTGATCGTCGCTGCGCTCCTGTGGTGGTCCGACGTCTACCCGGACTGGATCCGGGCGCTCCGCGCGAGTGCCTTCAACGTCGTCTCGGTTGCCACCACGACCGGCTACTCGAGCGTCGACTACGGCTTGTGGCCGGTCTTCGCGCCGATGTGGATGATTCTTCTGAGTTCGTTCGTGAGTTGCACAGGGTCCACTGGAGCGGGCATCAAGATGATGCGAGCCCGCCTCATGGCGCAGCAGGCGGTGCGCGAAATGCGCCGCATTCTCCATCCGCAGGCCATCCTGCCGATTCGCCTCGGTGCACGTGTGGTGGAGAATCAGATCATCTTCGCGGTGCTCGCGTTCATGCTCGTGTACGGCTCGTCCGTGGTTGTAGTAACCTTGCTGCTCGCGCTCTCCGGCATGAACATCGTCACGGCGTTCAGCGCCACCATGGCGTGCATCAACAATATGGGTCCCGGATTGAACGAAGTCGGCCCTGCGAGCACCTACGCCGGGTTGACCAGTGCGCAGCTCTGGCTGTTGAGCGCGACCATGCTGCTCGGGCGACTCGAGATGTTTACGCTGCTGATCGTGTTCACGCCCGCGTTTTGGCGCAAGTAAGCGGCGTCCCCGTTCACGTGGTGACGGGGACCGACCGCGCGGTCGCCAGTATGCTGATGGGCCGCTGCGCCGCTGCGCGGCCGGACTGGGCGGTGCTCGAGCTGCTGACCTGTCCGTGCTGCACCGGCCGAGCCGAGCTGCAGGTCAGGCTCGCGCGGCTGATTCGCGAACGGCGTCCGACGCGCGTGCTGATCGGGTTTTGCGCCTCGGGGCACCGTGCGGCGCTCGACCGCGTGCTTGCAAGCTGGCCGTTGGCGCAGTACGTCCTTCCGGCGCGCGCCCTCAGTGTCCCGGAGGACGTAGCGATCGCGCCGGAGGCGCTTGAAGCCCCCTAGGCGCGCAGCGCGGCGCCGGCGAGCGCGGCCCAGCCGAGGATGAAGGCGACACCGCCGAACGGCGTGATGGCGCCCAGCACCCTGGGTGCGCCGAGCGCAAGAAGGTAGAGGCTGCCGGAGAACAGCACGATGCCGACGGCAAGCAAACCGCCGGCGGTGCGCAGCCAGACGCTTTCGGGCAGTTGTATGCAGGCGAGCGCCACCACCAGGATGCCGAGCGCGTGCCAGAATAAATACTGTGTTGCGGTGCCCCAGAGCGCGAGCGCCTCGCTTCCCAGACGCGCCTTGAGCGCATGGGCACCGAATGCGCCGAGCGCGACGCCGCAGACGGCGAGCACCGCGCCGAGCGCGAAGAACAGCCTTGCGCTCGCGGGCATGCGCGCGATCAGCGCGTCTTTTTGGTCTTCTTGTTGCGCTGCGGCCGCTTGTTGCCGTAGCTGCTGCGATAGATCTTGCCGCGTCGTGTTCGCTTGTCGCCCCTGCCCATCTGATCCTCCGGTCAAAAGCGCGATTCTATAGCTGGAGCGCCTGCGTGGCTTGGCTGCGCGCCTCATAGCCGAGGTTGGGCGCCAGCCAGCGTTCTGCCTCTGCCACGGGGATTCCCTTGCGGCGCGCGAAATCGGCAACCTGGTCCTCGCCGACCTTGCCGACGGCGAAGTAGCTCGATTCCGGGTGTGAAAAGTAGAACCCGGCTACCGATGCCGTGGGCAGCATTGCAAACGATTCAGTGAGTTGCATGCCGGCGTTTCCCGGGGCGTCGAGCAGCGCAAAGAGCTCGCCCTTCTCGGTGTGGTCGGGGCACGCGGGGTATCCCGGCGCAGGCCGGATGCCACGATAGGCTTCCTCGATCAAGGCGTCGTTTTCGAGTCGCTCGTCGGCGGCATAGGCCCAGAATTCGCGCCGCACGCGCGTGTGCAGGTGCTCGGCAAAGGCCTCGGCCAGGCGGTCGGCGAGCGCCTTGAGCATGATCGCGGAGTAGTCGTCGTGCTGTGCCTCGAACCGAGCGACCCGCGCGTCGATTCCACCGCCCGCGGTCACCACGAAGGCGCCGATCCAGTCCGGCACACCGCTTGCCGCCGGCGCAATGAAATCGGCCAGACACAGGTTCGGGCGGCCCGCCGGCTTGTGATTCTGCTGGCGCAGGTTGTGCCAGGTCATGCGCACAGTCCGGCGCGTTTCATCGGCGTAGATGGCGATGTCATCGTCGTCGACCTGCGCCGCCGGAAACAGGCCACAGACCCCGTGCGCCGAGAGCCACTTCTCGCGCACGATGCGCTCCAGCATCTGCCGCGCCTCGGCATACAGCTTGCGCGCCGCCTCGCCGACGATCGGATCGTCGAGAATTTTCGGGAACCGCCCGGCCAGCTCCCAGGTTTGGAAGAACGGCGTCCAATCGATGACTGGCACCAGCGACTCGAGCGGGTAGTCGCGCAGAACCGTCAGCCCCGGACGGCGCGGTGCCGGCGGGCGATACGCTGTCCAGTCGGTCTTCAGCCCGCGGGCACGCGCCGCGGCAATGGGATGCAGGGGCCCCGGGCCTTTTTTCTGCGCGTGCTGCGCGCGCACACGATCGTAGTCCGCACGCACGTCGGCGGCGTAGGCGTCGCGTGCCTCGGGTGAAAGAAGGCTTTGCACGACCTGGACGCTGCGTGACGCATCCGGAACATAGATTACCGGAGCGGCATAGTTCGGTGCGATGCGCACCGCGGTGTGCGCGCGCGAGGTCGTTGCGCCGCCGATCAGCAGCGGGACGGTAAAGCCCTCGCGCTCCATCTCGCGCGCGACGTGCGCCATTTCCTCGAGCGAGGGCGTGATCAGGCCCGAGAGCCCGACCACATCCGCGTTCTCGCGCCGCGCGGTCTCGAGGATCTTCTGCGCCGGCACCATCACACCGAGATTCACCACCTCGTAGTTATTGCACTGGAGAACGACCGAGACGATGTTCTTGCCGATATCGTGGACGTCGCCCTTCACCGTCGCGATGACGACTTTACCCTTGGGCTTCGGCGCGATGCCGGAGGCAGCCCGCTCGGCTTCGATGTACGGCACCAAGTGGGCGACCGCCTGCTTCATGACACGCGCGGACTTGACGACCTGCGGCAGGAACATCTTGCCCGCACCGAACAGGTCCCCGACGACGTTCATGCCATCCATCAGCGGACCCTCGATGACCTCGATGGGCCGCGCGGCCTTCTGCCGCGCTTCCTCGGTGTCCTCGATCACGAATTCCGCGATACCGTTGACCAGCGCGTGCGTCAGGCGCTGCTCTACCGCGCCGCGCCGCCAGGCGTCGTCGCGCACGCTCTGCTTGCCGCCGGCCTTCACGGTGTTGGCGAACTCGATCAGGCGCTCCGTCGCGTCGTCGCGCCGATTGAAGATGACGTCCTCGACGCGCGACCGCAACTCTGGCTCGAGCTCCTCGTAAACGCCAAGTTGGCCGGCATTCACGATCCCCATCGACATCCCGGCTCGGATCGCGTGGTAGAGGAACGCCGTATGCATCGCTTCGCGCACCGCATCGTTGCCGCGGAACGAGAATGACAGGTTCGACACGCCGCCGGACACGCGCACCTGCGGCAGATTGGATCGTATCCAGCGCGTGGCCTCGATGAAATCGATGGCGTAATTCGCGTGCTCCTCGAGCCCAGTTGCCACGGCGAAGATGTTCGGGTCGAAAATGATGTCTTCGGGCGGGAAGTCGGCGTGCTCGACCAGCAGCCGGTACGAGCGCGCGCAGATCGCGGTGCGGCGCTCGAGCGTGTCGGCCTGCCCTCGCTCGTCGAATGCCATGACCACGACTGCCGCGCCGTAGCGCCGCGCGAGACGCGCCTGCTGCAGGAACTGGGCCTCGCCTTCCTTCAGACTGATCGAATTGACGATGCACTTGCCCTGGACGCATTTAAGGCCGGCCTCGATCACGCTCCACTTCGACGAGTCGATCATCAACGGAACCCGGGAGATGTCGGGCTCTGCGGCGACGAGATTGAGAAAGCTCTCCATCGCCTTCTCGGAGTCGAGCATGGCCTCGTCCATGTTCACGTCGATCACCTGCGCACCGTTCTCGACCTGCTGGCGCGCGACCGAAAGGGCGCCCGCCGTGTCGCCAGCGAGAATCAGCCGCGCGAAGGCCTTCGAGCCGGTGACGTTGGTCCGCTCGCCGACGTTGACGAACAGCGAGCCATCGTCCACGTTGAACGGCTCGAGACCGGCCAGGCGCAGCGCGGGCGTCGGCGTCGGGATCACGCGCGGCGCCACGCCGGCGAGCGCATCGGCGATGGCCGCGAGATGCGCGGGCGTGGTGCCGCAGCAGCCACCCGCGAGATTGAGCCAGCCCGCGCGCGCCCACTCGCCCATCGCCTGTGCCATGGCCTCGGGCGTGTCGTCATACTCGCCGAAGGCGTTGGGCAGCCCCGCGTTCGGATGGCAAGAGACGTTGGTTGCCGCGACGTTCGACAGCTCCTCGACGTAGGGCCGCAGCTCGCGCGCGCCGAGCGCGCAATTGAGCCCGATCGCGATCGGGCGTGCGTGGCGAACCGAGTTGTAGAACGCTTCGGTCGTTTGCCCCGACAGCGTGCGGCCACTCGCGTCGGTGATCGTGCCCGAGACCATGATCGGCAGACGCAGTCCGCGGGCCTCGAAGGCCGCCGTGATGGCGAACAGGGCCGCCTTGGCGTTCAGCGTATCGAACACCGTTTCGACCATGATCAGGTCGACGCCGCCTTCGATTAGCGCGCGAACCGCCTCCCCGTAGGTGCCCACCAGGTCATCGAAGCTGACCGCGCGGTAGCCGGGATCATTGACGTCCGGCGAAATCGACGCGGTGCGGCTGGTCGGTCCGAGAACGCCCGCCACGAAGCGCGGGCGCGCCGGATCCCGTTCTTCCCACTCATGCGCTACCGCCTTTGCCAGGCGCGCCGCCGCGAAGTTCAGCTCGCCCACCAGCGACTGCATGCCGTAGTCGGCCATCGACACGGCGGTCGCGTTGAAGGTGTTGGTCTCGATGATGTCCGCGCCCGCGCGCAGGTACTCGGCGTGAATGCGCCGAATCAGCGCGGGCTGGGTGAGCACCAGGAGGTCGTTATTGCCCCGTACTTCCTGCGGCCAGTCACGAAAGCGCGTGCCGCGGTAGTCTTCCTCGGCCAGGCGCTCACCCTGAATCATCGTGCCCATTGCGCCGTCGAGCAGCAGAATGCGCTCGGCGAGCAGGGCATCGAGTTTCGCGATGTGGGCAGGCTGGTTCATGGCAACAAAAAAACAAAAGCCCGTTCAGCTCGCGCCAGAAACGGGCTTTGGTGCACGTCTCTTTAGCGGTATTTGTTTCCCCGCCGTCCTCCAATGGAGGACGGCGGTTCGGCGCCCGCAAGCTGAACCTCAAATCGGCGCCGTCGCCGTGCGCATTGCGCACCAGCCGGAGTGTGCCGAGACAATCCGATGCTGTCAACCTGAAACGGCCTATAATGCTTGGTCTTTCAAGGACTTCGCGCGCATGGAGCACCTCGATCCAAAAGCCGCTTTCGAATTTCTGAAGCACAATGCCGACGCCCTGTTCGTCGACTGCCGCAGCGAGATGGAATACCTGTTCGTCGGCCATCCGGTCGGCGCGTTGCACGTCGCTTGGAACGATGGCCCAGACTGGCTCGTCAACCCGCACTTCGTCGGGCAGATCAAACGACTCGCGGGCACCAACCATACGACGCGGCCGATCATCCTGATCTGCCGTAGCGGGAACCGCTCCAATGAGGCCGGCCAGGAGCTCGAGCGCGCCGGCTTCACCCGCGTGTACAACGTCGTGCACGGCTTCGAGGGCGAGCTGAACGACGAGCACCGCCGCAATTCGCTTGCCGGCTGGCGCCACGACGGCCTGCCGTGGGAGCAGTGCTGATGCGCCGCCCCCTTGTCCAGGCCTTGCCTAGCCTGCGAGTGTCAAACCGCCGCTCACGCTGAGGATCTGTCCGGTCACGTAGTCGGAGCGGCTGCTCGCGAAAAACAGGATCGCGTCGGCGATTTCCTGCGGCTGCGCCACACGGCGAAACGGAATTGCGCGGATGAACGCCTCCCGGATCTTTTCGGGAACGCGGTTGTAGAGCGGCGTGTCGGTCGGGCCCGGGCAGACGCAGTTGACGTTCACGCCGAAGCGCGCCGCTTCGCGTGCGAGCGACTTGGTAAACGCGATCACGCCGCCCTTGGCCGCTGCATAAACGGTCTCGCCGAGGCTGCCGACACGGCCCGCGTCGCTCGAGATGTTGACGATCTTGCCGCTGCGCGCCTCGAACATCGACGGCACGAGTTTTTGCGTGAGGCGGATCGGGCCCTTCAAGTTGATTGCCAGCACCTGATCCCAGAATTCGGGCGGATTGTCGACGAAGGGCTGCACGCGACCCCAGCCCGCAGCATTGACCAGAACATCGACGCGGCCACCCGCGCGCTCGAGCACTTTGGCCGCGAACTGGTCGATGGAGGCAGCGTCGCTCAGATCGAGCTTGACGTAGTCCACCTTGAGACCGGCCGATTGCGCTTCCTTCTGCACTGCCGCGCCGCCCGCCTCGTCAATGTCACCGACGAACACCTGCGCACCGGCACGCGCGAGTTCGAGCGTGGTGGCCTTGCCGATACCGGAAGCCCCGCCCGTCACGATGGCCTTCTTCCCTTCGAGTTTCATGTCCGTGCTCCTTATGGCAGCTCAAGATGAGGTTCGGTCTCCGCGCAGGCTCATTCGGCGTCGGGTTGTGCCGATGGCTGCGCGCGCTGGAATGCGTCCAGCCTCATGCAGGCGTCGAAGATGCGCGTCGTCCTTGGGTACGGCGACAAGTCACTGTCGAAGCGACGTGCGTTGAAAATTTGGGGTACCAGGCAGCAGTCGGCGATGGTCGGCTGCTCGGCGTGGCAGTAGGTGCCTGCGTCGTCACCTTGCGTGAGCGAGGCCTCGAACTTCTCGAGGCCGTCGGCGATCCAGTGCCGGTACCAGGCGGCAATTCCGTCCTCGTCCTGGTCGAGATTACCGCGCAGGTACTCGAGCGTGCGCAGATTGTTCAGCGGGTGAATTTCGCAGGCCACCAGATCGGCGAGTGCGCGCACGCGTGCGCGGCCGAAGGCGTCGGCCGGCAGCAGCGCCGGCTCTGGATGACGCTCCTCGAGGAATTCGAGAATCGCCAGCGACTGCGTGAGCCGCTGGCCGTCGACGACCAGGGCGGGTAGCAGACCCTGCGGATTGACCGCGAGATAGCCGGGCGCGCGCTGCTCGCCTTTTCGCAGGTGAATCGTATGCGCGGTGTACGCGAGCCGCTTGAGGTTGAGCGCGATGCGCACTCGGAACGCCGCCGAGCTGCGGAAGTAGGTGTAGAGCTCCACGGTGTACGGCCGCGCCCGCGCGGTTTACCGCCCGCGCCTACTCGGCGGGGACGATTGTGACCTCGAGCGTGGCAACGCCGTCGACCGAGGCGACCAGTCGGTCACCGGGATTTACCGCGCCTACGCCCGCTGGCGTGCCGCTGAAGATCAGATCGCCGGGCTCGAGCTGGTAGTACTCGGAGAGATAGGCGATCTGCTCAGGCACCGACCAGATCATGTCCGAGAGGTTCGCGTCCTGACGCGGCTTGTCGTTCACCAAGAGGCGAATCGCGCCCTTCGCCGGGTGGCCGATGCGGGCTGCCGGTGCGAGCGCGCTGCAGGGTGCCGCCTGATCGAAATCCTTGCCGAAATCCCACGGCCGGCCGTGATCCTTGCCCCACTGCTGCAAGTCGCGGCGCGTCATGTCGAGCCCGACGCCGTAGCCGAACACGTGCGCATTCGCCTTCTCGACCGGAATGCGACGCCCGCCTTTCGCGAGTGCGACCACCATTTCGGTTTCGTAGTGCAGGTTCGCCGTTTTCGGCGGATAGGCGACCTTGCCGCCGCCCGGAACGATCGCGTGCGCCGATTTGATGAAGAAAAACGGCGCTTCGCGGCCGTCGCCGCCCATTTCCTTCTGGTGCTCGACGTAGTTCCGACCGACGCAGAAGATCCGCCGCACCGGGAACAGGTCCTTGCTGTCGCTCACCGGAAGCGCCGGCGGAGTCCACAACGGAATTGCGTATGCCATGATCGCCTGTCGTTGGGTGTGATCCGAAGAACGCGGATTCTAGCCCTGCACGCCCAGTTCCCGCTCCAGCATTTCGCGAAGCTTGAAGCGTTGCATCTTCCCGGTCGCAGTGCGCGGAATCTCGTCCACTGCGCGGAACCAGCGCGGCCGCTTGTGCCGCGCCAACTGGGCGTCGCAGGCCCGCTGCGCCGATGCGAGCGCAGCGTCCGCCCCGCGCGTCGGGACGACGAACAAGGCGAGCCGCTCGAAGCCTGCTTCGTCGGTGACCGGCACGCAGACCGCCTCCGCGATCTCCGCATTGCCGAGCACGGCCTCTTCGACGTCGCCAGGCTGAACCCACTGGCCCGCGACCTTGATGAAATCGTCGGAGCGGCCCTGGTGGGCGAAAAACCCTTCGCTGTCGCGCAGGAAAACGTCCCGTGTGCAAAACCATCCATCGACGAACTGCTCACCGGTGGCCTCAGGCCGATTGGCGTAGCCGAGGGCGAGCGCGGGATGGCGAATCCAGAGCACCCCCGGTTTGCCGTCGCCGACTTCGGCGCCCGTCTCGTCGCGGAGCTGTACCTCGACGCCGGTCAATGGGCGCCCGGTCCGAGGACCTCGTACGGTGCCCGGCGGCGTCATCATCGCGACGCAGAACGTTTCTGACATGCCGTAGAGCCCCAGAATCTCGCGGCCGGTGGCGCGCTGCCAGGCTTCGTTCACCGACGCAGGCAATCGCTCGCCGGCGGAGACGAAATAGCGCACTTCAGCGAGCGCCGCACGCGCGTGCGCGGGTGCGTCCAGCAGGCGGCGGTAGAACGAAGGCACGCTGAAAAACGCGCTTGGACGGTGTCGCGCGACCAGCGCGCAGATCGAATCGGGATCCGCCCAGTCCGGATGCAGGATCGCGCTGGCGCCGATCGACAGCGGTCCGAGCAGCCCATGCTCGAGCGAATACGAAAAGAAGAGCTTGGATGTCGCAAGAACCCGGTCATCGGGTCCGAGCGCGAGCACCTCGCGCTGCCCCATGCCTGCACAGAGCAGGTTGGCCTGCGTATGAATGATGCCCTTCGGGCGGCCGGTCGTGCCGGATGAATACAGCCAGAACGCGGGGTCGTCGGCGCGCGCGGCAAACGCCGGCGCATCATCGCGCGCCGCTGCCAGCGTCGCGCGCCAGTCGACGGCGCCCTCCACATCGCAGGCGCCGGCGACCGCCAGTCGGCCCTGGGCCGCAAATTCGCGCGTCAGGTCCGGCCGCGCGGCTGCAAACACGTCCTCGATGAGAGTGATCCGCGCGCCACTGTCGGCGTGGATGTGCCGATAGTCCTCCTCCGGCAGCTTCGTGTTCAGGGCGACCGCGACGCCCCCGGCGCGCACGATGCCGAGCCAGGCGGCGGCCATTTCCGGGGAGTCGCGCATCAGCAGGAGGACGCGCTCGCCCGGACGCAGCCCCAGGGCTGCAACCGCACCCGCGGCGCGCCGTACCTGGCGTGCGAGATCGCTGTAACTCAGCTGGTCGTCGCCGCAAATCAGGGCAGTGCGCGCGCCGTGGCGCGCCACTGCAACTGCGCCCAGCAATTCGTCGGCCGCGTTCATGGCGAGAGGCCCGCTTACCGTGCCAGCCGTCGACTTGAGGAAGGCGTGCGGGACGTCTTCTGGCATGCTAGCGCCGTGAACGTTCGACGGTCAAACTGTTTGGATTGCAAACGAATCCTGTGTCAACGGCATGAAACGCAGCGCGCCTGATCCTCGCCAGAACCCGCCCCGGCTCGCCCAGGGCGAGCTGTCGGGTCTGATCGGCTACCGGCTACGGCGCGCGCAGCAGGAACTGTTTCGCGACTTTGCAGCGAGTATTCCCGACCTTTCCCCGGGTCGGGCGGGGCTGCTGCTGCTCATCGAGGCGAATCCGGGCGTCACCCAGAGCCGCCTTGCGCAGGCGGTGGCGCTCGATCGCTCGACGATGGTCGGGGTGCTGGACGCGCTCGAGGCACGCGGCTGGCTGGAGCGGCGCAAGGGGCGTGACCGCAGAACCAACGGCTTGTGGTTGACGCGCGCGGGGCGGGTGCTGCTCGCGCGCGTCAAGCGCCGCATCGCGGCGCACGAGGCGCGGGTGACTGCGCGGTTGACGAGCAGCGAGCGGGTCCGTCTGCTCATGCTGCTGGCAAAGCTGTGCCCGGAATAAAAGAAAACGGGGCGCCGCTGGGCGCCCCGTTGGGTTGCGATAGCCGCCGGCCGCGCGAGGCGCGGCCACCACTCAGCCGCCGCTGTAGGCGCTCTCGCCGTGCTCCGCGACGTCGAGCCCTTCGGATTCCTGCTCGTCGGTCACGCGCAGGCCGACCATCATGTCGATCAGCTTGAGCAGGATGTAGGTCACGATGGCATCGTAGACCAGCGTGAATCCCACCGCCTGGCACTGTACCCAGAACTGCTCGCCGATCGACTTGTTCTCGCCGCCGAAGCCCTGGCCCCCCAGACCGGGGGCTGCAAGGATCCCGATCAGCAGCGCGCCGACGATGCCACCGATGCAGTGCACGCCGAAGGCGTCGAGCGAGTCGTCGTAGCCGAACATCTTCTTGAGGTAGACCGCAGCCCAGAAACAGGCCACGCCGGCAATGACGCCCAGCACGATGGCACCCATCGGGCCGGCATTGCCGCAGGCCGGGGTGATCGCGACCAGGCCGGCGACCGCACCCGAGGCGGCACCGAGCAGGCTCGGCTTGCCCTTCGCGATCCACTCCGCGAACATCCAGCCGAGCACTGCGGCCGCGGTCGCGAGCTGGGTATTGACCATCGCCACGCCCGCGCTGCCGTTCGCGGCCACCGCGCTGCCGGCATTGAAGCCAAACCAGCCCGCCCAGAGCAGCGACGCGCCGATCATGGTGAAGGTCAGGTTGTGCGGCGGCATGGCCACCTTGCCGTAGCCCTTGCGTGGCCCGAGCACCAGCGCCGCCACCAGGCCGGCCATACCCGCGTTGATGTGCACGACCGTGCCACCCGCGAAGTCGATCGCGCCCTTGCCACCGATCCAGCCGCCGCCCCAAACCATGTGCGCGATCGGCGCGTACACCGCGAGCAGCCACAGGCCGAGGAACCACAACACCGCGGAGAACTTCATGCGCTCGGCGAAGGCGCCGACGATCAGCGCCGGGGTGATCGCGGCGAAGGTGAGCTGGAAGCAGACGAAGACGTACTCCGGGATCGTGCCTTGCAGCGACGCCGCCTTAACGCCCGACAGGAAGGCCTTGCTGAATCCACCGATGAAGCTGTTACCCTCGGAGAAGGCGAAGCTGTAGCCGAACAGCGCCCAAAGGATGGAAATCAGCGAAAAGCTGACGAAGACCTGCATCAGCACCGAAAGCACGTTCTTGGAGCGAACCATGCCGCCGTAGAACAGCGCCAGGCCGGGCACGATCATGATGATGACGAGCACCGTCGAGATCAGCATCCAGGACGTATCGCCGGTGTCGAGCTTCGCATCGGCCGCATGTGCGATGCCGGCCGAAAGCAGCAAGCCGAGGACTGCGAGTAGCGTTCTCATTTCTTTCTCCTACAGCGCAGCCGCATCGGTCTCGCCGGTGCGGATGCGGATGACTTTCTCGAGGTCGAACACGAAGATCTTGCCGTCGCCGATCTTCCCGGTATTTGCGGCCTTCTCGATCACTTCGATGACCTGGTCGAGAACGTCGGTCTTGATTGCGACCTCGATCTTGACTTTGGGCAGGAAGTCGACGACGTACTCCGCGCCGCGGTACAGCTCGGTGTGGCCCTTCTGCCGGCCGAAGCCTTTGACTTCGGTCACGGTGACCCCCTGTACCCCGATTCCGGAGAGCGCTTCGCGCACCTCGTCGAGCTTGAAGGGCTTGATGATTGCAGTAACGAATTTCATGCTGGTCTCCCGAGGCGTGGGCGGCGGAAGTCCCGCTCGCCTGCGTCCGCTAGGTACGCGTTAGAACGATTTGCTGACATATACGACGACGGCGGACTTGGCGGTGTCGTAGCCGGTGCCGTCAACCCACCAGCCCGACCCCGCGGCGTTCTTCTTCGCGTTCGTGTCGGTGTAGTACACGCCGAGGTTGACGTCCTTGAGCATTCCCGACGGCACGGCGTAGCTGACTCCGACCTTCCAGTCGTCGTAGGACGCCTTCGTCGCGGAGGCCGTGTCGCCGTCATGGCGCACGTCCAAGATGCCGTAGTGTCCGATCAACGAGACGCCGCTTTCGCCGATCGGATAGTTCACGCCGAAATCGAGGTACCAGGTGCCGTCGGTGTTTTGGTTGTTGATCTTCGCGCCGAAGTAGTTGGACAGCGCGTATGAGTACTTGAGCGAGAGAAACTTCCAGCCGAGGGCGCCGTAGATCTCCGCGGTATCCGCGCTCGCCACGCCGGCATTCCGGTTGCCGGGGTAGAGGTAACCGATGACGCCGATGTCATAGGTGAAATCGCTCTTGCCGAAGCTGCCCTTGTACCCGCCGTAGACGTCCCACTCCATGCTCGAGTGGTTGTACGCACCGAAATCCTCAAGCCAGCTGATGTTCGAGGCCCAGGTGCCGAGGTAGATGCCGCTCGAATGTGAGTAGTCGAATCCGCCCTGGAGCGCCGGCTTGCCGCCGGTTTGCGACGTGCCGCGGAAGATGTAGTTGCTGGTGAAGCCGAGGTTGGCGCTTAGCGAGTGCGGCGACGCTGCCTGCGCCTGGGCGAGCGCGGGAACGCACAGCGTGCTGCTCAGTGCAAGGGTCAATAGGGTCTTGCGCATGGTGTTTCTCCCTGAAGAGATGACGGAAAAATGACGGCTACTCCTTTGCACCTTCCGTGCCAGAAAGCCTTTTTGCGTATTTTCAGGATGTTGGACAAGGTACGCAGGCCGGCGACAGGTGCTGCGCACCACCATGGAACACTTTGCCGGCTGCGCGCACAACGCTGGTGCATCGCAAGTGCTAGACTCGATTCGTCCCGCGGGACCCCTTTCGATGACCAACAAGCGCCTGATCGATGAACTCGGCGAGCGCATTGCCGAGGCGATGCGCGAGTCCCCGGCGCAGGATGTCGACCAGAACCTGCACGCCTTGCTCGGCGCGTTCTTCGACCGTTATGACCTGGTGCTGCGCGAGGACTTCGAAGTCCAGAAAAAGCTGCTCGAGCGTGCGCAGGCGCAGCTCGAATCCCTCGAGTCCCGCCTGGCCGAACTCGAGGCACGCAGCCGCAGCGCCTCTGACGCCTGATCCGAAGAACGTAGCAGCACCTGGCAGACCGTAAAGTACGTAAACGGAGGCGCGGGTTGCGGCGTTGCTCCCCGGCAAGGGGGTTGCATGTCGCTTGCGCTGGTCTCGAGCCGCGCCCTTGCCGGGATCGATGCGCCGGAAGTGGCGGTGGAAGTGCATCTCGGGCCCGGGTTACCCCAGTTTCATATCGTCGGATTGCCCGAGGCGGAGGTTCGCGAAGCGAAGGACCGCGTGCGGGCAGCGCTCAATCACGCCCGCTTCGATTTCCCGGCGCGCAGGATTACGGTAAACCTTGCGCCGGCCGATCTGCCGAAGGATTCGAGCCGCTTCGATCTGCCGATTGCCGTCGGCATACTGGCCGCAAGCGGGCAGCTCGAGGGCTCGAAGCTCGCGGATTACGAATTCGCGGGCGAGTTGTCGCTCTCGGGCGCGCTGCGCCCGGTGCGGGGCGCGTTTGCGATGGCGCTGCACGCCAAGCGGGCCCAACGGGCGTTCGTCGTGCCGGCAGCCAACGCAGACGAGGCTGCGCTGGCGGGCCATATGCGCGTTCTGCCGGCCCGAACGTTGCTCGAAGTGTGTACTCACCTTTCAGGCGAAAGCACGCTCGGGTACCAGGTGCCTCGGGCGCCCGAGCACCGTCCCGCCGGGATCGACCTGTGCGACGTGAAGGGACAGTCGGCGGCCAAGCGCGCGCTCGAGGTCGCGGCTGCGGGCGAGCACGGCGTGCTGCTCATCGGACCGCCCGGCGCCGGCAAGTCGATGCTCGCCGCCCGCTTTCCGGGCTTGCTGCCCCCGCCGAGCGAGGGCGAGGCGCTTGAGGTGGCCTCGGTGCACTCGGTCGCGGGGCAGGGTTTCGACATTTCGCACTGGGGCACGCGGCCGTTTCGCGCGCCGCATCACTCCGCGTCGAGCCGCGCGCTGGTCGGCGGTGGCAACCCGCCGCGGCCGGGCGAAATTTCGCTGGCCCACGGCGGGGTCCTGTTCCTGGACGAGTTGCCTGAATTCGCGCGCGACGCGCTCGAGGCGCTGCGCGAGCCGCTCGAGACGGGGTGCATCTCGATTGCCCGCGCCGCGCGCCAGGCGCGCTTCCCGGCGCGTTTTCAGCTGGTCGCGGCGATGAATCCCTGCCGCTGCGGCTATCTGGGGCACCCGAGCCGGCGCTGCCGCTGCACGCCCGAGCAGATCGACCGCTACCGCGCGAAGCTATCCGGACCGCTGCTCGATCGCATCGACCTGCGCGTCGAGGTGCCGGCGCTCGCGCATGACGAGATCCTCAGGGCCACCGCGGCGGAGCTCAGCGTCGCAGTACGCGCACGCGTGGAGGCGGCGCGTTGGCGCCAGCTCGAACGCCAGCGCGTGGCGAACGGTCGGCTCACTGCTTCTGCGATCGAGCGCCACTGCGTGCTCGATGCCGCGGCGCGCCGCCTGCTCACGCAAGCGTTCGGCCAACTCGGGCTGTCGGCGCGCGCGACCCACCGGGTGCTTTGCGTCGCGCGCACCGTGGCCGATCTCGCCGGCGCCGAAACGATCGACGGCGAGCACCTCGCCGAGGCAATTCAGTACCGGCGTGCGGCGCGGCTGTGATCGCCCGGTTATAGTCGGGCGTCATGGCGACCTACGCGATCGGCGACGTCCAGGGGTGCTACGACGAGCTGCGCGACTTGCTTGCCGGCACGGACTTTGATCGCCGGCGCGACCGCCTGTGGTTCGTCGGCGATCTCGTCAATCGCGGGCCCAAGTCCCTTGAGGTCCTGCGTTTCGTGCGTGATCTCGGCGAGCGGGCGGTGATGGTGCTCGGCAATCACGACCTACACCTGGTCTGCGTCTACGAAGGCGTCGAGAAGCGACGCAAGAGCGATACGCTGGACGCGGTACTCGATGCGCCCGACGCGCGCGAGCTGGTCGACTGGCTGCGCACGCGCCCGATGATGCATCGGGACCGCGGTTGGGCGATGGTGCATGCAGGCCTGCTGCCGCAGTGGACGATCGACAAGTCGATGAATCTCGCGACGGAGGTGGAGCAGGCGCTCGCCGCTGAGAACTACGGCGACTTTCTGGCGAACCTGTACGGCGATGAGCCGGTGAAATGGAACGATCGTCTCGCCGGCTGGGACCGCCTGCGCGTCGTCGTCAACGTGATGACGCGGATGCGATTTTGCACCTCCGCAGGCCGCATGGACGTTCGCTCGAAAGGGCGCGATGCACCAACGGGCTACCTTCGCTGGTTCGAAGCGCGCCCGGCGCGGGCCGAGCCGGCGATCGTCTGCGGGCACTGGTCGACCCTCGGCCTGAAGCTGACCGAACGGCTGGCCGCGCTCGATAGCGGCTGTGTGTGGGGGGGGTCGCTCAGCGCGCTACGGCTGGAAGACCGACAGCTGATTGAATCGCCCTGCGCAGGTTACCGGAGACCCGGAAAGGACTGAGGGAGGGAGGTCATGGCCGACTGCGTTTTTTGCAAGATCGTCGACGGACGGATTCCGGCGACCAAAGTGTATGAGGACGGGTCGACGCTCGCCTTCATGGACATCGGCCAGGTCAATCCTGGCCACGTTCTCGTCGCGCTGAAGGCGCACGTCGAAGACGTCTACGGGCTCGACCACGCGCAGGCGGGCGCGCTGTTCCAGACCGTCGCACGCGTGGCGCGCGCAATCCGTGCCACCTTCACGCCCGAGGGCCTATCGGTCTATCAGGCGAACGGCGCAGCCGCCGGCCAGACGGTGTTTCATGTCCACGTGCATCTCGTGCCACGGCACAGCACGGATGCCATGGCGTTCACTTGGCCCGTTCGGAATCCACCGCGCGAGATGCTCGAAGCCCAGGCGGCGCGCATCCGTGCCGCGCTCTAGTCTTTCGCGAGCTTCTCGACTCGCGTGACGCCGCCGCCGGTCACCAGACGCACGCGATCGCCGTGCTGAAACGTCCCGCCAGCGGTTTCCTGCGTGATGGCGCGCAGCTCGCCCGTATTGTCCAGCTCGACGATGATCTCGAATGCCTCGCGCCGTGTCAGCTGGTCTTCGAGGGCGCCGCCCGCGAGGCTACCCGCGACGGTGCCGATCACTGCGCCGACTGCCGCGCCGCGGCCTTTACCGGCCTCGGCGCCAGCGATGCCGCCGGCTACCGCGCCGATCAGGGACCCCGCGCCGGTATCCGTTCCGGGCAACGTCACCGAGCGCACCGAGTCCACGGTACCGAAGCGCACGGTCTTTTCATTGCGTGGCGGTGATGGCGGCGGCTCGGCGCGTGCCTCAGGTTGCGGGCTCGGTTCCGGCGCACGGCCACCGTCGCCCTGCGGCCCGGTCGATGCGCAGCCCGCCACGAGCATTGCGCAAGCCGCAAGCACCGTGGCGGCGCGCCGCATCTCACCCACGCCAGGGCGAGTAACCGAACGCTTCACGGAACCGGCCGTCGATTTCGTCGCGCGACGGCTTGTGGTTCTGCCCGCCGCGGTGTGCGATCTTGATCGCGCCCATGACTGCGCCGAGACGGGCCGACGTCGGCCAGTCCCAGCCCGCGGCGATGCCGTGCAGCAGCGCGGCACGATAGGCATCGCCGCATCCGGTCGGATCGACGACTTGCTCGGCCGCCACGCAGGGAATTTCGTGCTGTTCGCCATTGGTCATCACGAGCGAACCACGCGCGCCAAGCGTGACGACCAGCGCCTTGACCTGCTTTGCGAGCGACTGGAGGGTCTCGCCGGTCTTTTCCTCCAGCATCTTGCCTTCGTAGTCGTTCACCGCGACGAAGTCGGCCTGTCGCACGAACGACTGCAACTCATCGCTCGAGAACATCGGCAATCCTTGGCCGGGGTCAAACATGAATGGAATCCCGAGTTGCGCGCATTCGCGCGCGTGCTGAAGCATACCGTCCTTGCCGTCAGGCGACACGATCGCGAGCTTCGCATTGAGCTCGTCCGTGACGTTGTTCTCATGTGAAAAATTCATCGCACCCGGATGAAACGCGGTGATCTGGTTGTCATCCAGGTCCGTGGTGATAAACGCCTGCGCGGTGAACTGTCCGCCGATGCGCTTGAGCTGCCCGTTCGCCATGCCGAGGCCGTCGAGACGCTCGAGGTAGGGCTGACTGTCTTCGCCAACCGTCGCCATCAGAATCGGGACCGCGTCCAGCAGTCGCAGGTTGTAGCCGATGTTGCCGGCAGTGCCGCCGAACTCGCGCCGCATTTCGGGCGTAAGAAAGCAGACGTTCAGGATGTGCAGCTGCTCGGGAAGCAGGTGGTTCTTGAATCGGTCAGGGAACACCATGATGGTGTCGTAGGCGATCGAGCCGGTGACAAGGATGCTCATATTTGTCCGGTCTCAGGATAGAAAAGATAAAGGCGGAACCCGGCGGCGCGCAGGCCTTGCAGCTCGAGCTCGACATTGACGGTTTCCTCCGCGCCGGGGGCAATGCCGCCGGTCAACTTGGTCTGTGCGCCCTTCGCGCCAAGATACTCGGCCGGCAGGAGTACACGCCGTACCACTGGCCGGTCGCGCTCATCGGTCAGCGTGAGCTCGAGCGCCGGGTACTCCTGAGGAAACGGCGCGCGATTGCGGAGTAGCGCGGTCACGCGAATGATCGAATCGCGCGCCTGGTCGAAGCGCAACTCCGATGATTCGATTCCCATCAACTCGGGCTGTCGCGGCAGGTGAACCTCACAATCGAGAATCTCGCACGCGATCTTGAATTGCGGCCGAGTCTGCGGCGCGAGCAGAATCAGCTCGGTGCGGAAATGGATCGCGACCTGCGCTGCGAGTGCGAGCAGCGCGAGCAGCGCGAGCAGGCTCCACAGCACGACGAATCGCGAGCGCGTGCGGCGTTCGGCGAGGAAAGCCGCCTCGTCGGGCGCAGGCATGGTTGCGCGGCGCGAACGCGGTGCGGCAGAGCGCGCGACACCCGGTGACGCGGCCTCCCTTGCGGCTCGCGCCGCCGCGGCTTCGCGGGCCTCTGCCGCAAGTCGCGCCGGATCGAACAGTGCGAGCTGGGGCGACGGCCCCACGTTCGGTGCCGTGTTTTCGTCTTCGACAATCTGCGTCAGACAATCGAAGACCAGATTGCACTTCCCGCAGCGCACGCGGCCGCCGCGCGCCGAAAGCTGGGCCGCATGGACGCGAAACGTCGTGTCGCATCCCGGACAACGCGTGAGCAGGCTCATCGGCGCAGCCCCTCGACCAGCATCCATCCGTCTTCACGTGCCGCGATGCGCACATCGAAGCAGGCCGCATAGGTCGCCATGACCTCCGCAGCCTGATTCGCAAGCAATCCCGAGAGTGCGAGGCGGCCGCCGCGGCGCGTGCGCGCTGCGAGCAGCGGTGCCAGTGCAATGAGAGGGTTCGCGAGAATGTTGGCAACCACGATGTCGTACGCAGATTCGGGCAATTCGTTCGGCAGCAACGCGCGCAGCGCGACATCATTGCGCTGCGCGTTGTCCCGCGTGGCGATGATCGCCTGCGGATCGGTGTCCACGGCATCGATCTGCGCGGCGCCGAGCTTGCCGGCGGCGATCGCCAATATACCGGACCCGCAACCATAATCCAGTACGCGCTGCCCCGTTGCGCCGTCGTCTGCAAGCGTCTGCGCCAGCCAACGCAGGACGAGCCGCGTCGTCGGGTGGGAACCGGTGCCAAAGGCGAGACCCGGGTCGAGGCGAAGCACGACGGACGCGGGGTCGGCGGGTGCCGCGTGCCAACTCGGGACGATCCACAGTCGATCGCCGATCGCCAGCGGGGC
>Ga0210067_1000019_pt1 | contig 20090 bp, 15 predicted proteins | sample RushMan_ThreeSqB_2_FD_185559 | JGI IMG/M metagenome (GOLD analysis project Ga0210067, IMG submission 185559) | Wetland microbial communities from San Francisco Bay, California, USA, that impact long-term carbon sequestration - RushMan_ThreeSqB_D2... | ecosystem: Environmental > Aquatic > Marine... | reverse complement strand
TTGCGCCGATCGCCATGGAGCAGGGCTTGCGCTTTGCCATTCGCGAGGGCGGTCGCACCGTCGGCGCCGGTGTCGTGGCCAAGGTCATCGAGTAAGTGGACCGAGGGCTGACGACGATCGTTGCACCCGACTGGCATCCGAAGGGGCATAGCTCAATTGGTAGAGCGTCGGTCTCCAAAACCGAAGGTTGGGGGTTCGAGACCCTCTGCCCCTGCCAACGACTGAACACGCGATGATGGACAAGGTCAAACTGGCATTCGCGGTGGCGCTCGTGGTGGCCGGCATCTGGGGTTACTACTGGCTGGACGATGCCCCGATCGTGCTGCGCGTGCTGGCGGTGGCGGGCGGCGTGGTGGCCGGATTCGTGGTCAGCACGTTCACGGACGTGGGGCAGCGTTCGGTGCAATTCGCGCGCGAGGCCCTCGTTGAAGTGCGCAAGGTGGTTTGGCCGACGCGCAAGGAGACGATGCAGACCACCGCGGCGGTGTTCGCATTCGTCCTCGCGATGGCGGTTTTTCTGTGGCTGACCGACAAATCCCTGGAATGGGTGCTCTACGACCTCATTCTGGGCTGGAAGAAGACCTAGTGGTCCAGATCGAGCAGAACGATATGAGCAAGCGCTGGTACGTGGTGCACGCCTATTCCGGCTTCGAGAAATCGGTGCAACGCGCGCTCGAGGATCGCATCGCGCGCGCCGGCATGCAGGAAAAGTTCGGCAAGATCCTGGTACCGGTCGAGGAGGTCGTCGAGATGAAAGGCGGCCAGAAGCACATGTCGGAGCGGAAATTCTTCCCCGGCTACGTGCTGGTCGAGATGGAAATGAACGACGACACCTGGCACCTCGTCAAGAACACCAACAAGGTGACCGGCTTCGTGGGCGGCAGCGCGCACAAGCCGACGCCGATCACACAGAAGGAAGTCGACGCCATCATGGACCAGATGCGCGAGGGCGTGGAAAAGCCCAAGCCCAAGGTCCTGTTCGAAAACGGCGAAATGGTGCGCGTCAAGGAAGGGCCCTTTACCGACTTTCAGGGCACCGTCGAGGACGTCAACTACGAAAAGAGCCGCCTGCGCGTGGCGGTGACGATCTTCGGGCGCTCGACGCCCGTGGAGCTCGAGTTCGGTCAGGTCGAGAAGGCATGATTTTCGGGGTCTGACCCCGTACGGGGTCAGACCCCTTTTCGCAACAGACGGGGAGGGTGCCTCGGCACCCGCTGGGACCCGGCAGGAGAGATTGATGGCAAAGAAAATCGTCGGTTTCATCAAGCTGCAGGTGCCGGCGGGCAAGGCGAACCCCTCGCCGCCCGTGGGGCCGGCGCTCGGCCAGCGCGGCCTCAACATCATGGAATTCTGCAAGGCGTTCAACGCCCAGACGCAGAAGGTGGAGCCAGGCCTGCCGCTGCCGGTGGTGATCACGGCGTTCGCGGACAAGAGCTTCAGCTTCATCATCAAGACGCCGCCGACCACGGTGCTGATCAAGAAGGCCGCCGGCATCGAGTCCGGCAGCCCGCGCCCGCATACCGACAAGGTGGGCAAGATCACGCGCGCGCAGGCCGAGGAAATCGCGCGCGTCAAGATGCCGGACCTGAATGCGGCCGACCTTGAGGCCGCGGTGCGCTCGGTCGCGGGCAGCGCCCGCTCGATGGGCATCATCGTGGAGGGCCTGTAAATGACGACGATCTCGAAGCGCAGAAAGGCGCTGTTGGAGAAGGTCGATAGCGTGAAAACCTACGATGCCGCGGAAGCGCTCGCGTTGATCAAGGCCTCGGCGACCGCGAAGTTCGATGAATCGGTCGACGTGGCCGTGAACCTCGGTATCGATCCGAAGAAATCGGACCAGGCGGTGCGCGGCTCGGTGGTGCTGCCGGCGGGAACCGGCAAGAAGGTGCGCGTCGCCGTATTCGCTCAGGGCGATAAAGCGCAGGCGGCGAAGGATGCGGGTGCCGACATCGTCGGCATGGAGGATCTCGCCGAGCGCGTGAAGGCCGGCAACATCGATTTCGACGTCGTCGTGGCTGCACCCGAGGCGATGCGCGTGGTCGGCCAGCTCGGCCAGATTCTCGGCCCGCGCGGCCTGATGCCGAACCCGAAAGTCGGCACGGTGTCGCCCGATGTGGCTGGCGCGGTGAAGAACGCCAAGGCGGGTCAGGTGCAGTTCCGAGCGGACAAGGCCGGCATCGTGCAGTGCACGATCGGCCGCGCCTCGTTCAGCCCGGATCAGCTGCGCGAGAACCTCGCTGCGCTGGTCGAGGCGCTGAACCGCGCGAAGCCCGCGGGTGCGAAGGGCGTGTACATGCGCAAGTTGTCGGTGTCGAGCACGATGGGGCTCGGCGTGAAGGTGGATCTCGCCTCTCTGTCAACGCAGACGCAGGGGTGAGCGAATTGGAACTTTGGGCCGCCGTGAGGGGCCGGCGGCGCGCGGGTTGTTTTTCGCGCGCCGGTGGGTCCGCGCGGCTGCCGTCAAAGACCGTAGGGGCGGAGGCGGCAGCAGTCATGCCGCAGCCGCTTAAACGGCCGGTTGCAGCGGTCGCCCTACGCAGATGGCGTACCCGAAGGGGATGCGCGGCCAAGCCCATGGTTAGACGGTCTGGGCCCGCAGTCCCGTGCAGGTTCCGTGAGGTTCCTGACGCAAGGTCGCCGCAGGGGCGGGTTCGCGAGAACCCGCGTGTGTCCAACGCCCAGGGGCGAAATGCCCATGGAGGTAGGCCTTGAGTCAAAACTTGGAGCAAAAGCAGGCGGTCGTCTCCGGGATCGCCAAGCAGCTCGCGAACGCTCAGGCGGTGATGATCGCGGAATATCGCGGCGTCAACGTCGAGGCGGTCACCAGTCTGCGTGCCAAGGCGCGTCAATCGGGACTCACGCTGCGCGTGCTGAAAAACACGCTCGCGCGGCGTGCGGTGGCGGGAACGCCGTTCGAGAAGCTGACCGACCAGCTCGTCGGCCCGCTGCTCTACGGGATTGCCGCCGACCCGGTCGCCGGTGCCAAGGTGCTTGCGGACTTCGCCAAGGAGAACGAGTCGTTCGTCATCAAGGCAGGCGTGATGTCGAACAGCCTGATGTCCGGCGCGGACATCAAGGCGCTCGCCGCCTTGCCGAGCCGCGACGAACTGCTGGCGAAGCTGCTCGGCACGATGCAGGCGCCGATCGCGAAGCTGGTGCGCACCATGAACGAGGTGCCGGCCGGATTCGTGCGCACGCTTGCCGCGTTGCGCGACCAAAAGGAAAACGCGGTCGCCTGAGCGCGCTCGGCCGGCTGACGGAACGATTTGAAACCCAGGAACCTCATTGAACAGTATTGGAGTTAACGATGGAACGAACCCAGATTCTTGAAGCGATCTCGAACATGAGCGTCCTCGAGCTGTCCCAGCTCATCAAGGACATGGAAGAGAAATTCGGCGTGTCGGCGGCCGCAGCCGTGGCCGTGGCGGCGCCGGCGGGCGCCGCGGGCGCTGCCGCGGCGGCCGAGGAAAAGACCGAGTTCACCGTGGTGCTCACCGCGGTCGGCGACAACAAGGTGAACGTGATCAAGGCGGTGCGCGAGGTGACGAGCCTCGGCCTGAAGGAAGCCAAGGACCTCGTCGACGGTGCGCCAAAGCCGGTCAAGGAGGGCGTGCCCAAGGCCGACGCGGACGCAGTCGCCAAGAAGCTCACCGACGCGGGCGCGAAAGTCGAGATCAAGTAGGCCACGTTGGCCGATGACGAGTGAGCGCAGTTCGAACGAGCAGCTGAACAGATGACCGAGGCCGGGCGGCGCGTCCTGCGCGCCGCCCGGACCGAGGTTAACGCCAAGGCGCCGCAGCGGCTCGACCGCGACCGGTGCGACGCCTTGGCCTTGACCTTGGCCCCACCGCAGGTGCGGTGGGGCCTTTCGACCGGGAGCACACATGACGTATTCCCTCACCGAGCGTAAACGCATCCGCAAGAGCTTCGCGAAGCGCGCGTCCGTGCTGAACGTGCCGTTTCTCATTGCGACGCAGCTCGAATCGTTTACCGCGTTCCTGCAGGCGCATGTCGCGCCGAACCAGCGCAAGAACGAGGGCTTGCAGGCGGCGTTTACCTCGATCTTCCCGATCGTGAGCCATTCCGGCAACGCGCGGCTCGAGTTCGTTTCGTATTCGCTCGGCGAGCCGCCGTTCGACGTGCGCGAGTGCCAGCAGCGCGGCCTGACCTACGCGAGCCCGCTGCGCGCCAAGGTCCGCCTGGTGATCCTCGACAAGGAGGCGCCGAAGCCGACGACAAAGGAGGTGAAGGAGCAGGAGGTGTACATGGGCGAGATCCCGCTCATGACCACCACGGGTTCGTTCGTGATCAATGGCACGGAGCGGGTGATCGTCAGTCAGCTGCACCGCTCGCCGGGGGCATTCTTCGAGCACGATCGCGGCAAGACGCATTCGAGCGGCAAGCTGCTCTTTTCGGCCCGCGTGATTCCCTACCGCGGATCCTGGCTCGACTTCGAGTTCGACCCGAAGGACACGGTGTTCTTCCGCGTCGACCGGCGGCGCAAGATGCCGGTGACGATCCTGCTCAAGGCGCTCGGCTACACGCCGGAGCGGATCCTTGCCGAGTTCTTCGCGTTCGACAGCTTTCATATCGGCTCCGACCATGTGCGCTTCGAGGTGGTGCCCGAGCGCATGCGCGGCGAGGTGGCACGCTTCGACATCACCGACAAGTCGGGCAAGGTGATCGTGGCGAAGGACAAGCGGATCACGGTCAAGCACATTCGCGACATGGAGGCGGCGGGGATCAAACGCATCGAGGCGCCCGACGAATTCATTCTCGGCCGCACGATTGCACACGACGCGATCAATGCCGAGACCGGCGAAGTGATCGCCAGCGCGAACGACGAGATCACCGAGACGCTGCTCGCCAAGCTGCGCGAGGCGAAGATCGATGCGGTGCGGACGCTGTTCATCAATGACCTCGACCAGGGCCCGTACGTCTCGCACACGCTGCGCGCGGACGAAACCGCCGACATGAACGCGGCCCGCGTGGCGATCTACCGCATGATGCGCCCCGGCGAGCCGCCGACGGAGGACGCGGTCGAGTCGCTGTTCAACGGCCTGTTCTTCGCCGAGGAGCGCTACGACCTGTCGGCCGTGGGGCGCATGAAGTTCAACCGGCGCATCGGCGTTCCGAACGAGAGCAGCTGGCAGATCCGGCTGCGCAGCATCGCGCTGCCGCGAGACGTCGAGGCGGAGGTGCGCGCCTATTTTGGCAACGTGCCCGAGCTCTCGCTCGGCAAGGTGAGCCTGGAAGGCGTGGCGAACGAGCAGGCGGCGCAGGCCGTCGCCGAGCGCATGTACGACGATCTCAAGTCGAAGGGGATCGACCGTTCGAAGCTCGAGGCGACCATTGAGCAGCGCATGACGCTCAGCCCGAAGGACATCGTCGAGGTGATCCGCATCCTCGTCGAGCTGCGCAACGGCCGCGGCGAGGTGGACGATATCGATCACCTCGGCAACCGGCGCGTGCGCTCGGTCGGCGAGCTTGCCGAGAACCAGTTCCGCGCGGGCCTTGTGCGGGTCGAGCGTGCGGTGCGCGAGCGGTTGACGCAGGCCGAGTCGGACAACCTGATGCCGCATGACCTGATCAACGCCAAGCCGATCTCGGCCGCGATCAAGGAATTCTTCGGCTCGTCGCAGCTGTCGCAATTCATGGACCAGACGAACCCGCTTTCCGAGATCACCCACAAGCGGCGCGTGTCGGCGCTGGGACCCGGCGGCCTGACGCGCGAGCGTGCCGGTTTCGAGGTGCGCGACGTGCACCCGACGCACTACGGTCGGGTGTGCCCGATCGAGACGCCGGAAGGCCCGAACATCGGCTTGATCAACTCTCTCGCGCTCTATGCGCGGACCAATCGCTACGGCTTTCTCGAGACGCCGTATCGCAAGGTGAACGACGGGCGCGTGACGAACGACATCGAGTTCCTGTCTGCGATCGACGAAGGCAATTACGTGATCGCGCAGGCGAACGCGGCGATCGACAAGGACAGGCAGCTCACCGACACCCTGGTGTCCTGCCGTTACATGAGCGAGTTCGAGCTGAAATCGCCCGAGGAAGTGCAGTACATGGACGTCGCGCCGTCGCAGATCGTGTCGGTGGCGGCCTCGCTGATCCCCTTCCTCGAGCACGACGACGCGAACCGGGCCCTCATGGGCTCGAACATGCAGCGACAGGCCGTTCCCTGCCTGCGTCCGGAAAAGCCGTTGGTCGGCACGGGTATCGAGCGCACGGCCGCGATCGACTCCGGAACCTGCGTCATTGCGCTGCGCGGCGGCATCGTCGACTACGTCGACGCCACGCGGATCGTGGTGCGGGTGAACGACGACGAGACGGTGGCGGGCGACGTCGGCGTGGACATCTATCCAATGAGCAAGTACACACGCTCGAACCAGAACACCAACATCAACCAGCGCCCGATCGTGCGCCAGAGCGAGCGAATCGCGAAGGGCGACGTGGTCGCCGACGGCAGCTCGACCGATCTGGGCGAACTTGCGCTCGGCCAGAACATGCTGGTCGCGTTCATGCCGTGGAACGGCTACAACTTCGAGGACTCGATCCTGATTTCCGAGCGCGTGGTCGCGGAAGACCGCTTCACCTCGATTCACATCGAGGAGCTCACGGTGGTCGCGCGGGATACCAAGCTCGGCTCGGAGGAGATTACGCGCGATATTTCCAACCTCTCGGAAGGGCAGCTCTCGCGCCTGGACGAATCGGGCATCGTCTACATCGGTGCCGAGGTCGAGGCGGGCGACGTGCTCGTCGGCAAGGTGACGCCGAAGGGCGAAACCCAGCTGACGCCCGAAGAGAAGCTGCTGCGCGCGATCTTCGGCGAAAAGGCGTCCGATGTGAAGGACACTTCGCTGCGCGTTCCCTCCGGGATCAGCGGCACGGTGATCGACGTGCAGGTGTTCACCCGCGAAGGCATCGAGCGCGATGCGCGCAGCGAGTCGATCATCGCCGACGAGCTCAAGCGCTACAAGACCGACCTCGCCGACCAGATGCGAATCGTCGAGGCGGACACGTTCGAGCGCCTCGAGCGGCTGCTGATCGGCAAGACCGCGAACGGCGGACCGAAGCGCCTGGCCAAGGGCAGCAAGCTCGCCAAGAGCTACCTGGAGTCGATCGAGCGCTACGACTGGTTCGACATTCGCCTCGCGAGCGAAGAGGCAGCGGCGCAGCTCGAAGGGCTGAAGGATTCTCTGGCGCAGAAGCGGCGCGAATTCGACGCCATGTTCGAGGCGAAGAAGAAAAAGCTCACCCAGGGCGACGAGCTGCCGCCGGGCGTGCTGAAGATGGTCAAGGTGTACGTCGCGGTCAAGCGGCGCCTGCAGCCGGGCGACAAGATGGCCGGCCGCCACGGCAACAAGGGCGTGATCTCGAAGATCGTTCCGGTCGAGGACATGCCGCACATGGCCGACGGCACGCCGGTCGACGTCGTGCTCAACCCCTTGGGGGTGCCTTCGCGGATGAACGTGGGGCAGATCCTCGAGACGCACCTCGGCTGGGCGGCGAAGGGCCTCGGCCAGCAGATCGGCGACATGCTGCAGGCACAGGCCAAGGTGGCCGAGATGCGCAAGTTCCTCGAGCGCATCTACAACATGAGCGGGCGCCAGGAGACGCTCGGCGAGCTTTCCGACGAGGCGCTGGTCGAGCTCGCCGGCAACCTGCGCACGGGCATTCCGTTCGCAACGCCCGTGTTCGACGGAGCCACCGAATCGGACATCAATGCGATTCTCGAGCTCGCCGGACTGCCGGTCTCCGGACAGGTGCGGCTGTACGACGGGCGCACCGGAGAGGCTTTCGATCGCGAGGTCACGGTCGGCTACATGCACGTGCTCAAGCTGCACCACCTGGTCGACGACAAGATGCACGCGCGCTCGACCGGACCGTACAGCCTGGTCACGCAGCAGCCGCTCGGCGGCAAGGCGCAGTTCGGCGGTCAGCGCTTCGGCGAGATGGAGGTCTGGGCGCTGGAAGCCTACGGCGCGGCCTACACCTTGCAGGAAATGCTGACGGTGAAGTCCGACGACATCGCCGGCCGTACGAAGGTGTACGAAAACATTGTGAAGGGCGACCACAAGATCGACGCCGGCATGCCGGAGTCGTTCAACGTGCTGGTGAAGGAAATCCGGTCGCTCGGCATCGACATCGACCTCGAGCGTCACTGACATAGGGCGGAGTAGACAACGATGAAAGCACTACTCGAGCTGTTCAAGCAGGTTCAGCAGGACGAGGAATTCGACGCGATCAAGATTGGACTCGCGTCGCCGGAGAAAATCCGCTCGTGGTCCTATGGCGAGGTGAAGAAGCCGGAGACGATCAACTACCGGACCTTCAAGCCGGAGCGTGACGGCCTGTTCTGCGCCCGGATCTTCGGGCCGATCAAGGACTACGAATGCGTCTGCGGCAAGTACAAGCGGCTCAAGCACCGCGGCGTGATCTGCGAAAAGTGCGGCGTCGAGGTGACGCTCGCCAAGGTCCGCCGCGAGCGCATGGGCCATATCGAGCTCGCGAGCCCGGTGGCGCACATCTGGTTCCTGAAATCGCTGCCCAGCCGCCTCGGCCTGGTGCTCGACATGACGCTGCGCGACATCGAGCGCGTGCTGTATTTCGAGGCTTACGTGGTCACCGACCCCGGCCTGACGCCGCTCAAGCGCGCACAGCTGCTGACCGAGGATGACTATCTGTCGAAGGTCGAGGAATTCGGCGACGACTTCTCGGCGGCGATGGGTGCCGAAGGCGTGCGCGCGCTGCTGCGTTCGCTCGACATGAACCGCGAGATCGACAACCTGCGCAAGGATCTCGAGGCCACCTCGTCGGACGCCAAGATCAAGAAGATCGCCAAGCGCCTCAAGGTGCTCGAGGGCTTCAAGGCGTCGAACATCAAGCCGGACTGGATGATCATGGAAGTCCTGCCAGTGCTGCCGCCGGAGCTGCGGCCGCTGGTGCCGCTGGACGGCGGGCGCTTTGCGACCAGCGACCTGAACGACCTCTACCGGCGCGTGATCAACCGCAACAACCGCCTCAAGCGGCTGCTCGAGCTGAAGGCGCCGGAGATCATCGTGCGCAACGAGAAGCGCATGTTGCAGGAGGCGGTGGATTCGCTGCTCGACAACGGCCGACGCGGCAAGGCGATGACCGGGGCCAACAAGCGCCCGCTCAAGTCGCTCGCCGACATGATCAAGGGCAAGGGCGGCCGCTTCCGTCAGAACCTGCTCGGCAAGCGGGTGGATTACTCCGGCCGCTCGGTGATCGTCGTCGGCCCGCAGCTCAAGCTTCACCAGTGCGGCCTGCCGAAGAAGATGGCGCTGGAACTGTTCAAGCCATACATCTTCAACAAGCTCGAGCTGCTCGGACTGGCGACCACCATCAAGGCCGCCAAGCGCCTGGTGGAGCAGGAAGTGCCCGAGGTCTGGGACATCCTCGAAGAGGTGATCCGCGAGCACCCGGTGATGCTCAACCGCGCGCCGACCCTGCACCGCCTGGGCATCCAGGCCTTCGAGCCGGTGCTGATCGAAGGCAAGGCGATCCAGCTCCACCCGCTGGTCTGCGCGGCATTCAACGCCGACTTCGACGGCGACCAGATGGCCGTACACGTGCCGCTGTCGCTCGAGGCGCAGATGGAAGCGCGCACCCTGATGCTCGCTTCGAACAACGTGCTCTCGCCGGCGAACGGCGAGCCGATCATCGTGCCGTCGCAGGACATCGTGCTCGGGCTGTACTACGCAACGCGCGAGCGTATCAACGCCAAGGGCGAGGGCATGTCGTTCTCCGACCTCGCCGAGGCAAAGCGCGCCTACGACTCGCGCCAGGCCGAGCTGCACGCCAGTGTCTGGGTGAGAATCCGCGAGATTGACGTCGCCGACGACGGCGAGCACAGCGAGCGGATCAAGCGCTATCGCACGACGGTGGGCCGCGCGCTGCTGTCGGAGATCCTGCCCCCGGGCCTGTCGTTCGAGCTGCTCAACCGGCCGCTCAAGAAAAAGGAGATTTCGCGCCTGATCAACGTGGCGTTCCGCCGCTGCGGGTTGCGCGAGACGGTGATCTTCGCCGACAAGCTCATGAACGCGGGATTTGCCTATGCCACCACGGCCGGCATTTCCTTCGGCGCGCACGACATGCGCGTGCCGTCGCAGAAGCACGAGCTCATCCACGCCGCCGAGGCGGAGGTGAAGGAAATCGAGAACCAGTACACCTCGGGCCTGGTGACCCAGGGCGAGCGCTACAACAAGGTGGTCGACATCTGGTCGCGCTGCGGTGACCAGGTGGGCAAGGTGATGCTCGACCAGCTCGGCACGGAAGAGACGATCGACCGCCACGGCAAGAAGGTGCGCGAAGAAGCCTTCAACTCGATCTACATGATGGCCGACTCCGGTGCGCGCGGCTCGGCGGCGCAGATCCGCCAGCTTGCGGGCATGCGCGGCCTGATGGCGAAGCCGGACGGGTCGATCATCGAGACGCCGATCACGGCGAACTTCCGCGAAGGCCTAAACGTGCTGCAGTACTTCATTTCGACGCACGGCGCACGCAAGGGCCTCGCGGACACGGCACTGAAGACTGCGAATTCGGGCTACCTCACGCGGCGTCTCGTCGACGTTACGCAGGATCTGGTGGTCACCGAGGACGACTGCGGCACGCAAGCCGGCGTCGTGATGCGCGCCCTGATCGAGGGCGGCGAGGTGATCGAGCCGCTGCGCGAGCGCATTCTCGGGCGCGTCCTCGCGAGCGAGCTGATCCACCCCGACACGCAGGACGAGCTGTATCCCGCCACCACGCTGCTAGACGAGGATCACGTCGAGACGATCGAGAGTCTCGGCATCGACGAAGTCAAGGTTCGCACGCCGCTGTTCTGCGACACCCGCTGGGGCGTGTGCGCGCACTGCTACGGCCGCGATCTGGGCCGAGGCTCGCTCGTCAACGTCGGCGAGGCGATCGGCGTGATCGCCGCACAGTCGATCGGCGAGCCGGGCACCCAGCTCACGATGCGGACCTTCCACATCGGCGGCGCGGCCTCGCGGACCGCGGTACAGAGCCATGTCGAAGCCAAGTCGAACGGTACCGTGCGCTTCAATCCGGCGATGCGCTACCTGAGCAACGCCAAGGGCGACAAGGTCGTGATCTCTCGTTCGGGTGAGATCGTCGTTGCAGACGATGCCGGCCGCGAGCGCGAACGGCACAAGGTGCCCTACGGGGCGACCCTGCACGCTGCCGACGGTGATGTGGCGAAGGCGGGCAAGTCGCTTGCCATCTGGGACCCGCACCATCGGCCGATCATCTCCGAGTACGCGGGCACCGTGCGCCTGGAGGCGGTCGAGGAGAACGTCAGCGTCGCCAAGCAGATCGACGACGTCACGGGACTGTCGACCCTTGTGGTGATCGACGCCAAGCGGCGCGGGACGACCGCGGCGAAGGGCCAGCGCCCCTCGGTCATGCTGATCAACGAGGCCGGCGAAGAAGTGAAGATCGCCGGCACCGACCATGCCGTGAACATCAGCTTCCCGGTCGGCGCCGTCATCGCGGTGCGCGACGGCCAGCAGGTGTCCGTCGGCGAGGTGCTCGCGCGGATTCCGCAGGAAGTGTCGAAAACACGCGACATCACGGGCGGTCTGCCGCGGGTTGCGGAGCTGTTCGAGGCGCGCAGCCCGAAGGATGCGGGGATGCTCGCCGAGGTCACGGGCACGGTCAGCTTCGGCAAGGAGACCAAGGGAAAGCAGCGTCTGGTCATCCGTGATGTCGAGGGAGTCGAGCACGAGTACCTGATCTCCAAGGACAAGCACGTGCTGGTGCACGACGGGCAGGTCGTCAACAAGGGCGAGCTGATCGTCGATGGCGCCGTGGACGCGCACGACCTGCTGCGACTGCTGGGGGTCGAGGCGCTCGCGCGCTACATCATCGACGAGGTGCAGGACGTCTACCGCCTGCAGGGTGTGAAGATCAACGACAAGCACATCGAAGTGATCGTTCGCCAGATGCTGCGGCGCGTGCAGGTCGACGACCCGGGCGATACGCGCTTCATCCAGGGCGAGCAGGTCGAACGTGCCGACGTGCTGATCGAGAACGAGAAGGTGGAAGCCGAGGGCAAGAAGCCGGCGACCTTCCTCTACATGCTGCTCGGCATTACCAAGGCGTCGCTGTCGACCGATTCGTTCATTTCGGCGGCCTCGTTCCAGGAGACCACCCGGGTCCTCACCGAGGCGGCGATCATGGGCAAGCGCGACGAACTGCGCGGGCTGAAGGAGAACGTGATCGTGGGTCGCCTCATTCCGGCGGGAACCGGCCTTGCATATCACAAGATCCGCAAGGCGCAGGCCGAGGAACCGCCGATGGAGCTGCTCGTCGAAGGCGACGAGGCGCCTGCGGCCGAGGCCACGGAAAACGCTGCCGGGAGCTGAGGTCGACGGTGCCCAGGCGCCGGAAAAGGGGCGGCCCGTGCCGCCCCTTTTCATTGGCGCCGCGTGATAGCGTTCGCACATGAATGCGGGAAGCCAAGAACTGTTGATCCGTGACGCGGCCGAGGCCGATCTCGCCGCGGTGCAGGCAATCTATGCCCACCACGTGCTGAACGGCCTGGCGAGCTTCGAGGAAGAGGCGCCGTCGCTCGAGGTGATGCGGCGCCGGTTTGCCGACATTGCGGGGCGCGACCTTCCCTATCTCGTCGCCTGTATTGAGGGCGCGGTGACCGGCTTCGGGTATTGCGCGCCTTATCGGGCGCGTTCTGCGTACCGTTTCGTGCTCGAGGATTCGATCTATGTGGATGCCCGCGCCCAGCGTCGGGGTATCGGCCGGGTCCTGCTTGCGGCGCTCATCGAGCGCACGACCGCCCTCGGCTACCGCCAGCTGATCGCAGTGATCGGGGACAGCGCGCATGTCCCGTCGATCCGCGTGCATGCCGGTGCGGGCTTCCTGCGCGTCGGGACGCTGCGCTCGGTCGGCTTCAAGTTCGGCCGCTGGGTCGACACGGTGGTCATGCAGCGGCCCCTGGGTCCGGGCGACGGTACGCCGCCGGCTACTTGAACAGCAGCGCGATCCCGCTCGCGACCAGGACCAGCGCCACGACACGCTCGAAGCGTCCCTGGCTCAGGTGGCGATGCAGACGCTCGCCGGCGAGCATCGCAATCGCCATGGTCGGAATGAGCACCATGAGCAACGCTGCAACGCGCAGGTCGAACAGCCCCAGCCCGCCGTAGCCTGCAATGCGCACCACCGCGAGTAGGGCCAGCACCGCGGACATCGTGGCGCGAAAAACACCCTTGCCGAGCTTCAGCGCGTCGAGATAGACGGCATAAAACGGACCTGCCATCCCGCCGAAGATCGTCGCAACGAGCGCGCCGATTGCGCCCGATGCGTAGGCGACCGCGAGACCCGAGGTATGCGGCAGGCGGGGAAGCGGGATGAACGCGGTGAGCGCGTAGGCGATGATGAACCCGCCAAATACCTTCAGCAGTACGCGCGCGTCCAGCGCGGCAAACAGCGCCAGCCCGAGCGCGGCACCGGCCAGCGTCGGCAGCACGAGGCGCAGCAGCACCGCGCGGTCGATCTGGCGCCGCTCGCGCCAGGTCTGCCCGATCGACGCGAGCACACCCATCGTCGTCACGAGCGGAATCACGAGGTCGAACGGCAGCACCAGCGCGCAGGCGGGGATGACGATCAACCCAGCGCCGAACCCGGTCGCGCCGCGCAGCGTGTAGCCGGCGAGCACGGCGGCTGCGCACCACCCCAGTTCCCAAAGAGAGATCGGCAAGAGCGAGATCGGCGACATCGGGGTCAGACCCCTGTGGATAAGTCGCGAGCCGCGTCGAACCGCGTTGGCAATAGAGACTTATCCACAGGCGTCTGACCCCTTGGCCTGCGCCATCAGCGCGAGCGCGTAGAGGGCCTCAAGCCGGGGTATGACCACGCCGAGGCGGCGCGCGATGCGTACGACGTTGCCGAGGATCGGTTCGATCTCAAGCGGCCGACCGGCGAGCCAGTCCTGGCCCATGCTCGAGACGATGTCGGGCAGCGAGCGCGTGCCCGTGAGTTGCCGCTCGGCAGTATCCGGAGCGAGCGGATGGCCGTCCGCGGCGGCCACCGAGCACACTTCCTCGATCGCGCCACGAACGAACGCGGTCTGGTCCTCGCCCGACAATATTGCCTTGGTCCCGAGCCCCCCGAGCGCAGAGATCGGGTTGTAGACCGTGTTCCAGGTGCACTTCTTCCACCGTTCGCCGGTGATGTCGTCGGTGACGACCGCGCTCGCGCCGCCGGCTTTCACCAGCGCCGCGAGCCGATCGGCCGCGGCGCTCGACGCGCCCCGCGGCCAGGGTCCGAGGATCAGGCGCGTGAATTTCGAGTTGTGCACGATGTGCGTGGGTGACTCGCGGCGTGCCGCCGCGTAGGCAACACAGGACACGAGCGCCTGGTCCGGATACGCCTTGAGGACCTCGTCCTCGATCGCGATGCCGTTCTGGATGAGTACGATCGCCGGCTTGGCGTCCCGAAACGGCTTCAATAGCTCGATCCGATCGGTCCCGGGCACGAGTTTCAACGCGAGGAGCACGTAGTCGAGTGGCGTTTCGAACGCCTCGCCCGCGCGAAGAACGCGCTGCGGCTTGAACGACAGGTCGCCGAGCGGGCTGTCGACGCGGTAACCGTCGCGCCGGATGTCGTCGATTCCGGAGCGCGCGACGACCGACACGGCGCAGCCGGCGCGCGCGAGCACTGCACCGTAAAACGCCCCCAGAGCACCCGCGCCCAGTACCAGGACGCGGCAGGGCGCCTCAGGCATCGCCGACGGTGACGACCACCTTGCCTTTCACCTTGCGTGCGGCCATCAGCGCAATCGCCTCGGGCGCGCGCTCGAGCGGAAAACGGTCGGTGACATGCGGCTTGAGCTTGCCCTGCACGAACCAGCCCATCAGCTCGCGCACCGACGCGGCGAATTCGTCCGGTCTGCGCCGCGTCCATTCGCCCCAGTACACGCCGACGATGGAACGCTCCATCAGCAGCGGGAGGTTGAGCGGGATCTTCGGAATATCGCCGGCCGCGAAACCAATGACCAGAAAGCGCGCGCGCCAGTTGGACGAGCGCAGCGCCGCTTCGGAATACGCGCCTCCGACCGGGTCGTAGATGATGTCGACGCCTTTGCCGGCGGTGAGGGCCTTGATGCGCTCGCGCAGATCATCGCGCGAATAGTCGATCGTCTCGTCGGCGCCGTGCGCGCGGCACACGGCGAGCTTGTCCTCGCTCGAGGCACAGGCGATGACGCGCAGTCCCAGGATCTTGCCGATCTCGATTGCCGCGACACCGACGCCGCCCGCGGCGCCGAGCACGAGCAGCGCCTCCCCGGGCTTTGGCTCGGCGCGATTGCACAGCGCGTGATGCGAGGTGCCGTAGGTGAGGAGAAAAGCCGCGCCCGTGACGAAGTCCATCGCGTCCGGTATCGGCACGATGCGTGCGGCCTGCACAAGGCACTCCTCGGCGAACGCACCGTAGCTGCTGAAGGCGATCACCCGGTCACCCGGCTTGACGTTCTTCACGCCTTCGCCCACCAGTTTGACGACGCCCGCCATCTCGCTGCCGGGCGAAAACGGCAGCGTCGGTTTGACCTGGTACTTGTTCTGGATGACGAGCACGTCGGGGAAATTGACGCTCGCCGCCCTCACTGCCACGACGACTTCCCCGGCCCCGGGCTTGGGCGCGGGCAGCTCGTCGATGACCAGAGACTCGGGCGGACCAAAGGTTTTGCAGACGACGGCTTTCATGACGCGGCCTCGAAGCTCGATTCGGGAGAGGCCGATGATAGCTCGCGCGCGAGGACCGTCGTGGTGCACTTCTCGCGCATGGGCTTTCAGCTGAAGAAGGCGGGATGACTTTATCGGCTCGCGTCTAGCGGCTGACCTGCCCGCCGTCGATGGTGAGCATGCAGCCGCTGGTGTAGGACGAGCGCGGCGAGGCGAAGAAAGCCACGGTCCAGGCGACCTCCTCGGGCTTGCCCGGGCGATCGAACGACATCCCCTTGAACAGCTCCTCATAGCGCGAGGCATCGCCCAGTTGCGTCTGCGCCATCTGCTTGTAGAGTCCAACGAGGCGATCGGTGGCGATCGGCCCGGGATTGACCCCGAGGACGCGCACGCCGTCGGCATGCGACGCGCCGCCGAGCGCGCGGGTAAATGCGCCGAGGGCGGCGTTGCCGGCGCTGCCGGTGATGTAGGCGGCGTTCATTCTTTCGCCCGCGCTGCCCACGACATTGACGATCACCCCGCTGCGTCGCGCCTTCATCCGCGCGTACACCTGGCGCGAGAGGTTGATGTAGCCGAACACCTTGAGGTCCCAGGCCTGTCGCCAGCTGTCCTCGTCGACCCGCAGCACATCGCCGCCGGGGATCGCACCCGCGTTGTTGACCAGGATGTCGAGCTCGCCCGCCCAGGCCGCGACCTCCTCTGCGGCGCCGCGCTGCGAGAGGTCGGCCGCCTTCCATTGCGCGTCGACGCGGTGGCCGGTGCGGATCGCCTGCGCCGCCTTCTCGAGCGCATCCGCCGTCCGAGAAACCAGCAGCACGCTGCAACCCTCGGCGGCGAGCACCTCGGCGCAGGCGCGGCCGATGCCCTTCGATGCGCCGGTGATCAGGACGCGCTTTCCCGTCAGTTCCAGATCCATAGTTCGCGAAGAGACTCAGTTCGATCGTCGTCAAAATGGCCTGCGCATGATATCAATGTCCGGGCCGCGCGCGAGCGCCGCAAGTCTCGAAGGGCTGGCCGCGCGGTCATCGTAGGCAAGCGTCTAAGCCGGACCTTTGGGGTATCCTTGATAGTCTTGGCGGCGACGAGGGTTGATAGGCGTATGGCGCTTCGAGTTTTCCGAGGCATTCTCGGCCTCTTCGGCATCTGTCTTGTCTGCCTATGCGCGCCCGCGATCGCCGCGCAGCGCGCTGCCCCCGTTGCGTGCGTCGGTTCCAGTTCGGTACTCCAGCGCGGGGACATCGTCGCCCAGTCCGCACCAGGACCCGAGGACAGTGAGCGGCAGGCGGCGCCGGCGCCCGAAGACGGCGCCAGCGCGCCGCCTGCGCCCGCGCCCGAGGACAGCAACCAGCAACCCGCACCGCAGGCCGACGACAGCAACCAGCAGCCCGCGCCGCCGCCCGACGACGGCAACCAGCCGCCCGCACCACCGCCTGACGACAGCAACCAGCAGCCTGCGCCGTCGCCCCAGGACAGCCGCCAGTAGTCGTCCGCTCTTCCCAGCAAGCGATTTATTGCTAGTCTTGCGGGCGGGGCGACAGCTGCGGCCTGCGGCGCCCATCATTATTCAATCGACGGAAAGATACCGCATGTCCTACGCCACCACCGACGACGGCGTGAAGCTGTATGCCGAGGAGACCGGCAGCGGCACGCCGATCGTGTTCGTGCACGAATTTGCCGGCGACTGCCGCAGCTGGGAGCCGCAGGTACGGCATTTCTCGCGCCGCTACCGCTGCATCACCTACAACGCGCGTGGCTATCCGCCGTCGGACGTGCCCGAGGACTTCAAGCGCTACTCGCAGGCACGCGCGCGCGACGACATCCGCTGCGTGCTGGACGCGCTGCAGATCGAACGCGCCCACATCGTCGGGCTGTCGATGGGCGCATTCGCGACGCTGCATTTCGGCATGGCCTACGGCAAGCGGGCGCTGTCGCTCACCATCGCGGGCGGCGCCTACGGCGCGCACCCGGCGCACTACGGTGATTTCCAGAGGGCGAGCGAAGAGAATGCAGCGCTGATCCTCGAAAAGGGCATGGATCATTTCGCGGCAACCTACGGCCATGGCCCGACGCGCGTGCAGCTGCAGAACAAGGATCCCCGCGGCTTCGCCGAGTACATCCGGCAGCTCGGCGAGCATTCGGCGCTCGGCTCGGCGAACACGATGCGCGGCTACCAGGGCCGGCGCCCGTCGCTTTACGGCCTCACCGCCGAGATGCAGGCGATCGACACGCCGACGCTGATTATGCTCGGCGACGAGGAGGAACCCGCGCTCGAGGCGAACCTGCTCATGAAACGCTGCATCCGCAGCGCGGGCCTTGCGGTGCTGCCGATGAGCGGCCATGGCATCAATCTCGAAGAACCGGCGCTGTTCAATCAACTGCTCGAGAGCTTCCTGCATCAGGTCGAGTCGGGGCGCTGGATGCCGCGCGATCCGCGCGCTGCGCCGGCCTCGATCTGGGGGCTGGCCGGAAAGCCGAAAGGCGTCGCATGAAGCTCGACAAGCTGAAGATCCGCGGCATTCGCGCCCGCGCGGTCGCAGTACCGATGAAGCGGCCGCTTGCGACCGCAACCGGCGCGGTGACCATTGCGCCGCTCCTGCTGCTCGATCTGGAGACCGACGGCGGCATCACGGGACGGTCCTATCTTTTTGGCATCGGCCAGCCCCATCTCAAGCCGATGGCGGCGCTCGTCGAGGCCATGGCCGCCATGATCAAGGGCGACGCCCTCGCGCCGTTCGTCATCGAGCGCAAGCTGCGCGCCAAGTACACGCTCCTTGGGGTGCACAACGTCGTGCTGTTTGCCATGTCGGGCATCGACATGGCGGCCTGGGATGCGCTCGGCCAGGGGCTCGGCCAGCCGGTCGTACGCCTGCTGGGCGGCATGCCGCGCCCGGTGCTCGCCTACAACTCCAAGGGTCTCGGCATCCAGCCGCTGAAGCCCTTGCTGAAGGAAGCCGAAGCGCTCGTCGCCGAAGGGTTCTCGGCCGTGAAGCTGCGCCTGGGCCGCGCGACTGCCAAGGAGGATATCGAGGCGCTGCGTGCGGTGAAAAAAACGATCGGTCCGATGATCACCCTGATGACCGACTTCAATCAGGGCCTGAGTGTCGCCGAAGCAATCAAGCGCGGGCGCATGATCGACGACGAAGGCGGGGTCGCCTGGATCGAGGAGCCCACGCGCGCGGACGACTTTTCCGGCAATGCGAAGATCGCGCGCGAGGTCGCCACGCCGATCCAGATCGGTGAGAACTTCATGGGTCCCGAGCAGATGGCGCAGGCGCTCGCCGCCGGCGCCTGCGACTACGTAATGCCGGACGCACAGCGCATCGGCGGCGTGACCGGCTGGATGCGCGCTGCGGCGCTCGCGCAGGCCGCCGGCGTCGAGATGTCGAGCCATCTGTTCCCCGAGGCGAGCTGCCACTTGCTCGCAGTGACGCCGACCGCGCATTGGCTCGAGTACGTCGACTGGGCCGATCAGGTGCTCGACGCACCGGCGCAACTGAAGCAGGGCCATGTCCTGGTCCCCGAGAAGCCCGGCTTCGGCATGCATTGGAACGAGCGCGCGATCAAGAAGTTTCTCATTCACTGAAGCAGTCGAGCAGAGCGCCTCATGGCGACGTTTACACGACACTTTCCGCACTGGCCGCCGTTCGTGCCGAAGACGCTGGCCGTGCCGCGCACCAGCGTCTATTACAACCTCGAGGTGAGCGCGACGCGCTACCCGGACAAGGCCGCGATCGATTACTACGGTAGAGAGATTTCCTACGCACAGGTAAAGAGGGAGGCCGATGCGCTCGCCGGCTGGCTGCAGCAGCGCTGCGGGGTGAAAAAAGGCGATCGGGTGCTGCTCTACGCGCAGAATGGCCCGCACTTCATCGTCGGTTACTACGGCATCCTGCGCGCGGACGCGGTGGTCGTGCCGGTCAACCCGATGAATCTGACCGAGGAGCTCGAGCATTACGTCGAGGACGCCGGCGCGCGCGTGCTGGTGACGACGCAGGAGCTCGCGCCGCGGGCAGCGCCGCTCGTCCGGCCGGGTCTGCTCGAGCATTTGATCGCGGGTGCGCATTCGGAATACCTGCCGCCGCACACCCACCTGCCTGTGCCGGAATTCGTGCGCGCCCCTGCCGCGATCGCTACGGCAGACGGCGTGACGCTTTGGTCGTCGATGATCGGCGCGGCGCTCGTGCCGAGCGCCCCTCTCGCCGGGCCCGACGACCTCGCGGTCATGCCGTACACCTCCGGGACCACCGGCAAGCCGAAGGGCTGCATGCACAGCCATTCGACGGTGCTGTCGACGAGCACTGCGTCTTGTCACTGGCGCGGATCGTCGAGCGGCGCGGCGGTGCTCGCCGTGCTGCCGATGTTCCA
>Ga0210067_1000018_pt1 | contig 20203 bp, 20 predicted proteins | sample RushMan_ThreeSqB_2_FD_185559 | JGI IMG/M metagenome (GOLD analysis project Ga0210067, IMG submission 185559) | Wetland microbial communities from San Francisco Bay, California, USA, that impact long-term carbon sequestration - RushMan_ThreeSqB_D2... | ecosystem: Environmental > Aquatic > Marine... | reverse complement strand
TGATGGGACTAGGCCTCGCGCTCGCGCGCCCCGAACGCCGCGTGCTGGTGATCACCGGTGACGGCGAGATGCTGATGGGGCTGGGCGCGCTCGCGACGGTCGGCGTGCAGCGGCCGGCGAACCTGTCGGTCGTGGTCATCGACAACGGACGCTACGGCGAGACCGGCATGCAGGACACGCACACCGCGCATGGCGTCGACCTCGCGGCGGTGGCGCGCGCCGCGGGCTTTGCCGACGCGCGCACCGTCCACGCGACGGGCGAGCTCGCCGCGCTGCGCGCGGCGATTCACGCGCACCCCGGACCGAACTTCGCGACGGTGAAGGTGCGCGCCGAGAAAGTACCGATCATTCTGCCGCCGCGCGACGGCGCTCTGCTCAAGGCACGCTTCCGGCGCGCCCTGCTCGGCGAGGCCGCCGATCTGCAGTAGGCCGGCGCCGCGGCCATCCATCGCCCGCATGAAAAAGGCCTCTGCCGAGCTGCTCGAGCTTGCACGCCGGGCGCTCGAGCGCGCCGGGGCGCGCGCCACGATGGCCGAGCGCGCCGCGCAGCACCTGGTGCAGGCCGAAGCGCAGGGCCTGCCGACGCACGGCATGTCGCGGGTGCCGTTTTACTGCGCGATGCTGAAGAACGGGCGCGCCGACGGTGCCGCGAGGCCGGCGATGCGCGCCGAGCGCGGCGCGGTCTGCCTGATCGACAACCGCGACGCGCTGCCCTACGAGGCCTGCGCCTGGGCGATCGACGAGATCGTCGTGCGCGCGCGGCGCAACGGCATCGGCTTCGCGGGCATCACCAACAGCGGGCACGTGGGCGTGCTCGGCGTTCACTTGCTGGCCGTGGCGCGCGCGGGCCTGGTCGGCTTCGCGTTCACCAACTCACCCGCGGCGATTCCCGCCTGGGGCGGACGCAAGGCACTGTTCGGCACGGACCCGGTGGCCGCCGTGTTTCCGCGTCCCGCCGGCGATCCGCTGGTGATCGACCTGGCGCTGACCACGGTGATCCGCGGCAAGATCATGCTCGCCGCGCAGCGCGGCGAGCGCATCCCGGAGGGCTGGGCGCTCGACCGCGACGGCAAGCCGACCACCGATCCGACGGAGGCGATCGAGCACGGCAGCATGTTTCCGATCGGCGGCGCGAAGGGCGCGATGCTGGCGCTCATGTTCGAGTTGATTTGCAGCGCCCTGACCGGCGCCGCGATCGGGCCGGAGGCGGACTCGTTCTTTGCCGAGCAGGGCAACCGGCCGCGCGTCGGGCAGGCCTTCGTCGCGATCGATCCGGGCGCGCTCGCGGGCCGCGAGCGCTATTTCGAGCGCGTCGAGACCGTGGTTGCCGCCATGCTGGCCGATCCGGAGGTGCGCCTGCCCGGTGCGCGCCGCTTTGCCGCCGGGCAGCGCGCCGCGGCCGAGGGCCTCGAGGTGCCCGACGACCTGCTGAAGAGAATCGAGGCGCTCGCGGCGGGATGAGCGCGGCGATCGACGCGCAGGACAGCCGCCTGCTCGACGCGTTCTGCGATGCGCTGTGGCTCGAGGACGGCCTCGCGCGCAACTCGATCGAGGCCTACCGGCGCGACCTCGAGCAGCTGTGCCTCTGGCTGCTGGCTGGGGAGCGCGGTGGACTGACCGCGGTCGACGAAGCCGCGCTGCACGCGTTTTTCGCCGCGCGCCACCGTCGTGGGGCCCGCGCGCCGCGCAGCGCGAGCGACGCGCGCCTGCTTTCCAGCCTGCGCCGCTTCTATCAGTACTGCCTGCGCGAGCACCATGTGGCCGAAGACCCGACGCTGCGGCTCGAGCCGCCCAAGCGCACGCCGCGCTTTCCGAAAAGCCTGTCCGAGGCCGACGTCGAGGCGCTGCTCGCCGCGCCGGACACGGACCGCCCGCTCGGGCTGCGCGACCGGGCGATGATCGAGACGCTGTACGCCTGCGGATTGCGCGTGTCCGAGCTGGTCACGCTGAAGACGGTCGAGGCGAACCTGGACGCGGGCGTGGTGCGCCTGTTCGGCAAAGGCTCGAAGGAGCGCCTGGTGCCGCTCGGCGAGGAGGCGGTCGGCTGGATCGAGCGCTACCTGCGCGAGGCGCGCCCGGCGCTCGTCAAGCGGGCCAGCGCATCGGCGCTGTTCGTCACGGCGCGCGGCGCGCCGATGACGCGCCAGGCGTTCTGGCACCTGATCCGCCGATACGGCGCGCGCGCGATCCCCGGCAAGGCGCTGTCGCCGCACGTGCTGCGCCATGCCTTCGCGACGCATCTCATCAACCACGGTGCCGACCTGCGCGTGGTGCAGATGCTGCTCGGCCATGCCGACATCTCGACGACGCAGATCTACACCCATGTCGCGCGCGAGCGCCTCAAGGCGCTGCACGCGAAGCATCATCCGCGCGGATGAAACGCCAGAGCCACAGCGAGACGCCGGCCACCCGGTTCCTGCGCCGAGCCGGCGTCGAGTTCAGCGAGCACTTCTACGACTACGCCGCACACGGCGGCGCCGAACGCGGTGCCGAGCAGCTCGGCGTGTCAGAGCACGCCGTGGTGAAGACGCTGGTCATGGAGGACGAGCATGCCCGACCGCTCATCGTGCTCATGCACGGCGATCGCACGGTGTCGACCAAGAACCTCGCGCGCCAGGCCGAGCGCAAGCGCGTCTCTCCCTGCCGGCCCGAGGTCGCACAGCGCCATTCGGGCTACCAGGTCGGCGGCACCTCGCCATTCGGGCTGCGCAAGCCGATGCCGCTGTACATGGAGCGCTCGATCCTGGGGCTGCCGGCGATCTACATCAACGGCGGGCGCCGGGGGTATCTGCTGTGCCTTGATCCGCGCGCGATCGCGCGGGTGCTCGACCCGGTGCTGGTCGACGCCGCCCTGGCCGACTGAGCGACCGAACGTTAACGCCGGCGCTCGACGCTGACGCCGACGAGCCCCGCGCCCTTCATCACGCCGAGCTTGGCCACGCTGACCCGCGCGAAGCCGGCGCCGAGTTCGTCGATCAGCAGCCGCGCGATCCGGTCGGCGATGGTCTCGACCAGGTTGAAATGCTGCTCGCCCAGCAGCGCGCGCACGCGCTCGACCACCGTGTCGTAATCGATGCAATCGGCTACCCGGTCGCTCGTGAACACGGCGTCGTTCGCGATACCGATCTCCAGATCGAGGCGCAGGGTCTGCGCAGCGTGCCGTTCGCGCTTGTGAAAACCGACGCGCGCATCGAGTCGCAGGTCGCGGATGAAGATGTGGTCCATGGGTGGGCTGCATTACAGCATAGTGCGCGGTCGACCGCGTAAAATCGGCCTGCCATGCAAACCGCGCTGATCATGCTCGCGGCCTACCTGCTCGGCTCGGTGTCCTTCGCGATCATCGTCAGCAAGGCGATGGGCCTGCCCGACCCGCGCAGCTACGGCTCGAAAAACCCCGGCGCAACCAACGTGCTGCGCTCGGGCAGCAAGCTTGCCGCCGCCCTCACCATGATCGCGGATGTCGGCAAGGGCGCGCTCGCGGTCGGGCTCGCCGTGCTCGCCACTGGCGAGAATCCGGTCGTCGGCGTCGATCCGGCGCTCGCCGGCGCGATGGCGTTCCTCGGCCATCTCTATCCCGTGTATCACGGCTTGCGCGGTGGCAAGGGCGTGGCGACGGCGGCCGGCGTGCTGTTCGCATTCAATCTCTGGCTCGGATTGGGAACCCTGGCGACGTTCGGCATCATGGTCGCGTTTTTTCGCATCATCTCGCTCGCCTCCATCGTCGCCGCGCTGTTCTCGGCATTCTGGGCGTGGTTCCTGTTCGGGCTGACGCCGGTGACGCCGGTCGTCGGCGCAATGGCATTGATGCTGATCTGGCGCCACCGCGCGAACATCGGCCGCCTGCTGCAGGGCACCGAGAGCCGGTTGGGACAGACGGCTAAGCCGTAGCGCCGAGTTCCCAGCGGGGACGCACGGAGAACGCATGCGTCGCGCGCGGCGCGAGGCCGTGCTGCAGGCGCAGCGCGGCGGCGAACGCGATCATCGCGCCGTTGTCGGTGCACAGCTCGGGGGCCGGGTAGAACACGTCGAAGCCGCGCCGCCTGCCCTCCGCATCGAGCGCGGCGCGCAACGCCCGGTTGGCGCCGACGCCGCCGGCGAGCACCAGACGCGAAAGCCCGGTGGACTCGATCGCCCGCGCGCACTTGGCGACCAGGACCTCGACCACCGCATCCTCGAAGGCGCGCGCAATGTCGGCCTGCACTGCAGAATCGAGCGCGCTGCCGCCGGCATCGCGCACCAGCAGCGCAACCGCGGTTTTCAGACCGGAAAAGCTGAATTCGAGGTCGCCGCTGTGCAGCATGGGCCGCGGCAAGCGGTAGCGGTTCGCCTCGCCGCGTTCGGCGAGGCGCGCGAGTGCGGGACCGCCGGGATAGCCGAGCCCGAGCAGCGTCGCGGTCTTGTCGAAGGCCTCGCCCGCGGCGTCGTCCTGCGTTTCGCCCAGCAACTGGTAGCGTCCGACGTCGTCCACCCGCATGAGCTGCGTGTGGCCGCCCGAAACCAGCAGCGCGACGAAGGGAAAGGCGGGCGCCGGGCGCGCGAGGAGCGGCGAGAGCAAGTGGCCCTCGAGATGATGGATGCCGATCGCAGGCAGGCCGCGCGCGAGCGCCAGCGCATGTCCGAACGAGGCGCCGACGAGCAGCGCGCCGGCGAGTCCGGGCCCCTCGGTGTAGGCCACGGCCTCGAGCGCCTCCGCGCGCTGCCCGGCGCGCGTCAGCACCGCGCGCACCAGCGGCACGATGCGCCGCACGTGGTCGCGCGAGGCCAGCTCGGGGACGACGCCGCCGTAGGCCGCGTGCAGGTCGGTCTGCGAGTGCACGACGTGGGCGAGCAGGCCCTCGGCGGCGGGTGCGCCGCGCGCGAGCACCGCGGCGTCGTAGAGCGCGACGCCGGTCTCGTCACAGGACGTTTCCAGCCCGAGGATCAGCATGGCGGCCGATTCTACGTTGGGGCTGGCGAGCGCTTCGCCGATGGGGCTATAATCCGCCCCTTTTCAGCGACCTGGAGACTGGATGCCCACCGTTCGCGTCAAGGAGAACGAGCCGTTCGAAGTGGCCCTGCGCCGGTTCAAGCGCACGATCGAGAAGACCGGGCTGCTCACGGAACTGCGTTCGCGCGAGTACTACGAGAAGCCGACCACCGAGCGCAAGCGCAAGCTCGCTGCGGCGGTCAAGCGGCACCACAAGCGCCTGCGCAGCCAGACGCTGCCGCAAAAGATGTACTGAGCCGCGCGACTCAATACGAAGTCACCAGAATTCGGGACGCCCCGGCCGCGAATCGACGCCGGGGCGTTCGTGTTTCTGGCGTGCCCCGCGCCGGGCAGGTGACCGAGCCATGACACTCAAGACACGCATTACCGACGACATGAAGGCCGCGATGCGCGCCAAGGACGCCGCGCGTCTCTCGGCCATCCGGCTGCTGCTCGCAGCGGTCAAGCAGAAGGAGGTCGACGAGCGCATCGCGCTCGATGACGCCCAGGTGCTCGCGATCGTCGAGCGGCTGCTCAAGCAGCGCCGGGAGTCGATCGGCCACTACGAAAAGGCAGGCCGCGAGGATCTCGCTTCGATCGAGCGCTTCGAGGCCGAGGTCCTCACCGCCTACCTGCCCGTCCAGTTGAGCGACACGGAGGTGGACGCTGCGATGGCCGCGGCAATCGCCGAGACCGGCGCCGCCGGGCCGAAGGACATGGGCCGTGTCATGGGGCTGCTCAAAGCCCGCCTCGCCGGCCGCGCGGACATGGGCGCCGTGTCTGCCCGCGTGAAATCCAGGCTCGCCGGCTGAGCGCTTACACTAGCGGGATCCGCGCGTGATCCCCGACAGCTTCAAGCAGGATCTCCTCAATCGCGTCGACATCGTCGAGGTCGTGTCGCGCTACGTCCAGCTCAAGAAGGGCGGCGCGAACCTTCTCGGCCTCTGCCCGTTCCACGGGGAGAAGACGCCCTCGTTTACGGTCAGCCCGAGCAAGCAGTTCTACCACTGCTTCGGGTGTGGCGCGCACGGCAACGCCATCGGCTTTCTCATGGCCTACGCGGGGCTCGGCTACGTCGATGCGCTGCGCGACCTGGCGGGCTCGGTCGGCATGCAGCTGCCCGAGTCGCGTCCGCGCACGCGCGAGGAGGCGGTGCGTGAGGAACGCGAAGCCGGACTCGGGACGCTGCTCGAGCAGGCGATGGGCTTTTACCGCGCCGAGTTGAAGAAATCAGGCCGCGCGATCGAGTACCTCAAGGGGCGCGGGCTGAGCGGTGAGATTGCGGCACGCTTCCGGCTCGGCTATGCGCCGGAGGACTGGCAGGCGCTGCGCGCCGCGTTTGCCGAGTACGACCAGCGTGGGCTGGTCGAATGCGGGCTGGTGATCGAGAACGAAGGCAAGCGCTACGACCGCTTCCGCGACCGCATCATGTTCCCGATCTTCTCGAACCGCGGCACGGTGATCGCGTTCGGCGGGCGCGTGCTCGGCCAGGGCGAGCCGAAGTACCTCAATTCGCCCGAGTCGCCGCTGTTCGAAAAAGGGCGCGAACTCTACGGCCTGGTGCAGGCCCGCGAGGCGATCCGCACGGCGGGGCGCGCGCTGGTCGTCGAGGGCTACATGGACGTGATTTCGCTCGCGCAGCACGGCATCGGCTATGCCGTGGCGACGCTCGGCACGGCGACGACGCAGCACCATGTCACGCGCCTGCTGCGCCTGGCGGACCAGGTGGTGTTCTGCTTCGACGGCGACGCGGCGGGACGCAAGGCCGCGTGGCGGGCGCTCGAGATCAGTCTGCCGCTTGCGCTCGACCACAAACCGATCCGGTTCCTGTTCCTGCCCGAGAGCGAGGATCCGGACAGCCACATTCGCGCGCACGGCGCCGAAACCTTCGAGCGCGCGCTGCGCGAGGCGCAGACGCTGTCGGGCTTCCTGCTCGGCGAGCTGCGCGCGCAGGCCGACCTGGCCACGCCCGAGGGGCGCTCGGGCCTGCTCGCCGCTGCGCGCCCCCACCTGCAGCGCACCGAGGCGCCGGGTCTGCGTCTGCAGCTGGTCAAGGCAGTTGCCGAGCTTGCGCGGGTGTCGCAGGAAGAGGCCGAGCAGCTGCTTGGCCTCGTAACGGCGACGACGCCGGGCAGCCCGCGCGCGCGCCCGGCGCCGCGCCGCAGCGCGCCGCCGATCGCGGCGAGCCAGGAGCGGAACCTGTTGCGCTGCGTGCTGGTCAAACCGGCGTTGATCGACGAGCTTGAGCCGGCGCTGCTCGACCCGCGGGCGCCCGAAGGCGAGGTGCTGCAAGCCATCGCGGCGTGGGCCGCCGAGGGTGGCGAGATGACCGCGCCGTTGCTGATCGAGCAGTTCCGCGACAGCGCGCATGCCGAGCGGCTCTATCAGGCCCAGGCCGCGGCGCTGGAGCACCACTTGAGCGAGGACGATTCCGAGCGTCAATTCCGCCAGATTCAGCTTGCCCTGCGCATCCAGCGCAAGAACGAGGAGTTCGAGGCGCTTCGCCAGGAGGCGGCCTCGGGGCGCGCGAGTCGTGAGCTGATGCTCGAAATCGATCGCCGCGCGAAGGAGCTGGCCGATCTGAAGGGCCAGCGTTTGTAGCGCTGGATGCGCGGAAAGTTGATATCATTCACGGTTTTTCCGGAAATCCGCAATCCGGCGGGAAACCGGCTGCAACGTTCCACGTTTCGAGGCAAGGATGGCCAAGGTCAAGCCAAAAGCGAAGTCCAAAAAGTCCGCCGCGGGAAAGAAAAAAACCAAAAGTATCAAGGCGATGAAAAAGCGCGCGACGGTTCGGACACGGCCGGCGCGCAAGCCCGCCGGCAAGGTCACGGCGGCGCAGAAGGCCAAGCTTCTCAAGCTCAAGGCAGCGGCCAAGGCGCAGAAGCTGAAGGACGCCAAGCGCAAGGCGGCGGCCAAGGCCAAGGCGAAGGCACTGAAGGTCGCGGAAGCCAAGCTCAAGGCCGCGGCCCGGGCCAAGGCGAAGGCACTGAAGCTCAAGGAGGCCAAGCTCAAGGCCGCGGCGAAGGCCAAAGCGCGGGCCCTGAAGCTCAAGGAAGCGGCCAAGGCGAAGGCGCTTAAGCAGAAGGAAGCGCAGCTCAAGGCACTTGCCAAGGCAGCCGAGAAGCAACGCGCGGCAGCCGAAAAGGCGGCCGCCAAAAAATCGGGCATCAAGAGCGCGAAGCAGGCGCTCGAGATGCTCGAGGCGCGGGTCAACGAGGGCCTGAAGGCGGGCAAGGGCAGGGGCCGCGGGCGCGGTGGACGCAAGACGCGCCGCGAGGAGTGGCTGGCATCGATCGCGCAGCTGCCGAAGGAGGATGCCGAGACCCGGCGCACCCGGCTCAAGGTCCTCATCGTGCTCGGCAAGGAGCGCGGATTCCTGACCTACTCGGAGATCAACGACCACCTGCCCGACGACCTGGTCGACGCCGAGCAGATCGAGGCGATCATCTCGACCTTCGGCGACATGGGCATCCAGGTGTATGACCAGGCGCCGGATCAGGAGGCGCTGCTCGTCAACGAGGCGACGCCGGTGGCGAGCGCGGACGAGGACGTCGAGGAGCAGGCCGAAGCGGCGCTCTCGACTGTCGATTCGGAATTCGGCCGCACGACCGATCCGGTGCGCATGTACATGCGCGAGATGGGTTCGGTGGAGCTGCTCACGCGCGAGGGCGAGATCGAGATCGCCAAGCGCATCGAGGAAGGCCTGCGCCACATGATCCAGGCGATCAGCGCCTGTCCGACGACGATTCGCGAAGTGATCGACCTCGCCGACAAAGTCGAGAAAGAGGAGATGCGGATCGACGAAGTGGTCGACGGGCTGATCGATCCCAATGCCAAGGACGAATTCGATCCGAAGCGCGCCGAGAGCGACGTCGAGGACGACGACAGCTCGGCAGCGGAGGACGAGGGCGACGGGGACGAGGACGAGGACGACGAGGGTGCGGCGCAGCGCGCGAGTCTGCTCAAGCTGCGTACCGAAGCGCTCGAGAAATTCGCCCGCATCCGGCGCCTGTTCGAGCGTCAGAAGCGGGTCTTCGAGGGCAAGGGCTCCAAGGACAAGGAATACCTGCGACTGCGCGACCAGATCACCAACGAGCTGATGGCGATCCGGTTCACGGCGCGCACCGTGGAGCGGCTGTGCGACGGTGTGCGCAGCCTCGTGGACGACATTCGGCGCAACGAGCGCGAGATCCTCAGCATCTGCGTCGACAAGGCGCAGATGCCGCGCCAGCACTTCATCAAGATTTTTGCCGGCACTGAAGGCTCGAAGCGCTGGCTGACCACCGACCTGAACGCCGATCAACCCTGGGGCGAGCTGCTCCGCCGGGTCGAGCCCGACATTCTCGAGCTGCTCGGCAGAATCCAGGGCGTGCAGCAGAAGATCGGCATCTCGGTGAAGGAGCTGAAGGACATCAACAAGCAGATGTCGACCGGGGAGGCCAAGGCGCGGCGTGCCAAGCGCGAGATGACCGAGGCGAACCTGAGGCTGGTGATCTCGATCGCCAAGAAGTACACGAACCGGGGGCTGCAGTTTCTCGACCTCATTCAGGAGGGCAACATCGGCCTCATGAAGGCGGTCGACAAGTTCGAGTACCGCCGCGGCTACAAGTTTTCCACCTACGCGACCTGGTGGATCCGGCAGGCGATCACGCGCTCGATCGCAGACCAGGCGCGCACCATCCGCATCCCGGTGCACATGATCGAGACGATCAACAAAATGAACCGGATCAGCCGCCAGATCCTCCAGGAAACCGGTCAGGAGCCCGACCCGGCGACGCTTGCGGCGCGCATGGAGATGCCCGAGGAGAAGATCCGCAAGATCCTCAAGATCTCGAAGGAGCCGATCTCGATGGAAACGCCGATCGGCGACGACGACGATTCGCATCTCGGCGACTTCATCGAGGACCAGTCGACGCTGGCGCCGAACGATGCGGCGATGTACGCGGGCCTGCGCGACGTGACCAAGGACGTGCTCGATACGCTGACGCCGCGCGAAGCCAAGGTGCTGCGCATGCGCTTCGGCATCGAGATGAATACCGACCATACGCTCGAGGAGGTCGGCAAGCAGTTCGACGTGACGCGCGAGCGCATCCGGCAGATCGAGGCGAAGGCGCTCAGGAAGCTGCGCCACCCGTCGCGCTCGGAGCGCTTGAAGAGCTACCTCGACCAAGAGGGCTGATCGTCGGCAGAACGCAAGAGGGCCGCGCAAGCGGCCCTTTTGCTTTGTGGAGGATGCAGATGGAGAAGATCGTCGATTACTACATGACGCCGAGCTCACCCTGGACCTACCTCGGCCACGCCCGCTTCGGCGAGATCGCCCAGCGTCACGGCGCCACGGTGCGCGTCAAGCCGGTCGACTACGGCGTCATCTTCCCGCAATCGGGCGGTCTGCCGCTGGTCAAGCGCGCGCCGCAGCGCCAGGCCTATCGCCTGGTGGAGCTCAAGCGCTGGGCTGCGCATCTCGGCGTGCCGATCAACGTCCAGCCCAGGCACTTTCCGGTAAACGCGACGGCTGCGTCCTGTCTCATCCTCGGCGCTGCGGAGGCGCAGCGCTTTGCGCTCGCGGGCGCGCTTCTCGCGGCGCTGTGGACCGCGGAAACCGACATCGCCGACCCGGGTACGCTGGCGCGCATCGCCGCGCGCCACGGCGTCGACGATGCGCCGTCGGCGATCGCGGCCGGGACGCCGGTGTTCAGGGCAATGACCGAAGAGGCGCTGAAGCGCGGCGTGTTCGGCGCGCCGACCTACGTCGTTCGCGACGAGCTGTTCTGGGGCCAGGATCGGCTGGAGTTCGTTGACCGCGCGCTGGCCCGCGGGTAGAAAAGCGAAGTCACCGGGGAGCGCGCGCGAAACGCCCAAATGGCCACGCAGGAACGGATCTACCGTCGCACCGAGGCGGGCAACGAGGCGGTCAGCAGCAACGATACGGCGGTGCCGACGGATTACCGGCGCCTGCTGAAGCTGATTAATCAGGATACGCACATCGACGTCGTGCGCGGCTGCCTGCGTCAGTACCCGGACAGGCTGATCGGGGAATGGCTCGACGAGCTCGTCGAAGTCGGCTATCTCGACCATGCCGCGCCGACCGATCCGCTCGACCTCGACTTTACGGCGTATTTCGCGAAGGGACCTGCGCGCGGCGCCGACGTGCTCGCAGAGGATGCGCGCAAGATGGACAAGGACGCGAAGGCGGCGGGCTCCACGCTGTCACGCTCGGGGGCGTTCTTCCACCAGGAGCGGCTGAAGAATCTCGCGCCTTCGCAAAAGAAGCCGGAGGACACGGTGGTCATGATCGTCGAGGACGATCCGGACCAGATGGCGCTCGCCGATCTGCGCGTATCGATGGCCGGCTACCGGGTGCGTGTTGCGCGCAGCGCGGCCCAGCTGCTCGATGAGCTGAAGAAGGACCCGCAGCTGGACGTCCTTCTGCTCGATGTCAATCTGCCCGACGGCAACGGCTTCGACATGCTGGCCAAGTTCCGCCGCCACCCGAATTTCGCGCTCCTGCCGATCGTCATGCTCACCTCGCATGACCAGATCGCGGACATCAAGAAGGGTCTCACCCTGGGCGCAGACGGTTACGTGACCAAGCCCTACAGCAAGAGCATCCTGATCGATGCGGTGAGCAAGGTGCTCAAGCAGACGGTGCCCAAGTAGACTGTATCCCGCGGGCCGGTAGCTCAGCTGGTTAGAGCAGGGGACTCATAATCCCTTGGTCCCTGGTTCGAATCCAGGCCGGCCCACTTTGAATTCGCGGCGATACGTTTGAACTAGGGAGTCGTAAAGAAACCGACCCAAACCAGCGTCAGCAGCGTGAGGCCGATCGTGATCAGCGCGAAGCCCAGGATACCGGTCCCCTTCCACATCGCCGCCGAAGGCGCATCGACCAGGTGCTTTTCCAGCTCGCCCGATGCGACCAGCCGCTCGTACTCGAGCGGATGCTCGTGCTTCATTTCCTCCAGCGTAAACGTGCCGGTGAACATCACGCGGTCGAGCGGGAACTTGTCCGGCCGGAAGTGGCAGTTGAAGAAGTGCACGGTAAAGAGGAAGACCACCGCGAGGAAGGCCTCCTCGCTGTGGAAGACCGTCGCCACGTTGAAGACCCAGCCCGGCAGATACCGGGCGGTGACGTGCTCCATCCACAGCATCAGGCCGCTGCCGCCGATGATGGCCACGCCCCAGAATGGCGCCCAGTAGTCGAACTTCTCCCAGTAGGTCCAGCGGTCGAACTTCGGTCTTGGTCCCTTGCCCAGGAACCACTTGAACATCGCGATCATGTCCTTCATATCCTGCGGCCCGGGAATCAGCGAGGTCGGGCCGAAAATTCTGAATCGCTTGCGGTCGCGGAAGATCCGCACTCCGGCATAGGCGATGTGCCAGAAGAACACGGTGGTGAGGACGACCGCGGCGACGCGGTGAATCGTGCCTGCCGACTGCGGTCCGCCGAGCAGATGGATCAGCGTGTTCGCCCACGGCGCCTGCGGAAAGAACAGCGGGATGCCCGACAGGGTCAGCGTCATCACGCTCAGCAGGAACAGGAGGTGAGCGACGCGCCAGGTGCGGCTGAAGCGCTGGAACTGCTTGCCCTTGCGCTCGGCCGGGACTGCCGAAGGGTCGTCGATCTTGACGTGGGGCTGCGCCCTGCGCAGCCGCCGCTCCTTGTATTCCCGGTAGAACCACAGCAGGCTATGCACCCAGAAGAACGCGAACACGCTGGTCAGCAGGCCGACCATGATCTTGTTGGCGATCCAGAGTTGCGGATACCGCTCGAAATCGTCTGTCACGCCGTGCGGGCTGAAGCTCACGAACCCCGCTGTCGCCAGAGGGATTTTCTTTTTGCCGCTGTGGCACTCCTGGCATGTCTCGAGGCGGTTGGCGAGGTTCATCTTCGCCTTTGGGTTCTTTGACGGCTCGACGGTGTGACTGCCGTGGCAGTCGAAGCACTTCGCCGTGTACGCGAAGCCGAGGGCGGCGACCTGGCCGTGATAGGTCGACCGGTAGGACCGGTAGGCGGCTTGGTGGCAGTCCCCGCAGCTGGCCGTGATTGCCAGCTTGACCGCATCGGCGCGGGGCCGGCCGACCTTGTGCGCGGTATGGCAGTCCACGCAGGTCGCCGACTTCGCATTTTTCTTCGCTTTGACTTCGCGGCCGTGTACCGACTCGGCCCACTCTTCGAGCTGCACGTCGTGGCAGGTTCCGCACAGATCGGACAAGCCAAGCCGCCATTCGTCGTGTGCGCGCGTACCCGGCGCAGGCACATTGAAGCTGTGGACGTTGTGGCAATCGTTGCAGGACGCATTGGCCCGGGTTGGATCGTCCCGGTTGCGTTTGGCGTGGGACGAAGTCCCGTAGGCGACGATATTCTCCGCCAAGACGCGCACGCTGCGCCGCGCTCCAGCGGTCGTATAGTGCTTGCGCGTCTTGGCAAGCTCCTGATGGCACTGCACGCAGTCGGGCCTTGTCTCGCCGACCGTCTTGCGGTGCGGTGCCACGCTGTCGTTGATCTCCCGGTGGCATGAGATGCACTCCATGTGCGAGTGCATGCTGGTCGCGAATTTCCCGGGGTCGACGCGACGGAGCGTGCGCTTGTCGCCACCTGCGGTCTCGAGTTCCAGCTTGCCGCGCTTGCCGTCGTGGCAGGACAGGCAGCTCTTGTTGCTCAGGTCGGTGCCGGGCGTCGATTCCTTGCCGGCAGCGGCCGCTGCGCCGCTGAATAGGACTGCGGCAGCGATGATCGCCACGCTGGCAAGGTGCGCAGCGAGATTGCGCATAGACATGGGGGCCAATCCTCGAAGCAGCTTGTTACCGTGCAAGCGCCATCGGCGCCGGCTGTCTGCCAGCGGGCATCATGGGCAAGGCGCGTCTCGCCCGGCCCTGATGCGCTCGATCAGTGCGAGAGAATCCACTGCGCCAGGTTCTTGAGCTGCGCAGCATCCTTGGTCTTTATGATTTTGTGTTCTTCTTCCGAACCGTCCTGGAGTTTCACTTTGGGTCCGGTCGTGAAGGCCTTGGTCACTTTTTCTTCCGCGTCCGCCTTGCCCTTGTACTTCGCGGCGATTTTCTTGAAGGATGGTCCATCCTTGGACTTATCGGGGGCGTGGCATTTATTGCACTTTTCTTTCTTGTAGAGGGTGTTGGCACTTTCCGCATCAACTTCGGCATTTGCCGGCGTCGCCCCGATCAGGGCGAGCGACAGGGGTACGGCGAGCAGGAGGCAAGTCTTGTATTTCATGTCAACTCCGAGATGCTGGGTGGGATGTGAATACGCTTTCAACACGGTTGCGATTCCGGGAATGGCGCACGAGACGCACCTGGCAGGCGCTAGCGCTTGACCTGCAGCGTTTGAACGTAAGTCAGGATATCCATGATCACTTTCTGGTCGATTTCGCGCAGTGCCGGCATGTTGTCGTCGGGGTGCCCGTTGAGTATCGAGTGCAGTGACACCCATGGGTCCTGTCTGGCCCGGTTGCCCAGCAAGCGCTTCGCGGTGAAGCGACCTTCAAGGCCGTGGCATCCGGCGCAGATCGTCTGGAAATACGCCTCGCCCCGTTTGGCGACGCCGCGCGCAAGCCCTGTCTTTGGATCGATGTAGGCGTCCATGTCGATCTGCCCCTGGCTGACGAAATTTGCCAGGTCCTGCAAGTCCCGATATTTCAAGACCGCGCCGAAACGATGCGTGTGGTTGCGCAGGATCCTCATAATTGCCGTCGGGTCAGCACCTGCCATTGCGCGAATTCCCTTGATGCCCGTGGCGTGATCGCCGGTCGCATAGACACCCGCACTGCCCTTGTAGTCCGGGCCATGACATTCCCTGCAGCGCCAGGTGACTTGGGGAACGTCGGCGTAGCGCGCATTCTTGGGATACGCTGGATGCGGCAAGGCCTGCTTGCCGCCGGTCGCCCATTGCCAATCGTCGTATAGCCGGCCTCCGTTCGTAATCGAGGCGGCCAGGTTCTGGCCGGGGAGCGTCCGCGCATAGGCGAGCATCCCGACGGCCATGCTCGTTCCGAAAGCCCGCAGCGCGGGCATGTTGCCGCCGGCGTGGCCGTTGAGGACGACGTGAAGGACCTTGCTTGGTTGCGTGCGCGCGGTCTCGCCGATCTGGCGTACGCCGCGTTGGCGGCCGCCGTCAAGGCCATGGCAATTTGCGCAAGTGGTGGCGAAAATGTTTTCGAACGTCGCTGCGCCAGGCCCCAATTGGCGCGCCGAAAGGATCAAGGGTTCCATGTCCACCTGGCCACGCGTCACGAAGTTGGCCAGATCGACGAAGTCACGTTCGTTCATCAGCCCGCCGAACTTGTGGGGCTCGGTTTTCAGCAGCTCGACCACTTCCTCGGGCTTGCCCCCCTCACGCTTGCGAATCCCGGGAAAGCCGTGCATGCCCTTGTAGTCCCAGCCGTGGCATGTCACGCAGCGCCAGGTGTCGGCCGGGTCTACGCGGACGCTCTTGGTCTTGAACGCGGGGTTCGGAAGGACCTCTTCGCGTTCCCTCGACTCGTGTGCCCAGTCCTCGTAGAGGCGCGCCCCCCGCGCGACTGACGCCTCCTCGGACATAGGGGCAGAAGGAGACGCCGCTCGCACTGGCATCGCAAGGAAACTTGCCGTCAGCGCTGACAGAACGGCCAACGCCAGATGATTCATCCCTTTCTTTTTCATACCCTTTTCCCCAAAATGCCGCGGTGCATCACCGGCCGCTGATTGAAGGCTATGCCTTGCCCGCGGTCGGCATTTGACATGGGTCATGAAATTGTTTCGTCGGTTTGTGGGCGCGCTGTCCTGCCGGGTGCCGGCTTGCTGTCCGTGACTCGCCGACGAGGCCTCATAATCCCTCGGACCCTGGTTCGACGCCAGGCCGACCCACCAACCGAACCGATTCGCGATGGCACGTTCGGACAGCGCTGCGACGAACCGGCGGCCCCGATTGCCGGGGGTGGGGCTGTTCCGGCGCTCGGTTTTGTTGTTTCTCGTCGCGCTCGTGTTGTTGATCGTCGCAATGCCGCTGGCGCAGCATCTCGCCGCCCCCGCCTTGCTGGAAGGCCCGCTGTTTGCCGTGGTGCTGATCGCCGGGGTGCTGGCGGTCGGCGGGCGGCGAAGATCACTCGTGTTCGCCACGCTTCTGGTACTGCCCGCGCTCGGCGCACGATGGCTCTATCACCTGCGTCCCGAGCCGATCACGCACAGCCTGTTCCTCGCGCTGGGCAGCGTGCTGTTCGTTTTCGTGATCGTCCACCTGTTGCGGTTCATCCTGCGTGCACCGCGGGTGGATTCCGAGGTGCTGGCGGCAGGCATCGCCACCTACCTCGTGCTCGGCATGACCTGGACGCTGCTCTATCTGCTGGTCGACGTTTTCGCACCCGACGCGTTCGTGCTGGCGCAGACGGTTCCCGCGAGCCAGGGCTTCGACAGCTTCAATGCCCTGTATTTCAGCTTTGTCACGCTCACCACCATGGGCTATGGCGACATCACGCCGGTCTCTCCGATCGCGCGGATGCTGGCGATACTCGAAGCCGTGACCGGCGTTCTTTACCTGTCGGTGCTGGTCGCGCGTCTGGTGACTTTGTATACGGGCCGGCAGGCCTAGCGAGCCGCGCCGCGGTTGCGCGCGATGCGACCCATTCGGGCAAGTGCGGATCGTCCTTCGGGACGCCCTGCGCCGCCGCCACGCGTGACTTAATGCCTCGAATCCGCTGCGGTTCGCCAAATTGTTCCGCTTCTGTCAACTTCTCTTGAATTTGTCCGCCCGGGGCAGTGACGCAGCGTATGCTTGGTCGGGCGAGCGCGGGAATTTTCTCGGGCAATTTAGGAGACGGTATGCGGAGTATCCAACGGGGTTTCACCCTGATCGAACTGATGATCGTGGTCGCGATCATCGGCATTCTGGCGGCGGTCGCGCTGCCGGCGTATCAGGACTACACGATCCGCGCCAAGGTGTCGGAACTGATTCTGGCGGCGAGCGCGGTGCGCACGTCGGTCACTGAGAACGCGCAGAACCTCAACGGCCTGACCAGTGCGGGCCAGGGCCTGACGATCATGGCGGGCGGCAAAGTCGGCTCCGCGCAGGTTGCGCTGACCGGCGAGGTTGCGATTACCGGTGCGGACGCGGCCCTCATGGGCACCTCGGGCATCACGGTGACGCTGACGCCGAGCTGGAACACGACGGCGAACACGGTCATCTGGTCGTGCGACGTCGTACCGACCAAATACGGTCCGTCGACCTGCCGTACCGACTGACGCGGCATCCGCTGTACGGCAAAAACGCCTCCTTCGGGAGGCGTTTTCGTTTCGGCGGTGTGACCTAGCGCTGTGCTGCGATCGGCGTGCCCGCTGAGTGCACGTTGGGCCTGTTCCCGTTTCCGTTCGCGTTTCCGTTCCCGTTCCCGTTTCCGTTTCCGTGCATGGGTGCCCCAGCGATCGCCGCGAGCCCCGCGCGATCGAGAATGTAGAGTTCGCGCCGCGCGACGCTGATGACGCCCCTTTCCACCAGCTCGTGCAGCAGGCGCGAGAGGGTCTCCTTGGCGATGCCGAGCTGTGCCGCGATCAGCGTCTTGGTGGCGGGGAGCCGGACCGCGTGCGAGCCGTTGCCGCGTCCGCGCGCGAGCGACTCGATGTAGTGCGCCAGGCGCTGCAGCCCGCTGCGCAGGGTGATGCCTTCGACTTCGTCGACCAGCGACAGCACGCGGTGCGACAGGTGCTCGACCACGCGACGCGCAAGCTCGGGGTCGCTTTGCATCGCCGCGAACACAGCGCTCGCCGGAATTGACACGACGGTGACCGGGGTCAGCGCCGAGGCTTCGAGTGCGCTCGGGCGGTCGAGAAATGCGAGCGCGCTCGCGCAGACTTGTCCTTCCTCGACCAGCGCGATGACTTTCTGCTCGCCGTTCGCGCCGCGCACGGCGAGCTTCAGGGTGCCTTCGGCGACGAGCAGCAGGCCGTTCGGCCGCTCGCCGCGCTGAAAGACCATCTCCCCGCGCGCGTAGTCGCGCGGGCACGCACTGCGCGCGAGCAGCGCGACCTCTGCAGCGCCGACGCCGCGGAAGACCTCCGCCACTGCGATGTGATGCTCCAGGCCGGCGTTGTTGCCTTCATGCAACGCGCGGCTGACAGTCGTGTCCATGACGAGCTCCTTTGTTTGCGTAATTGTTGCAACGCAAAACTGTCTCGTATTGACCGACGTCAACAGCTTCGTCTCGACGAAGGGGCCTGAGGCTCGGCGCGAAAGCCGCAGGTCGCCTCTCAACTCATTGATGTTTGGTCGGCTGCGGCGCTGCGGCACGGAGTTGATAACGACTCGCGATACGAGCGACGGGCGCGGCAAGACCCGAAGGGCGACCGTTCAACGGCGAGGATTGATTTCGATCAAACGCTTGCCTGGCGTTCAATCCATTGTTTCAATCGTGCTGTGGCGTTACAAGAAACAACAATATTCAGGGGGGATGGGAGCGGTGAATTTTTCCATGTCGCGGTCGATGTGGCGGCCTGCAGCCCGTCGCTCGATGGCGTCTCCCGATGACGGTGTTGCAGCACAACACACAGTCCACGGTCGAGCGTCGATCGGTCGCAGCCACGTGGCGGGCTTCTTTTTCTCCTAAATCGGCAATGTCCAGCGCGGACAAGAAAGGTATTTGAATGAAATCGCTTCCAGCACTTCTCCTCTCAGCCGCGCTCGCGGCTCTGCCGGGCATCGTCCATGCGGCCGGAGACGTCGACGCGGACGCCGCGCGCGCGCTCGCCAAGAAGAGCGGCTGCTTCAAGTGTCATGCGATCGACAAGAAGAAGGACGCGCCGTCGTACCAGGAAACTGCGAAAAAGCTGAAGGGCAAGCCGGACGCGGAGAAGGAGCTCTACACGCACCTCACGACGAATCCCAAGGTCAAGGTCGACGGCAAGGAGGAGCGCCACGAATCGCCGAAGACGAAGGACGAAGCGCAGATCCGCAACCTGATTCACTGGATTCTGTCGCAGGGCTGAGCGGCCGATGACCCAGACCGAGCCGACCGAAGGTGCAGGGTGATCCGAAAGATCTGGGAGGCGATCCGCGGCGACAGCAAGTCGCCGGGAAGGGTCGCGCTGCGGGTCGGGATCGCCGGTTTCGTGGTGCTCCTGGGAATCATGGTCGTGGCGATCGGCGGGGCCACCGGCCTCGCCTGGACCAGCACCCTGAAGTTCTGCATCTCCTGCCACGAGATGCGCGACAACGTGTACGCCGAGTACAAGGGCACGGTCCACGACAAGAACCGCACCGGCGTGCAGGTCACCTGCTCCAACTGCCACGTGCCACACGACCCGGGGCCGCTCATCGTGCGCAAGATGGAAGCGACCTTCGAGATCTGGGGCAAGCTCACCGGTGTGATCGACACGAAGGAAAAGTTTCGCGCGCACCGCGCCGAGCTCGCCAAGCGTGTGTGGACACGCATGCTGACCACCAACTCGCTCGAGTGTCGCAACTGCCACAAGCCGCAGTCGATGGATCCCGACAAACAGACGGAAAAGGCGAGGGCGCGCCACGCCAAGGCGAAGGCGGAGGGCCTGACCTGCATCGAGTGCCATTACGCCATCGCGCACGACGAACCCGAGGGCCCCGGCCCGCAGGAGCTGAAGGCGAAACTTGGTATCGGGCCGCTGCCGTGGGTGGTGAACTAGGAGCGACCGCTTAGCTTTAGAGAGAATCAAACAAGGGAGAGCACGGGATGAAACCGCGGAGACTACTGACCATAAGCGCGTTGCATGGCATTGCCCTGGCGCTTGGCATCGCGATCGCAGTTCCCGCGATGGCCCAGAGCGAAGGCAAGAAGCCGAGGCCGGACCTGGTGCTCACGGGCGATGCCAAGTGCACCCGCTGCCACGACGAGACCGAGGACTACCCGGTGCTCGCGATCGGCAAGACCAAGCACGGTACGCGCGCCGACACGCGCACGCCGACCTGTACCAAGTGCCATGGCGATAGCGAGACGCACGCGAACAAGCCGGCGGACGCGATCGAGCGGCCGGCGCCCGATCGCGCCTTCGGCAAGCGCTCGAAGACCCCCATGGCAGAGCGCAGCGCCGTGTGCCTGACCTGCCACCAGAACAGCGCGACGCGCTCACACTGGGACGGCAGCACGCACCAGACGAGCGAGGTGGCATGCTCCACCTGCCACCAGATCCACACCGGCCACGACAAGGTGCGCGACAAGCGCACCCAGCCGACGGTCTGCTTCACCTGCCACAAGGAGCAGCGCGCGCAGCTGCAGCGTC
>Ga0210067_1000017_pt1 | contig 20264 bp, 17 predicted proteins | sample RushMan_ThreeSqB_2_FD_185559 | JGI IMG/M metagenome (GOLD analysis project Ga0210067, IMG submission 185559) | Wetland microbial communities from San Francisco Bay, California, USA, that impact long-term carbon sequestration - RushMan_ThreeSqB_D2... | ecosystem: Environmental > Aquatic > Marine... | reverse complement strand
GGCAGAGCGCGCGTACGCTGTTTCGCGAGCGGCCCGACGTGGTGCTCGGCATGGGCGGCTACGTCGCGTTTCCGGGCGGGATGATGGCGGCGCTGCTCGCGCGCCCGCTCGCGCTGCACGAACAGAACGCGATCGCCGGGCTCGCCAACCGGGTGCTCGCCCGCGTCGCCGACAAGGTCATGGCGGCGTTCCCGAACGCGTTGCGCGGCGCCGAATGGACCGGCAACCCGGTGCGCGCCGAGATCGCCGCAATCGCCGAGCCGCAGGCGCGCTACGCCGCGCGCGGCGGCCCGCTCTCGCTGCTGGTGATCGGCGGCAGCCTCGGCGCGCAGGCGCTGAACGACGCCGTCCCGGCGGCGCTCGCCTGCATGCCGGAAGCGGTGCGTCCGCGCGTCGTGCACCAGGCCGGCGCGCGGCATCTCGAGTCGGTGCGCGCCCGCTATGCGGCCTGCGGCGTCGCGGGCGAAGTGCTCGCCTTCATCGACGACATGGCGGCGCGCTACGCGCAGGCCGACGTCGTGGTGTGTCGGGCGGGCGCCATGACCGTGGCCGAGCTGGCCGCGGCAGGGGTGCCCGGCGTGCTGGTGCCGTATCCGCACGCGGTGGACGACCACCAGACGGCGAATGCGCGCTTCCTGGTCGAACAGGGCGCCGCGCTGCTGCTGCCGCAGTCCGAGCTGACGCCGCCGCGCCTGGCCGATCTGCTCGGCGGGCTCGATCGCGCCCGCCTGCTCGACATGGCGCGAAACGCGCGCGCGCTCGGCAAGCCCGGGGCGGCGCGCGTCGTGGCCGAACGCTGCATGGCGCTGGCGCGATGAAGCACAAGGTCCGCCACATCCATTTCGTGGGCATCGGAGGAAGCGGCATGAGCGGCATCGCCGAGGTGCTGCTCAACCTGGGCTACGAGGTGAGCGGCTCGGACGTCGCCGAGAGCGCGCTGACGCGGCGCCTCGCCGGGCTCGGCGCGCGTATCCAACCGACGCATGCCAGCGCGCACATCGCCGGCGCCGACGCGGTCGTGATTTCGAGCGCGGTCGCTGCGAGCAACCCCGAGGTGACGGCGGCGCGCGCCGCGCGCATCCCGGTCGTGCCGCGTGCGCTGATGCTCGCCGAGCTGATGCGCCTGAAGCGGGGCATCGCAATCGCGGGGACCCACGGCAAGACGACGACCACGAGCCTGGTGGCGAGCGTGCTGGCCGAAGGCGGTCTCGACCCCACCTTCGTCATCGGCGGGCGGCTCGAGGCCGCGGGCTCGAACGCGCGGCTCGGCACGGGCGAGTTCATCGTGGTCGAGGCGGACGAGTCGGACGCCTCCTTTCTGCATCTCCAGCCGGTCGTCGCGGTGGTGACCAACATCGACGCCGACCACATGGACACCTACGCGCACGACTTCGCGCGCCTCAAGCAATCGTTCGTCCAGTTTCTGCAGAACCTGCCCTTCTACGGCAGCGCGATCCTCTGCGTCGACGACCCGAACGTGCGCGAAATCCTGCCCTTCGTGTCCAAGCCGCTGCTCAGCTACGGGTTTGCGCCCGATGCCATGCTGCGCGCCGAGCGGGTCGAGCATGCCGCGGGCGCGATGCGCTTCACGGTGGCGCGCGAGAAGCGCGCCGCGCTCGAAGTGACGCTCAATCTTCCGGGCCTGCACAACGTGCAGAACGCGCTTGCCGCGATCGCGGTGGCAACCGAGCTCGCGCTGCCGGACGCGGCGATCCGCAAGGCGCTCGCCGAGTTCCGCGGCGTCGGCCGACGCTTCCAGCGTCACGGCGAGGTCGCGCTTGCGGGTGGCGGGCGGTTCACGCTGATCGACGACTACGGCCATCACCCCGCGGAGATGGCCGCGACGCTCGAGGCCGTGCGCGGCGCATTTCCCGGGCGACGGGTGGTGCTCGCGTTCCAGCCGCACCGCTACACGCGTACCCGCGACCTGTTCGAGGACTTCGTGCGGGTGCTCTCGACCGCCGATGCGCTGCTCCTTGCCGAGGTGTATCCGGCCGGCGAGGAGCCGATCGTTGCTGCCGACGGTCGCTCGCTCGCGCGCGCGGTGCGCGTGGCCGGGCGCGTCGAGCCGGTGTTCGTCGAGCGGATCGACGCGCTAGCCGCCGCGATTGTGCGCGTCGCCCGCGACGGTGACGTCGTGGTCACCATGGGCGCGGGATCGATTGGCAGCGTACCGGCGCAGCTCGTCGGGGGCGGGGGTTGAGGCGCGGCGAATGAACATGGCCGATCAACGACGACTCGAGGGACTGCGCGGTGAGCTCAAGCTCGACGAGCCCCTGGCGCGCTACCTGACCTGGCGCACGGGCGGGCGCGCACAGCGGCTCTACCGCCCGGCCGACCTGGATGACCTGTCGCTGTTCCTCGCGCGCCTGCGCGCCGAGGAGCCGCTGCTGTTCATCGGCCTGGGCTCCAATCTGCTGGTGCGCGACGGCGGCTTCGCGGGCACGGTCGTGCTGACGCACGCCGCGGGGCGTCATCCGGAGCGCGTCGACGGGCGCCTGTACGCCGAGGCCGGTGTCGCGAGTCCGAAGGTGGCGCGCTTTGCCGCGCGCAACGACCTCGCCGGCGCGGAGTTCCTTGCCGGCGTGCCCGGCACGGTCGGTGGGGCGCTCGCCATGAATGCCGGCTGCTACGGCGCGCAGACCTGGGACATCGTCGAGCGCGTGCTGACCATCGATCGCCGCGGCGTGCAGCGCCTGCGCGCGGCCGAAGAATTCGACACCGGCTACCGGCACTGTGCGCTGAAGGATGGCGCGCGCCTCGGCGAATCTGAATGGTTCGCGGCGGCCTGGTTCCGCCTCGCGCCGGGCGACGGCGCGGCCGCGCGTGTGCGCATCAAGGACCTTCTCGCGCGACGCGTCGCGACGCAGCCGCTTGCGCTGCCGAACGCGGGCAGCGTGTTCCGCAATCCGCCGAATGACCACGCTGCGCGGCTGATCGAAGCCTGCGGACTGAAGGGCCTCGCGCGCGGCGGCGCGCGCGTGTCCGAAAAGCACGCGAACTTCATCGTCAACCCGAAGGGCGCGGGGCGCGCCGCCGACATCGAGTGGCTGATCGATACGGTGCGCGCGACGGTGCGCGAACGCACCGGCGTCGACCTCGTGACCGAAGTGCGCATCGTGGGAGCGGCCACGTGAAGCCCGGCGAGTTCGGCAAGGTCGGCGTGCTGCTCGGCGGGAAGTCGGCCGAGCGCGAGGTCTCGCTGAGAAGCGGCGCGATGGTGCTCGCCGCGCTGCGCAGCCGTGGCGTCGACGCACATCCCTTCGACCCCGCCGAGCACGGCCTGGACGCCATGATGGACGCGCGCTTCGACCGCGCGTTCATCGCCCTGCATGGCCGTTTCGGCGAGGACGGCACGGTGCAGGGCGTGCTCGAGTGGCTCGGCGTTCCGTACACCGGCAGCGGCGTGCTCGCCTCCGCGCTTGCGATGGACAAGCTGCGCACGAAACTCCTCTGGCGCGCGAGCGGACTGCCGACGCCGCCCTACGAGATCCTGCCGGCGGACGGCGACCTGCGCGCGGTGGCGGCGCGCCTCGGCCTGCCGCTGATGGTCAAGCCGGTTTGCGAGGGCTCGTCGCTCGGCATGAGCAAGGTGCGCGTGGCCGGCGGTCTCGAGGAGGCCTACGCGCTCGCGGTGAACTACGACCGCGTCGTCATGGCCGAGAAGTTCATCGAAGGGCCCGAGTTGACCGTCGGCATTCTCGGCGACGAGGTCCTGCCGATCATCAAGCTCGAGACGCCGCGCGACTTCTACGACTACCAGGCGAAGTACGTCTCGGACGACACGCGCTACATCCTGCCCTGCGGCCTGCCGCCGGCGCGCGAACGCGCGCTGCAAGCGCTTTCGCGCGAGGCTTTTGCCGCGCTCGGCTGCCGTGGCTGGGGTCGCGTCGACCTGATGCTCGACGCCGCCGGCGAGCCGCAGCTGCTCGAAGTCAACACCGCGCCCGGCATGACCGACCACTCGCTCGTGCCGATGGCGGCGCGCGCGGTGGGCCTGTCGTACGAAGACCTGTGCCTGCGGATCCTGGAGGCGGCCCGTCTGGGTTGAGCGCGCATGTGGAACAACCCACGCCTGCTGAACACGATCGCCGCGCTGCTCACGGCGGCAGCCTGCGTCGCACTGCTGTTCGCGGCCGTGCAGTGGCTGCTGCGCTCGCCGCTGTTCCCGCTGCGCGAGATTGCCGTGGACGGACCGCTGGCACACACGGCGCGACAGGACGTCGATCGCGCGACGCGCGGTCGAGTGCGCGGCAACTTCTTCGCCGTCGACCTGGGTGCGCTGCGCACGGCGATCGAAGCCTTGCCCTGGGTGCGCAGGGTGCAGATCCGGCGCGCCTGGCCGGACCGGCTCGAGGTGACGATCGAGGAGCATGTGCCGCTCGCGCACTGGGGCGAGGACGCGCTGGTCAACACGTTCGGCGAGCGCTTTGCGGTGCGCAGCGACGCACCACTGCCGCAGCTGGACGGTCCCGAGGGCACCGCGACGGAAGTCGCGACGCGCTATCTGCGCTTCAGCGAAATCCTCGCGCCGCTCGGCTTGACGATACAGCGGGTCGTGCTCACGCCGCGCTTCGCCTGGCGGCTCACGCTCGAGGGCGGGCTGCACATCGAGCTCGGCCGCGACGTCGGCACGCACTCTGCGGAAGCGCGCCTTGCACGCTTCGCCGCGGCATACCCGGCGACGCTGGCCAAGGTCGAGCGGCACCACGATTACGTCGACCTGCGCTACCCGAACGGGTTTGCCCTGCGCGTGCCGGGAATCGAGCACGACGCCGCCGACGAATCCGGATCGAAAGGCTGAGATGGCCAAGGACGCCAAGAACCTGATCGTCGGACTGGACATCGGCACCTCGAAAGCGGTGGCACTTGTCGCCGAGCTGCGCGAGGACGGCACGCTCGAGATTCTCGGCATGGGCAGCCACGAGTCCAAGGGCCTGAAAAAGGGCGTCGTCGTCAACATCGAGGCGACCGTCACCGCGATCCAGCGCGCGCTCGAGGAAGCCGAGCTGATGGCGGACTGCCGGATTGCGTCCGCCTACGTCGGCATCGCCGGCAGCCACATCAAGAGCTTCAACTCGACCGGCATGGTCGCGATCAAGGACCGTGAGGTGACCGCGCTGGACGTCGAGCGTGCGATCGACACGGCGCGTGCAGTCAACATTCCGACCGACCAGCAGATTCTCCATGTCCTGCGCCAGGAGTTCATCATCGACGGGCAGGACGACGTGCGCGAGCCGATCGGCATGTCGGGCGTGCGCCTCGAGGTCAAGGTCCACATGGTGACCGGGGCCGTGTCGGCGGCGCAGAACATCGTGAAATGCGTCCGCCGCTGCGGGCTCGAGGTAAACGACCTGATCCTGCAGCCGCTCGCTTCGGCGCGCGCGGTGCTGTCCGAAGACGAAAGCGATCTCGGCGTCTGCCTCGTCGACATCGGCGGCGGCACGACCGACGTGGCCATCTTCACCCAGGGCGCGATCCGCCACACCGCGGTGATTCCGATCGCAGGCGACCAGATCACCAACGACATCGCGATGGCGCTGCGCACGCCGACCGCAGACGCCGAGAACATCAAGATCAGCCACGGCGTCGCGCTGCGCCAGCTCGCCGACGCGAATCAGATGATCGAAGTACCGGGCATCGGCGAGCGCGCGCCCCGCGCGATGTCGCGCCAGACGCTGGCCGAGGTGATCGAGCCGCGTGTCGAGGAGCTGTTCTCCCTCGTGCAGCAGGTGCTGCGCGACTCCGGCCTCGAGGAGCTGCTGTCCTCGGGCGTGGTGCTGACCGGCGGCTCCTCGGTGATGCAGGGGATGGTCGAGCTCGGCGAGGAGATCTTCCACATGCCGGTCCGGGTCGGGATTCCGCGCTACGCCCGCGGGCTGGCGGAGGTGGTGCGCAGCCCGCGCTACGCGACCGCGGTCGGGCTGATCCTGGAGGGCGTCTCACAGATGCGGCAGGGACACCGCGCGCGGCAGAGTGGATCCCTGCGTTCGGTGATCGCGCGCATGCGCGAATGGTTTCAGAGGAACTTCTGATGACGGGAAATCGGAAGGGTTTGTCTGAAAGTGGGGTGATGCATTGCGGCGCGCAGCGCCGCTGTGCAGCACATCGTTGTTCTTAACGGCAAGGAGGAAATCGGATGTTTGAAATCGTAGATGCGCAATCGGCAGGGCCGATCATCAAAGTGCTCGGCGTCGGCGGCGCCGGCGGTAACGCCATCAACCACATGATTGCCACCGGGGTCGAAGGCGTCGAGTTCATTGCAGTGAACACCGACGCACAGGTGCTCGGGCGCAATACTGCGCGCAATCAGATCCAGCTCGGCACCAGCGGTCTGGGTGCCGGCGCACGGCCGGAGGAGGCGCGTGCGGCGGCGCTTGCCGAGCGCGAGCGCCTCGAGGAGGCGATCGCGGGTGCGCACATGGTGTTCATCACGGCGGGTATGGGCGGTGGCACGGGCACCGGCGCGGCGCCGGTGATCGCGGAAATCGCGCGTTCGCTCGGCATCCTGACCGTGGCGGTGGTAACCAAACCGTTCGCGTTCGAGGGTTCCAAGCGCCTGCGCCTGGCGGACGAAGGTTTGCAGGAGCTCTCGCCGCACACCGATTCGCTGATCGTGATCCTGAACGACAAGCTCGAGGAGGTGCTCGGCGACGATGTGACGCAGGAGGAGGCCTTCCGCGCCGCCGACAACGTGCTGAACAGCGCGGTTGCCGGGATCGCGGAGATCATCAACCTGCCCGGCCTGGTCAACGTCGACTTCCAGGACGTACGCACCGTGATGTCCGAACAGGGCATGGCGATGATGGGCTCGGCGCAGGCGGCGGGCATCGACCGCGCGCGCATCGCGGCCGAGCAGGCGATCGCCTGCCCGCTGCTCGAGGGCGTCAACCTCGCCGGCGCGCGCGGCGTCCTGGTCAACATTACCGCGTCGCGCCAGAGCCTCAAGCTGCGCGAGACCAAGGAAGTGATGAACATCATCCGCGCCTTCGCGGCAGAGGACGCCACGATCATCTACGGCGGGGTGTACGACGACGACCTGATCGAAGAGCTGCGGGTCACCGTGGTGGCGACCGGGCTCGGCGCGGGCGCGATGGTGCGCCAGCCCAAGCCGCAACTCGTCGTCTCGCAAAAGACGGGCACCGACGATCAGGCGGCCCCGCAGGCCCCCGACTACGGCGCCATGTCCGAGACACCGGCGGTGTTCCGCAAGAACCGCGCGACGGTCGAAGCGATGCAGCAGAGCGGCGTGGACAAGTACGACATCCCGGCATTTCTGCGCAAGCAGGCCGACTGAGGCGTCGCGACCTGCGGACTGCGCGGCGCCCGAGCCGCGGCCGATCCCGGGACGCCGGGGCACCGAACCTCCTTGCCGGTGCCTCGGATGACCCTTTTTCGGGCCGCAATTCGGGCGTCAGGGCTGGTAAACTGTTCTAATTCTGCACTGCACCAATAATGCTTCGTCAACGTACGTTGAAATCCCTGGTTCGCGCCACCGGCGTCGGGCTGCACACCGGAAAGAAAATCCAGCTCACGCTGCGCCCTGCGCAGCCCGATTGCGGGATTGTGTTCCGCCGAATCGACGGGCCGACGCCGGTCGACATTCCGGCGCGCGCCGAGCTGGTGGGCGATACGCGCCTGTCGTCCTGCCTCGTGCAGGACGGGCAGCGCATTCATACGGTCGAGCATCTGATGTCGGCGCTCGCCGGTCTCGGCGTCGACAACGTCTATGTCGATCTGGACGGTCCCGAAGTTCCGATCATGGACGGCAGCGCGGCGCCGTTTGCGCTGCTCATCCAGCAGGCCGGCGTCGTGGAGCAGGCGAGCCCGAAGCGGTTTCTGCGCATCTTGCGCGCCATCGAAGTGCGCGACGGCGACAAGTGGGCGCGGCTCGAGCCCTACGAGGGCTTGCGGCTGACGTTTTCCATCGTTTTCAATCATCCCGTCATCGACCGCAGCGCCCAGTCGGTCAGCGTGGATTTCGCCCAGACGTCCTATTTGAAGGAGATCGCGCGGGCCCGCACATTCGGCTTCATGCAGGAAGTCGAAGCGTTGCGCGAGGCCGGGCTGGCGCTCGGCGGCGGCCTGGACAATGCGGTCGTGCTCGACGAGTACCGCGTGCTCAATTCGGACGGACTGCGCTTCGCGGACGAGTTCATCCGCCACAAGGTGCTCGATGCGATCGGCGACCTTTACCTGCTCGGCAAGCCGCTGCTTGGCGCGTTCAGCGCGCACAAGTCGGGCCACGCGCTGAACAACCGCCTGCTACGCGCGCTGCTGGCCGACGCCACCGCGTGGGAAATCGTATCGTTCGACAAGCCGGAATCGGCGCCTGCCGGCGTGGCCGCGATGGTGCGCCAGCTCGCCTGAGCTTGGCCGGCCACGCGCGGCGTGCCTTTCATCGGGCTGATTGCGCTGGTGGCGGCGGCCGTGTTGGGCATCAGCGTCCCGATGTACGTGCTCACCGGGCAGCCCGGTTGGCGCCGCGTTGCATGGCGCGTGGTCAGTGTCGCGGGCGTCGCGGTCGGCGTCGTCCTTCTTCTTCTGCGGCTGGAGCATCTGTTGGCTGCGGCGTGACCCGCGCGCCTTGGTGGGTCAGCAGCTTGGCGAGTGCCCGCTTCGCCGCAGAGTCAGCCATTTGGTCGTGCAGCGCCGACAATCGGGCAAGCGCAACTGAGGATAAGTGCGCAGATTTGTGCGTCGCAACAAGTGCTTTTTCGGATGCGCTCTGGCGTGATGCGTTTGGTTGCACCCTCACGGAAACTGAATTAACCTCGACCCGCATTTTGGCAGCCTGTTGGCTTAGAACGACAGAGTACAGCTTCAGCTTTGCGGCGGCTGCGGAGTTGGCGGCCAGAACGGTGAGCTTGCCGTTCCGGACGTTGACGCCGCGGACTTGGGCGCCGAGTTGAGGCGGCAGGGCGGCGACGCAGTTCCGCGACAGGGCCGCGAGGTCCTGGGCTTTCTGGACCACGGGCCCAAGGTCGGCGTCCTGGACAAGAACGCGGTCGAGTCGCGGCGGGTTCAACGCAAGTCGCACCAGGGAAGGGAACAGTGCAGATTATCTTGATCCCCGGCCGTCTGGCAAAGGCAAGGACGGTGACGTTGACGCCGCGCCTGGCGGGGCTGCTGGTCCTGCTGTGCATGACCCTCGCGAGTGCGCTGGCGGCCGGCATGTACCGGGTGGTCATGCGCGATGCGGCTCGCTTCGAGACGGTCTTCCCAACCGTGTTCGCGGTCTCGACCCAGAAAAAGGATGACGAGCGCGCCCGCGCCTTCGTACAGCAGAACCTAAATGCCATGGCCGTCAAGCTGGGCGAGATGCAGGCGCAGCTCACCCGGCTCGATGCGCTCGGCGAGCGCCTGTCGGCGCGCGCCGGCTTCCAGCCGCAGGAATTCCGCTTCTCCGAGCTGCCCGGACTGGGCGGCGCCTCGCCCACGCTGCTGCCCCCGCAGAACCTGACCCAGGTGGAGCTGAATGAGCGCCTGCAGGCCCTGTCGCGCGACGTCGAGTCGCGCGGCGACATGCTCGGGGTGCTCGAGGCCAAGCTGTTCGACGAGGCGATCCGCAAGAAGCTGCGCCCGACGCTGTTCCCGGTGAGCGCGCCCTACAACAGCTCCGGCTTCGGCATGCGGATCGACCCGATTACCGGCCAGCGCGCCATGCACGAGGGCATCGACTTCCTCGCCGAGCGCGGCACGCCGATCCACGCGGCCGCTGACGGCGTCGTGAGCTTCGCCGGCTACCACCGGCAGTACGGCTACATGATCGACGTCGATCATGGCAACGACCTGGTGACGCGCTATGCGCACTGTTCGAAGCTCTTTGTGAAGGAAGGCGACATCGTGCAGCGCGGGCTGAAGTTGGGGCTGGTCGGGTCGACCGGCCGCACGACCGGACCGCACCTGCACTTCGAAGTCCGCTTCAAGGGCGTGCCGCAGAACCCGATGCGCTTCCTCGCCAAATCCGGGGACGGCAACACGGTCGCGCAGCGGACCGCGAAGGCCGCGAAATAAGCGCAGCCTGCGCTTGCCGGGCGAAAACGGCCCGCTGGCGTGTTAACATTTTGATTTTTCGCCGGATCCGATAAGGTCCGCGACACGCTCGCGCGCTGGCCCGTCCGCGCGCCCCGCGAGCGCGCCAACCACCGTACGATGGCCAACGTCCTAACGAAGATATTCGGCAGCCGCAACGACCGGCTGCTCAAGCAGTACACGCGCGCGGTCGCGCGCATCAACGCGCTGGAATCCGAGGTCGCGGCGCTGTCCGACGCGGCGCTCGCCGGCAAGACCAACGAGTTCCGCCAGCGCTATGCCGAGAAGATGGCGGAGGTGGCGCCGGAGCGCCGCGACGTCGTCGCGGCCGAGTTGCTCGAGGCGCTCCTGCCCGAGGCGTTTGCGGTCGTGCGCGAGGCCGGCAAGCGTGCGCTGCGCATGCGCCACTTCGACGTGCAACTGGTGGGCGGCATGGTGCTGCACGACGGCAAGATCGCCGAGATGCGCACGGGCGAGGGCAAGACGCTCGTCGCCACGCTACCGGCCTACCTAAACGCGCTCACCGGCAAGGGCGTGCACATCGTCACGGTGAACGACTATCTCGCCCGGCGCGACGCCGAGTGGATGGGCAAGATCTACAACTTCGTCGGTCTCAGCGTCGGGGTCAACATCCCCGGGCTGGAGCCCGATGAGAAGCGAGCGGCGTATGCCGCCGACATCACCTACGGCACGAACAACGAATTCGGCTTCGACTACCTGCGCGACAACATGGCCATGCATGTCGAAGAGCGCTTCCAGCGTGGGCTGCACTTCGCGGTCGTCGACGAGGTGGATTCGATCCTGATCGACGAGGCGCGGACCCCGCTGATCATCTCGGGCCAGGCCGAGGACCGCACCGAGATCTATCGGCGGATGAACGAGGTGGCGCCACTGCTGACGCGCCAGGAAGACGAGAAAGGCGCGGGCGATTTCTGGGTCGATGAGAAAAACCACCAGATCGTGCTCTCGGAATCGGGCCACCAGAAGGGCGAGGAGATTCTTGCGCGGGTGGGCATGCTGCCGCAGGGCGCCAGCCTCTACGAGCCGTCCTACATCAACCTCGTTCACCAGCTGTACGCGGCACTGCGGGCGCACCACCTGTTCCAGCGCGACCAGCAGTACGTCGTGCAAAACGGCGAGATCGTCATTGTCGACGAGTTCACCGGGCGCCTGATGCAGGGGCGGCGTTGGTCCGACGGCCTGCACCAGGCAGTCGAGGCCAAGGAGAACGTGGCGATCCAGAACGAGAACCAGACGCTCGCCTCGATCACCTTCCAGAACTACTTTCGCCAATTTGCCAAGCTCGCCGGAATGACCGGCACGGCCGACACCGAGGCGTACGAGTTCCAGGAGATCTACGGCCTGGAAACCGTTGTCGTCCCGACCCACAAGACGATGATCCGCGACGATCGCCTCGACCAGGTCTACCGCACCGCCGGGGAAAAGTACAAGGCGATCGTCGAGGACATCCGCGACTGCCATCAGCGCGGACAGCCGGTGCTCGTGGGCACGACCTCGATCGAGAAGTCCGAGCTGCTGTCGGCGATGCTGCAGAAAGACGGCCTGCCGCACCAGGTGCTGAACGCCAAGCAACATGCGCGGGAAGCGGAGATCGTCGCACAGGCCGGGCGCCCGAAGATGATCACCATTGCGACCAACATGGCGGGCCGCGGGACGGACATCGTGCTCGGCGGCAATGTCGAAAAGCAGTGCGACCTCATCGAGGCGACCGAGAACATGGCGGCCGCGGACAAGGCGAAGCGCGTCACGCAGCTGCGCTCCGAGTGGCAGGCGCTGCACGATCTGGTCATCCGCGAAGGCGGGCTGCATATCATCGGTACCGAGCGGCACGAGTCGCGGCGCGTCGACAACCAGCTGCGCGGCCGCGCAGGTCGGCAGGGCGATCCCGGTTCGTCGCGCTTCTATATGTCGCTCGAGGACGATCTGCTGCGGATCTTCGCGGGCGAGCGGATCAACCGCATCATGGTGATGCTCAAGATGCCCGAGGGAGAGCCGATCGAGCACGGCATGGTGACCCGCTCGATCGAGAGCGCGCAGCGCAAGGTCGAGGCGCGCAATTTCGACATCCGCAAGCAGCTGCTCGAATACGACGACGTCGCGAACGACCAGCGCAAGACGATCTACGCCCTGCGCAACGAGCTCCTCGAGTCGGAGGACGTGTCTTCGCGGATCGCCGACTTGCGCGCCGGCGTGGCGACCGACCTGTTCCGTCAGTTCGTGCCGGAGGAGAGTGTCGAGGACGAATGGGATCCCGCGGGGCTCGAGACCGCGCTGAAGGCGGAATTGGCGGTCGATCTGCCGATCCGGCGCTGGCTCGAGGCGGAACCGGACCTGCACGACGAGACCCTGCTCGAGCGCGTGATCGAGCAGGTGCACGCGGCGTACCGGGACAAGCTGCCCGCCCAAGCCGAGCAGGCCTTTCACCAGTATGAGCGCTACATCACGCTGCAGATCCTCGATGGGCATTGGCGCGAGCATCTGGCCGCCCTGGATCATCTTCGCCAGGGCATCCATCTGCGCGGCTATGCGCAAAAGAACCCGAAGCAGGAGTACAAGCGCGAGGCATTCGAGCTGTTCGGAGCGATGGTCGAGGCGGTGAAGCTCGAGGTGACGAAGACGCTGATGACGCTCGAGATTCGCGCCTCGACCGAGCTGCCGCCGGCGGACGATGCGCAGCACGTCGAGAACGTGCGCCTGCAGCATGCCGACTATGCAGAGGCGCTGGAGGCAGCGGCGGGGGAATCGAAAAAACTGCCGCCGCCGGCGCGCGCCAAGCAGAAGGTCGGGCGCAACGAGCCCTGTCCCTGTGGTTCCGGCAAGAAGTACAAGCACTGCCACGGCCGGCTGATCTGACCCCGTTGCAGCCCCGCGTGCTCCGGCGCCGGCATTTCGGCCTTCGCTAAACCGCTTCCCAGATGGCCGTCAATCTCGCGCCGCCCGATCCTGCCGCGCTCGAGCCGATCGCGGGCGTCGAGCTCGGCTGCACGATGGCCGGAATCCGCCAGGCGGGCCGCCGCGACCTGATGGTGATGCGGCTCGCGCCGGGCAGCACGATCGCTGGCGTGTTCACGCAGAATCGCTTTTGCGCGGCGCCGGTGATCCTCGCGCAGCGCCATCTTGCGGCCGGCTGGGAGGCGCGCGGCCTGGTCGTCAACACCGGAAACGCGAACGCCGGCACCGGAGCGGACGGCATCGCGCGTGCGCGCGCCGTTTGCGAGGGCCTGGCATGCGCGCTGGGCTGCGCGGTCGAGCAGATCCTGCCGTTTTCGACGGGCGTGATCATGGAGCCGCTGCCCGCAGAGCGCATTCTCGCCGGGTTGCCCTCGGCGGTGGCGAATCTGGATGCGGGCCACTGGGTGCAGGCCGCCGAGGCGATCATGACCACCGACACGGTGCCGAAGGCGGTTTCGCGACGCGTCGCGCTTTCCGGCGGCGACGTCCGGGTCACCGGCATCGCGAAGGGCGCCGGCATGATCCGGCCCGACATGGCGACCATGCTCGCCTTCGTCGCAACCGACGCCACGGTGGCACGCGCCGACCTCGACCGGCTTGTCCGTGCGGCCGCCGCGCGCTCGTTCAACTGCATCACGGTCGATGGCGATACCTCGACGAACGATGCGTTCATGCTGGTCGCGAGCGGCGGCGCAGGCGTCGTGGCGCGCGACGACGGTGACCTCGCGCGGCTCGGTGAGGCAATCGACGCGGTCGCGATGCGGCTCGCACAGGCCATCGTGCGCGACGCCGAAGGCGCGACGAAGTTCGTGGCCGTACACGTCGAGAGCGGGCGTGACGAGGCCGAATGCCGCCGCATCGCCTACGCGATCGCGCATTCGCCGCTCGTCAAGACGGCGTTCTTCGCCTCCGACCCGAACCTCGGCCGCATCCTCGCTGCGATCGGCTACGCCGGCGTCGCCGACCTCGATCCGGAACGAATCGACCTGTACCTGGACGGGCTGCGGGTCGCCAGCCAGGGCGCGCGCGATCCCGCGTATGCCGAGGCGCAGGCGGTGGCGGCAATGCGCAAGCCCGAGTTCGAGTTGCGCGTGGCGCTCAACCGGGGCGCGGGCGTGGCGACCGTATGGACCTGTGATCTTTCCTTCGATTACGTCAAAATCAACGCGGAATACCGGAGCTGATGAAAAGCAAACAAGACCTCGCGGCCACGCTGCACAAGGCCGACGCCGTGCTCGAGCGCCTCGCCGCACTGCTGCCGCCCGCGCCGCCCCCCGTGGACTGGAACGCGAGCATCGCCTATCGCTGGCGCCGGCGCGGCGGGTTCGACGGTGCCGGCCGGCTCGAGCCGGTGCGTCACGTGCACCGCATGCGCCTGGCCGACCTGCAGGGCATCGGCGCCCAGATCGGCAAGGTCGAGCAGAACACCCGCCAGTTCCTGGCGGGTCGGCCCGCGAACAACGTCCTGCTCACCGGGGCGCGCGGCACCGGCAAGTCTTCCATCGTCAAGGGGCTGCTGCACAAGTACGCGCGCGAAGGCCTGCGGCTGATCGAGATCGAGAAGAACGATCTCATGGATCTGCCGCAGCTGACCGACGCGGTCGCCACCCGCCCGGAGCGGTTCCTGCTGTTCTGTGATGACCTGAGCTTCGAGGCGGGCGACGGGGGCTACATCGCGCTGAAGGTCGCGCTCGACGGCTCGATCTCGACGACCTCCGAGAATTTGCTGATCTACGCCACCTCGAACCGCCGCCACCTGGTGCCGGAGTACATGGAAGAGAACCTGGCGACGAAATACGTCGGCGACGAGATCCACCCGGGCGAGACGGTCGAGGAAAAGATCTCGCTGTCCGAGCGGTTCGGACTCTGGGTGACCTTCTATCCCTTCGACCAGGACGAGTACCTCACGATCGTCGCGCACTGGCTAAAGAGCTTCGGCTGCAGCGCGGCGGATGCCGTCGCGGCGCGCGAAGAGGCGCTGCAATGGGCGCTGCAGCGCGGCTCGCGCAGCGGCCGCGTCGCCTACCACTTTGCCCGTGACTGGGCCGGACGCCGCCTGACCGGCCCGGGCCCGCGCCAGCCCGCGCGCGCGGGCAAGCGGCGCTAGGGCGCGCCGGGGCGGTGGGCGCGATCGTCGACGTCGCGGCGGCGGTCATCCTGCGACCTGACGGCGCGTTCCTGCTCGCCCGTCGGCCCGAAGGCAAGGTTTACGCGGGATACTGGGAGTTCCCCGGGGGCAAGGTCGAGCCCGGTGAGCGAATCGCCGATGCGCTCGCCCGCGAACTGCACGAGGAACTGGGCATCGACGTGGTCTCGGCCACGCCCTGGATCACGCGCCTGTTCAGCTACTCGCATGCGACCGTGCGCTTGCACTTCTTCCGCGTCTTCGCGTGGCGTGGCGAGCCCCATCCCAGAGAGGCGCAGGCGTTCTGCTGGCAGCACCTGGGCGAACCGCTGGCCGCGCCGATGCTGCCGGCGAACGCGCCGGTGCTCGCGTCGCTCGCGCTGCCGCAGGAGTACGCGATCACCAACGCCGCAGCGCTCGGCGTCGAGGCGCAGCTCGCCCGCATCGATGCACGCCTCGCTTCGGGATTGCGGCTGCTGCAGCTGCGCGAGCCGGAACTCGATGCGGACAGTCGCGCGGCGTTCGCGCGTGCCGTCGTCGCGCGCGCACACCGCGCCGGCGCGCGGGTGCTGATCAACGACGATGCGGCACTCGCCGACGCGGTCGGTGCCGACGGTGTGCACTACCCTGCGCGCAGCCTGATGCGGTTGTCCGCGCGACCCGCGCGGCCGCTGGTTGCCGCCTCCTGCCACGACGCGCGGGAGCTCGTGCAGGCCATGCGGCTCGCGATCGACTTCGTGCTGCTCGGTCCGGTCAGGGCCACGCCGTCGCATCCTGGCGCGCAAACGCTCGGTTGGGCAGGCTTCGGCGCGCTCGCGCGCGGCGCGAGCCTGCCGGTCTACGCCATCGGCGGGATGCGTCCGGAGGACCTCGACGCCGCGCGGCAACACGGCGCGCACGGCCTCGCGATGATCACCGGGAGCTGGACTTAACCCGGGCCTTGTGCGGCGGCCACGGACTGCTTGAGCTCGTAGCTGCCCATCAGGTCGGCGTATTCCCGCGCCACGCTGGCCGGATCCTCGGCGATGCGCAGGCCCGCGGCCCCGAGCCAGCGGGCCAGGCAGGCGTGCGTGTGGCGCGACGGATCGAGCATGTCGGCGGCGTCGCAGATGAATTCGCCGGCGACCATGCGGCGGCCGAACACGACCTCGTGGGCCACCGCTTCGGCATTGACGATCACCGCCGACATCGTCGGATACGCGACCCGATGCGCGGGCAGCGCGTCGAGCACCCCGATCTTGTCGAGCACGTTGTTCAGCACGTTGACGTCGTCGGGGAGTTCCTCGGGAAGCTGGTCACGGCAGCGCTTCAGGAGTTCGGGCAGGTCGTAGGACACGCGCCAGCGGCGGGGCTCGGAATCGATGTTGACGAAGATCTTGACGCGGTGCTGCGCGCGCAGCCTGGCATTCATCGGGCGGCCGTTGTCGAATACGTCCAGGTGCATGCCCTCATCGCGCGTCTCGCTGAGGCGCCAGGTAATGTTGACGTTGCGCTCGAGCGAGTAGTAGCGCGGAAACAGGCCGCGCAGGGCGATCCGCAGCTGGCTGTTGAATCGCGCGACTTGCGATTGGACGTAGACCGCGAGCGGAATTTCCTTGAGGATCTTGACGAGAGGATGCGATGGGTCCGGCGCGATCTGCGCTCCGTGGCGCACGATCACCGGCTGCTCGATGCCGTTCAGCGTCCCGATCTTCTTCCATTCGCGCGGAAACGCCAGCTGCTGCAGAAATGCGAGGTCGAAGTCGATCGGAAGATGCGGTATCACGATGACGCCCAGGGCCTCGTAGTGCTCGGCGAGACGGTCACCGTATGCGCGCGCATAGTCGCCCAGCGTCTCCATGCGCTCGAGCACCAGAAACGGGTCCGGCAAGTCGGGGTGACGCTCGATCACGTCGATCCCTCCGCGTCGTCCGCCGCGAGCGGCTGCTCTGCCTCCGGGACCCGATAACGCTCGCTCGCCCAGTCGCCGAGGTCGACCAGCTTGCAGCGCTCGCTGCAAAACGGGCGCCAGCGGTTGACGGTCGAAAACGCCACCGGGGCGCCGCAGCGCGGGCAGGGAACGACGGGCGGTGCGCTCATAGCGTACAGAAGGTGAGCTCGAACTCGACGTCCCAGTCGGGGGTCCGTGGCCGCGGATCCTCGCCGCTTTGCAACAGGAAGCGAACGTTCAGCACGTACTTGTTCGCGCTGATCTCGGGCACGCAGGGAACGTCCTCGGCGAGCCGCACGCGCATCATGTGCGCGGACTTGCCGCCCAGCATCTGTTGGTAGGTGCCGAGCGCCGCGCTCGCGGTCTGCGGCTTGCCGGACTCGCGCAGGATGCGCAGGATGATGGCGGTGCCGTCGCGCAGCGGGTGCAGCGGGCTCGTCCACGCGGAGAGCTGGTCCATGCGTTCTTCTGCCGGGCGGTGCAGCCAGTAGTGAAACGACGGCAGGTCGAACTCGCAGGCGCCACCCGGAATGCCGGTGCGCTGCTTGATCGACATCAGCCAATCGTTCTCGCGCAGGTACTGTCCGATCTTTCCGGTCATCGCGAGAATCGCGCCGGACGCCTGCTCGATATCGCGCAGCACGCTATTGAGCGCCTCTTCGGAAATTTCCGGATTGTCGCGGAACGCGTGCAGCACCTGCTTCTGGCGCTCGAGCTCCTGCAGCAGATCCGACTTGAGATCCGCCCGGCTCGCGACCTCGAGGATCTCGAACAGCGTGATCAGCGCCATGTGGTGGTCATGCGCGCCCGCGCGCGCGATGAAATAGCGCGAGCGTTCGAACAGGTCCTCCAGGCGCAGCAGCGTCCGGATGCGCTCGTTGAGAGGGTACTCGTAGGTGATCACGGACCCTTCCCGGCCGGTTGGCGATCGGAAATTCCTTGAATTCTGAAGGAACTACGCCCACATGACAACCGAACGCCGCGCGCTGCGCGGCAGGCTGCCGCCCGCGCCCCCGCCTCAGGCGGATTTCGAAAGCGCGAGATATTGGTCGTGCAGGCGTGCCACCTGGGCATGCAGCGCATCCAGCGTGCCGCTGTTGTCGATCACGTCATCGGCTGCGGCGAGTCGCGTTTCACGGGGAACCTGCGCGGCGATGATGCGGCGCACCTCGTCCTCCGCAAGTCCGCTGCGCGCACGCACCCGCGCGACCTGCACCTCGACGGGACAGTCGACCACGAGCACGCGATCGACGTTCGAGCGGGCGGCCGCCGATTCGACCAGCAGCGGCACGACCAGCACGACATAGGGGCCGCGCGCGGCGCCGACGCGCGCGGTGGACTCGCGACGAATCATCGGGTGCAGCGTGGCTTCCAGGCGCTTGCGCGCCGTCGGGTCGGCAAAAACGCGCGCGCGGACCTTGGCGCGATCCATCGCGCCGGTCGGTTCGATGACGTCGTCGCCGAACAGGGCGCGTACCGCTTCGATCGCGGCGCCGCCGGGCGCGGTCAGCGCGTGCGCGATTTCGTCGGTGTCGACCAGTGTGGCGCCGAGCCGCGCGAACGCCTCGGCGGCGGCGCTCTTGCCGCTGCCGATCCCGCCGGTGAGGCCGATCACCAATGGCATGCGCCGCGACGCACCGCAGGCCGCATCAGCCGAGCAGCGGGAGCCAGCGGCGTACGATCTCCGGTCCCCAGAACAGGCCGATCACGCCCGCGATCGCGAGGTAGGGGCCGAAGGGGATCGGGGTCTCGCGGCCGTGCCGCGCGAAGACGATGAGCGAAATGCCGATCGCGGCGCCGACCACGGACGACAGCAGGATGATCAGCGGCAACGCCTGCCAGCCGAGCCAGGCGCCGAGCGCGGCGAGCAGCTTGAAATCGCCGTAGCCCATGCCCTCCTTGCCGGTGGTCAGCTTGAACGTCCAGTAGATGAGCCAGAGCGCGAGGTAGCCGATCATCGCGCCGATGACCGCGCTCGGCAGCGTGACGAAGGTGCCGAACAGGTTGACCAGGAGCCCGGCCCAGAGCAGGGGCAGCGTCAGGTCGTCCGGCAGCAGCTGGGTGTCGAGATCGATCACCCCGGCGGCGAGCAAGGTCCAGACGAGCAGCATCGCGCCGAAGGCCGCCGGCGTGAACCCGAACCGCCAGGCGGCGTAGCCGGCGAACACGCCCGCCGTCAGCTCGACCAGCGGATAGCGAAGACTGATCCCTGCGCCGCAGCCGGCGCACTTTCCGCGCAGCGCGGCCCAGCTGACGAGCGGAATGTTCTGCAGCGCCGTGATCGGCTTTGCGCAACTCGGGCAGCGCGAGCGCGGCACCACCAGATTGTAGGGTTCGGCGGCGGGCAGCTCGCGCCCCTCGAGCTCCGCGCACTGCGCGCGCCAGTCGCGCTCGAGCATTTTCGGCAGGCGGTGGATGACGACGTTCAGGAACGAGCCGATGCACAGGCCGAACACGAGCGCGATCCACGGGAAAACCGAGGGCTGGGCGACCCAGCCGAGCGCGGTCATGCCGCGCGACGAAGCCGCTGCGCGATCAGATCGCCTGGCCCAGCTTGAAGATCGGCAGATACATGGCGATGACCATGCCGCCGATCAGCGTGCCGAGGACGACCATGATCATCGGCTCCATCAGCGATGAGAGACCCTCCACCGCGTCGTCGACCTCCTGCTCGTAGAAGTCGGCGACCTTGGAAAGCATCGCATCGAGCGCGCCCGTCTCCTCGCCGATCGAGCACATCTGCAGCACCATCGACGGAAACACGTTCGAGTTCTGCATCGCGACGGTGAGCGCGGTTCCCGTCGAGACCTCGGCCTGAATCTGCCGGGTGGCCGTCATGTAGACGTGGTTGCCCGAGGCGCCGCCGACTGACTCCAGCGCCTCGACCAGCGGCACGCCCGCGGCGAACATGGTCGAGAGCGTGCGCGTCCAGCGCGCGATGGTCGACTTGCGAATCAAATCGCCGAACACCGGCACGCGCAGCGCCAAGCGGTCCATGAAGATCTGCACCGCGACCGAACGTTTCCACGCTTCCATGAACCCGTAGAGGCCGCCGCCGAGGACGCCGAAGATGATGTACCAGTACTCGACGAAATAGTCCGAGACCGTCATCACGAACACGGTCGGACCGGGCAGGGAGGCGCCGAAGCTCTCGAAGACCTGCTTGAAGGCGGGGATCACGAATATCATGATCACCGCGGT
>Ga0210067_1000016_pt1 | contig 20501 bp, 17 predicted proteins | sample RushMan_ThreeSqB_2_FD_185559 | JGI IMG/M metagenome (GOLD analysis project Ga0210067, IMG submission 185559) | Wetland microbial communities from San Francisco Bay, California, USA, that impact long-term carbon sequestration - RushMan_ThreeSqB_D2... | ecosystem: Environmental > Aquatic > Marine... | reverse complement strand
GGGTTACGACTGCGCGAGCTATGTCTGTCTCGGCCAGATCGGCAATGCGACGTCGACCACGCGCCAGCGCTGGGCGGTGCTCTGGATTCCGGAAGACATCGACTCGAACATCACGCAGGTCGACGCGAAGCTAAACTTCCACACCGACAAGCTGTTCCTGAGCGGCGGCTACTACGGATCGTTCTACAACAACAAGAATGGCAACATGCGATTGACCGTTCCCGGCAGCCTCAACAATCCGTTCCCACCCAACAGTCCGTTCTTCGGCAGCGCGCCCCTGAGCGGTGCAGCGCCCGGAGGAACCAGCTTGCAGAACGTGCTGCAGGACCCGATGGCGCTGGCACCGGACAACCAGGCGCACCAGTTCTATCTCACCGGCACCTATGCGTTTACGCCGACGACGCGCGGGAACTTCAAGGCTGCGTACACGCACGCGACGCAGAACTCGAGCTTCGCCAGCATGGGATTGACCGACGGAACCCAGCCGACGAACGATCTGGGCGGAGAGCTCAACACCCTGCTCCTGCAGGCCGGGTTGACCGCGCACCCGATCCCGAAGCTGACCTTGAACGCCAATATTCTCTACGAAGACAGGAAGGACAAGACGCCGCTTGCGGTCTACAACATCGAGGGCGCAGCGCCGTCAACGACGTGGACCAACACCCCGATCGGCCTCACGAAGACGACCGGCAAAGTCGAGGCAAGCTACCTCTTACCCGCGATGATCAAGGGAACGCTTGGAGTCAACTACCAGAAGATCGACCGCGATCTGCCGGCGCCAGGCGTGGAAGTTGCGGGCTTGACGGGGCTGCGCGGCAATACCGAGGAATGGGGCATCCGCGGCGAGCTGCGGCGCTCGATCTCCGAGACGATCACCGGCGCGGTCAGCTACGAATACAGGGACCGCGACGGGTCCGACTGGTGGAACCTGTGTACCAGTGCGGCGTGCACGGCAGCGGGCCTGGTTTATGGCGGAACCTATCCTAACGGGACGATGCAATCCGCGAACAACGACCTCGGCGCGTATCCGTACATGCTGGCCGACCGCAAGCAGGAAAAGATTCGTGCCAGCGCCGACTGGCTGCCAACCGAAAATCTGTCTATTCAGTTCGTGGTCCAGAACCAGAGTGATCGGTACGCTCCGCCGAGTTCAGCGGGCCTGCAGAAAACCAACATGACCACGTACAGTGTCGATTCCTCTTTGGCGCTGAGCGAGTCGTGGAAGCTGACGGCCTACGCGTCGTTGGGAGAACAAAAGGTCCACACTGGGCAGAACACCGGCTACCGGGCCAGCATTAAAGACACCACCACGGCCTTTGGCCTCGGCGTCGTCGGCAAGCCGACCGGCAAGCTCGAGATCGGCGGGAAGGTTTCCTACCTAGACGACGTCACGAAGTATCCTTTCACGCTCTACGACGGCAACACCAACGCAGCCGCCATCAACCAGGTCAACACCTACGGCGGCCTGCCGAACGTGGCCTATCGCGAGTTCAGGCTGAACGCCTACGGCAAGTACGCGCTGCAGAAGAACGCCGATATCCGCGTCGACCTGATCCACTTCTGGGCACAGCTTCACGACTATAACTGGACCTATCTGGGCGTGCCGTTCACCTACCAGGACAACACCACGGTCAGCATCGACCCGAACCAGCAGGTGACGTTCCTCGGGGTGACCTACATCTACAAATTCAAGTAGCCCTGCGGCGTCGCAAGCAACCTCAAGGCCGGCGCTGCCGGCCTTTTTCATTTCTCGTCGATCGCGCGCGATTGCCGGGGCAGCGCCCTGGGTCGTGCGGTGCGTCCTGCGCGGCTACTTCGCGGCGCCGCGCGCCGCGCGCCGCTCGAGCAGGCGCGCGAAGTTGTCGAGCGACACGAGGTGCAGGTAGGCGCGTGCGAGGACGCCCTTGCGCATCAGGTTCTTCAGCTGGTTGGCGTTCAGTTCGTTCAGCTTCGCCTCCGCGACGCGGTGCATGCCGGTGAGCTGCACGGCGCTGCCGGCGCCGCCTTCCTTCGGTGTCGCCTGCATGCTGAACGGCTCGAGCAACGCGTAGTCGTGCAGGATCGCGCAGGCTTCGCGCGTGCGCTCGAGGTCGGCCTCGAACTCGGTGAGCAGGCGCTGGATGTTCTCCCAGCGCGGCAGCGGCTTGCCGGCTTCGTCGAACAGCGTCTCGCCGGCGTCGTCGAGATAGCCCTTCTCGACGCAGATCAGGCGGTTCTCCTGCACCTTGTCCTGCACCCGCAGCTGCGCCATGCAGAACGGGTAGCGTCGCGCGTAGGCCGGCACGTAAGCCGCAGGCGCCCAACCCTCGCCTTCGAGGAACAGGTTCTCGCCGGCGGCGAGGCCGAGCACCGCGACCGGGGTGAAGGTCTTGCCCTGGTCGCCCGAGGTGAACACGACCGGGTACTCGCGCATCGCCGGTGCGAACTCGGCAAGGCTCAGCGGAATGGCGTTCAGCGCGCGCGCGAATGCCGGCACTTCGCCCGCGTGCGGCAGGCGAACCTTGGCATTGCGCTGTAGCGCGACGACGTCTTGATAGCCAAACGGCGGGGCGATGTCCATGCGCCGATTGTCCACGACTGTCCCGGTGCTGTAAAATCCGCGCCTTGCTTACGGGGTGGTAGCTCAGCTGGGAGAGCGCTGCGTTCGCAATGCAGAGGTCGGGAGTTCGATCCTCCTCCACTCCACCAGCCCCATTCAAGGACGGGCCCCGCAGGGGCCCGTTTTCATGTCCGCGCCCAGCGTTTCGCGTCGGCGCTGCGCCGCGGCGGTTTGCGCCAGATCAATGACTCCGCTTCGGACTAAAGTAAAAAGAGAAAAATCTAATCCGGAAGAGGAGTACGACGCTATGTCAACGTCGAGTCGCAGGTGGCCGCGGGTTATTGCTGCGCTCGCAGCCGTATCGTTTGCCACGCCTCTGGTCGCGGCGCCTCCGCCGGACTGGAGCAAGGTCCCGGCGAAGAAGGTGAAGCTGTTCTACCCCGGGCAGTCGACCTACGACTGGCTGCTCTCGCCCGCGCACAAGAAGGGCGACAAGCAGGTCGCCAAAGGTGCCGCATGCACGAAGTGCCACGAGGACGATGAGGACGCGATGGGCAAGCGCATCGTCGGCGGCACGGTGCTCGAGCCGAACCCGATTCCGGGCAAGGTGGCCGTGGTCGACCTTTCGGTGCAGGCCGCGTACGACGCCGACGCGCTCTACCTGCGCTTTCAGTGGAAGAGCCAGATGAACCGCGAAGGGCGGATGCACGACTACATGCGCTACGACGGTCAGAAGTGGGCGTTCTGGGGCGGCCATCGGCAGAAGGAAGCGGTTCGCAGCGGCAAGCAGCCGCCGCTCTATGAAGACCGGCTCGCGATCATGCTCGACGACGGCAAGGTGCCGCTGTTTGCCAAGCAGGGCTGCTGGCTGACCTGCCACAACGGCATGCGCGATGCACCGAACGAGGCCTCCAAGGCGGACGTCGAGGGACATGCGTATCTCGGCAAGGGCGGCATCAAGCAGAACGATGTGCGCAAGTACCTGCCGGCCTCGCGTAGCGACGCCAAGTCCTGGGACAAGGTCAAGTCGGCCGAGGAGATCGCCAAGCTCAAGAAAGAGGGCCAATTCGTCGATCTGATGCAGTGGCGCGCGGCGCGCAGCGCCGGGGTGGGCATGGCGGACGACGGCTACGTGCTCGATTACCGTCATTTCGACGCTGGCAAGAACCCGTTTTCGTGGAACGTCGATCGCAAGACGATGACGCCGAAGTACATGTTCGACGCGTCCAAGGTGGGCGCAAAAGGGCTGCGCGCGGAGGACATCGGCAATGCGGCGAAACCGGCGGCCCTGGTACGCGAGCAAAACGCGGTTGCGTACGACGCCAACGCCGGCTGGAAGGAGGGCGATATCCTGCCCGGGCGGATTCTGAGCCGCGCCGATGCAAAGGATTCGGCTGCCGATAATGACGATGTTAAGGGAACCTGGAACGACGGTGTCTACACCGTCGTCTGGCGGCGCAAGCTCGACACCGGTCATCCCGAGGACGACAAGATCCTCAAGGTCGGCAGTGTCTACACGGTCGGCTTCGCGATCCACGACGACAACGTGACCACGCGCTTTCACCAGGTGTCGTTCCCACTCAGCCTCGGCATCGGCAAGGACGCGAACATCTCCGCGGTCCGTGTGAAGTAGAGGCGCCCCCTCTTATTGACGGGTTCCCTGCGGGACCCGTTCGTCTTTGCAACGCCGGGGCGCGATGTACCGCTAGCGCCCGTCGTCGCGATGCCGTTCGAGCGTCTCGAGCGGAACGACTGCGATCGCTTCCTCGTGCGTCGCCTCCAGCACCACCGGCGGCGCGACCCCGGCATCGAGGGCCTCCTTCCAGCGACCCGCGCAGAGGCACCAGCGATCGCCCGGCTCGAGGCCGGGAAAGCCGGACTGCGGCGCCGGGGTGACGAGGTCGTTGCCCTGTGCGGAGGAGAATGCGAGGAACTCCCGGGTCATCCGCGCACAGACGACGTGCATGCCGACATCGTCGTAGTCGGTGTTGCAGCAGCCGTCGCGGAAAAAGCCGGCGCGCGGCTCGAGACTGCAGGGCTCGAGCGTGCCGCCGAGCACGTTCTTGGATTCGGTCATCGGCTAGCCCGCGCCGCCGAGCTTTTTTTCGAGGCGCCGCGCGAACACGGTCATTTCTTTTTCCGCCTGGCGGTCGCCTTTTTCCCGCGCTGCGGCGATCCCCCGGCGCCAGGTCTCGAGCGCCTCGGCGTCGCGCCCGGCTTCGCTGAGCGCGTTGCCCAGCGCCTTCCAGGCCGCCGAGTAGCGCGGGTCGCGTGCGAGCGCTTCGCGCAGCTGCGCCAGCGCCGGCTCGGTCTGGCCGGCCTTCAGGTAGGCGGTGCCGAGCGCGTAGCGCAGCAGCGCGCCGTCGCGCGGCGTGTCGAGCAGTTTCTCGAGGTTGCGGATTTGCTCCGCAGACATTTCAGCTACCATGTTTTGCGCGGATTCGACCGGCACGATTCTAACCTTGGGACGAACATGAAGCGCGTAATTCAAACGAAGGATGCACCCGCGGCAATCGGACCCTACTCGCAGGCGGTTCGCGTGGGCGATACGGTTTATCTGTCGGGTCAGATCGGCCTTGACCCGCAGACGATGCAGCTCGACGACGGGCTCGAGGCGCAGACCCACCGCGTGTTCCGTAACCTCGCGGCGGTGGCGAAGGCCGCGGGACTGGGTTTCGAGCAGGCGGTGCGCATGACGATCTACCTGACCGACCTCGCGCATTTTCCAAAGGTGAACGAGATCCAGGCACAGTACCTGCGCGAACCGTACCCGGCGCGCGCGACGGTGGGCGTGTCGCAGCTGCCGCGCGGCGCGCTGGTCGAGATCGACCTGGTCCTGCACGTCGGGTGAAGTCCTGAAGTCCGGCGGGCTCGCAAAGCAGCTCGACAAGCTCGGGCTGCGCGCGCGCGAAGATTTCCTGCTCCACCTGCCGCTGCGCTACGAGGACGAGACGGCGCTCGCGCCGCCGGGCGAGGCGCCGCCGGCAACGCCGGTATACCTCGAGGCGCGCGTGCTGCGCGCCGAGGTGGCGTACCGGCCGCGACGCCAGCTGATGGTGCACGCGCTGTGGGGCGAACTGCCGCTCGCGCTGCGCTTTTTCAATTTCTATCCGAGCCAGCTCAGGCAACTGCAGCGCGCGGCCGACGAGGGACTGTTGCTGCGCGTCTATGGCGAGGTGCGCAGCGGCTGGTTCGGCGCCGAGATGGCGCATCCGCGCTACCGGATCGTGCGCGAGGGCGAGCCGCTCGCCAGCGCGCTGACCCCGGTGTATCCGACCACCGCGGGCGTGTCGCAGGCGCAGCTGCGCGCACGGGTGCGCGAAGCGCTCGACGCAGAGCCGCTCGAGGACACGCTATCCGACGCGATGTGCCGCCGCTACCGCCTGCCGGGGTTCGCGCAGGCGGTGCGCGCGCTGCATCTGCCGGCGCCGGACGCCGATCGCGAGGCGCTCACCGAGCGCAGGCATCCGGCCTGGCAGCGCATCAAGTTCGACGAGCTGCTCGCGCAGCAACTGTCGATGCGCCTCGCCTACCGCGCGCGCCGCGGGCGCTCCGCGCCCGCGCTGCCGGGCGACGGCCCGCTGCTCTCGGCGCTGCGCGCGCGGCTGCCGTTCGCGCTCACCAAGGCGCAGCTGCGCGCGCTCGACGAGGTGCTCGCCGATCTTGCCCAGCCGCATCCCATGCAGCGCCTGCTGCAGGGCGATGTCGGCAGCGGCAAGACGGTCATCGCCGCGCTCGCCTGCCTCGCGGCTGCGGACGGCGGCTGGCAGTCGGTGGTGATGGCGCCGACCGAGATCCTCGCCGAGCAGCATCTGCGCAAGTTCTCCGAGTGGCTCGGCCCCCTCGGGGTGAAGCTTGCCTGGCTGCAGGGGGGGCAGCCGGCGCGCGAACGGCGTGCAATGCTCGCCGCGCTCGCCGCGGGTGAGGCGACGATCGCGATCGGCACGCATGCGCTGTTTCAGAGGGGCGTGAAGCTCGCGCGCCTCGGCCTGGCGGTGGTCGACGAGCAGCATCGCTTCGGCGTCGAGCAGCGCCTGCTGCTGCGCCGCAAGGGCGACGGCGGCGTACCGCACCAGCTGATGATGAGCGCGACGCCGATCCCGCGCACGCTGTCGATGAGCTATTACGCGGACCTCGACGTCTCGGTGATCGACGAGATGCCGCCGGGACGGCGGCCGGTGAAGACCCGCCTGGTCGCCGAAAGTCGGCGCGCCGAGGTGCTGGCGCGGATTCGGGCGGCCTGCACCGAGGGCCAGCAGGCGTACTGGGTCTGCCCGGTGATCGAGGAGTCGAACGAGGGCACGCTGCAGACCGCGCTCGAAACCTTCGCAACCCTTTCCCGCGAGCTCGCCGGTCTCCAGGTCGGCCTGCTGCACGGCCGCCTGCCCGCCGGCGAGAAGGCGGCGGCGATGGCCGCGTTCGCCAAGGGGCGCACGCAGGTCCTGGTCGCGACCACGGTGATCGAGGTCGGGGTCGACGTGCCGACCGCTTCGCTGATGGTGATCGAGCATGCCGAGCGCTTCGGGCTTGCCCAGCTGCACCAGCTGCGCGGCCGCATCGGGCGTGGCGCGCGCGACAGCGTGTGCATCCTGCTGTACGGCACGCGCCTCTCGGAGGCCGCGCGCGCCCGGCTGAAGATCATCTACGAGAATGCCGACGGTTTCGAGATCGCGCGCCAGGACCTGCTGCTGCGCGGACCCGGCGAAGTGCTCGGCGAGCGCCAGAGCGGCGCGCCGCTCCTGCGCTTCGCCGACCTGGAGCGCGACGCCGCGCTGATCACGGCCGCGCGCGCGGCGGCCGAGGAGCTCCTCGCCCGCGAGCCCGCGCGCGCCCGGCGCCACCTCGCGCGCTGGCTTGCCGGGCGGCAGGAATACGCACGCGTCTGACGCGCGCGTCTGAGATACTGGGCGCCGCCATGGATCTCGCTTTCATTGCGCGGCGGCTCGATGCCTACGAGCGCCTGGTGCGCCTCGACAAGCCGATCGGCGCGCTGCTGCTCTTGTGGCCGACGTTGTGGGCGGTCTGGCTCGCCGCCGAGGGGCGGCCGAGCGCCGGGATCCTGATCATCTTCGTGCTCGGCACCTGGCTGACGCGCTCGGCGGGCTGCGCGATCAACGACTACGCCGATCGAAACTTCGATGCGCACGTCGAGCGCACGCGGTCGCGGCCGCTCGCCGCCGGTGAAATTCGCCCGCCCGAAGCACTCGCCGTGGCGGCGTTCCTCGGTCTGGCGGCCTTCTGCCTGGTGCTCTTTCTGAACCGCTTCGCGATCCTGCTCTCGTTCGTCGCGCTCGGGATCGCGGTGGCCTATCCGTTCACCAAGCGCGTGTTCGCCTTTCCCCAGCTCGTCCTCGGCATCGCCTTCGGCTTCGGCATTCCGATGGCCTACGCCGCGATCCGCGACGCGCTGCCGGTCGAATGCTGGGCGCTGCTGGCGGCGAACGTCTGCTATTCGTTCGCCTACGACACCGAGTACGCGATGGTCGATCGTGCAGACGATGTGCAGCTCGGCATCGGCACTTCCGCGCTCACGCTGGGCGAGCGCGATGTGCCCGCGGTGATGCTGAGCTATGCGCTCATGCTGGCGATCCTGGCGGGCGTCGGCATTACCCTGACCATGCCGTGGCCCTACTTTGCCGGTCTCGGCGCGGCCTGGGGCATGATGATCTATCATTACTTCCTGATTCGTGGGCGCACGCGCGAGGGCTGCTTCCGGGCCTTTCGGCACAACAACTGGGTCGGCCTCGCGATCTTTCTCGGCATCGTCCTTTCCTACCCCCTCAGGCTCCCATGGCCATGAACTCAGACGACGGCTTCGGCAATGCCCACTACGACTTCCGCAGCGGGCCCTTGCGCGGCAGTTCGCTTGCGCTCAGCGCGGAGGCGCTCATGCATCGCGGCCGCTCCCGGCTCGAGACCGTGCCGCTGCAGGCGATCTCCGCGGTGCGCATCGCCTTCGAGCGCGACGCGAACAAAGTCGGCTGGGCGATCGTTCTGGTGATCGTGGCCTACGCGGTGTCGGCAGCCGCGGCGCCGCTCGCAGAGCTCGCAGAGTCGCTGGCGACGCGCGTGCGCGGCGACGGCGCGGCGAGCGTGCAAGACATCGCGAGCATCATGATCGCGACCTTCCACGGCCTCGGCGCGGCCGCGCGCATGCTGCCGAGTTTCGCCAAAGTGATCGGCGCGATCGGGGTCGTGATGCTCGCAATCGGTCTGTGGGGACAGACCACGCTGACGCTGACGCTCTCCGCGATCGAGCGCCACTACGTCGTGCGCGGGCGCAATCGGCGGTTGTTCGACTTCGCCGAGGTGCTCAGCGAGCGCATCGCGGAGCCGCGGTCCTAACGCGGGCGCAGCGCCCGTCGGGCCCTCGACAGCGCGGCGGCGGGCGGCGGGAAACGACCGATCGAGTCCCTCCCATGGCGTACACCGACCTGCGAGGTTTCCTCGCCCAGCTCGAAACGCTTGGCGAGCTGAAGCGCATCGACGTGCCGGTCTCGCCGCGGCTCGAGATGACCGAGCTGTGCGACCGGACGCTGCGCGCGGCGGGACCCGCGCTGCTGTTCGAGAAGCCCACGGGGTTCGGCATCCCGGTACTCGGCAATCTGTTCGGCACCGTGCGCCGGATCGCGCTCGCCATGGGGCGCGACGTGGATGCCGCACCCGAACCGGCGCTGCGCGACATCGGGCGGCTGCTGGCGGTGCTGCGCGAACCCGAGCCGCCGCAAGGGCTGCGCGACCTGTGGGCGCGCCTGCCGGAGTTTCGCCAGCTCGCCGCGAAGGTGCTCGACATGGCGCCAAAGCTGCGCAACGCGGCGCCCTGCCAGGACGTCGTCTGGGAAGGCAAGGACCTCGACCTCGGGCGCTTGCCGATTCAGACCTGCTGGCCGGGCGACGTCGGGCCGCTCATCACCTGGGGCCTCACCGTGACTCGTGGTCCCGCCAAGCCACGCCAGAACCTGGGCATTTACCGCCAGCAGGTCATCGGCCCGAACAAGCTGATCCTGCGCTGGCTCGCGCAGCGTGGCGGCGCGCTCGATTTTCGCGACCACGCGCTCGCGCGTCCGGGCGAGCCTTTTCCGGTCGCCGTCGCGCTAGGCGCCGACCCGGCGACGATCCTCGCCGCGGTGACGCCGGTGCCGGACAGCCTCGCCGAGTATCAGTTCGCGGGCCTGCTGCGCGGCGCACGCACCGAGCTGGTGAAGTGCCTGGGCAACGATCTTCAGGTGCCGGCGAGCGCGGAGATCGTGCTCGAGGGCGCCATCCTCCCGGCTGGCAACGACGCGCAGCCGACGCCGGCGGACGCACCGCCGCGGCCGGGCAGCGCGTACGAATTGGCCCTCGAAGGACCGTTCGGCGATCACACCGGGTATTACAACGAGCGCGAATGGTTCCCGGTGATGACGCTCGAGCGCGTCACGCTGCGCCGCGACCCGATCTATCACTCGACCTACACCGGCAAGCCGCCCGACGAGCCGGCGATGCTCGGCGTCGCGCTGAACGAGGTGTTCGTGCCGCTGCTCACGCGGCAGTTTCCGGAGATCGTCGATTTCTATCTGCCGCCCGAGGGCTGCTCCTATCGCATGGCAGTAATCAGCATGCGCAAGCAGTACGCCGGCCACGCCAAGCGGGTGATGTTCGGGGTGTGGAGCACTCTGCGCCAGTTCATGTACACCAAGTTCATTGTCGTGGTCGACGACGACATCGACGTGCGCGACTGGAAGGAAGTCGTGTGGGCGATCACCACGCGCGTCGATCCCGCGCGCGATACGCTGATCGCCGAGCGCACGCCGATCGATTATCTCGATTTCGCCAGCCCGGTGGCCGGGCTCGGCTCGAAAATGGGCATCGACGCGACCCACAAGTGGCCGGGCGAGACCACGCGCCAGTGGGGGCGCCCGATCGAGATGGACGCGGCGGTCAGGCGTCGCGTCGACGAGATCTGGCAGGCGCTGGGACTTTAGACGGCTCCGCCGCGCGCGCGCTGCTGCCCGTCGGGTCGTAGACCCAGCGCAGCAGCGCTTCCATGGCCGGACGCGCGCGTCCGGCATTCGCGTCGTTGACGATCATCACCACCAGCTGGCGGGCGCCGCTGCGGTCGAGGACGTAGCCCGCGATCCCGCGCACGCCGGACAGAGAGCCGGTCTTGATGTGCGCCTGGCCCGCGACGGCATCGTCCTTGAGTCGCTTGCGCATCGTGCCGTCGACCGCGACCACCGGAAGCGAGGCGATGAACTCCGGCATCGTCGCGCTCCGGTACGCCGTTCGCAGGAGCTGCGCGAAGGTCCTCGCGCTCACCCGTGCGCGGCGCGACAGCCCGGAGCCGTTTTCGACGACCAGCCCCGCCGTGTCGATGCCGCGCACCGCGAGCGCCGCCTCCAGGGCAGCGCGTGCGGCCGGCAAGCTGGCGGGCGCGCCCGAGCCGTTGGCCCCGAGGGTGAGAAACAGCTGCCGCGCCATGACGTTGTTCGAGTACTTGTTGACGTCGCGCACGACCTCGGCGAGCGGCGGCGACTCGTGCGTGTAGACCAGCGTCGCTGCGCCGGGCACGACCCCGTCGTGCACGGCGCCTGTCCAGCGGCCGCCCATCTCTTCCCAGAGCTGGCGGAACAGGCCAGCGACGTAATCGCGATGCGAAAAAAGTGCGATGTTCCAGGCGCGCTCGCCGCAGCTCACCGGATAGCTGCCCGTGAACAGGGCGCGGAACGCCTTGCGCGGCGCCGCCGCGGGGGCGAACTCGGGCTGAATCTTCGCCTGCCAATCGCCGCAGCGGCCGTTCGTCGGGCGCACCAGGCTGACCACCTCGAGCGGGTAGGGGCGCGGCTCGGCGATGACCTGCACCGACTCGCCGCCCGGCGCGGGGACGAAATGAAACGCGACGGCCTTGAAATTCACCAGCAGCGCGTCCGGGCCGACGTTGTAGGGGCGTAGCGGCTCGGCATCGAACTCCGCGGGGTCGTACGCCGCCGGCGCGAACGCCGAGCGGTCGAGCACGAGATCGCCGTCCAGGTTCTGGACGCCGCGTTCGCGCACGCTGCGCAGGAGCAGCCAGAACTGCTCGAGGGTGAGCTTCGGATCGCCGGCGCCCTTGAGGATCAGGTGGCCGCTGAGCGTGCCGCTCTCGAGGGTGCCGGCCGCATAGACCTCGGTTTTCCAGCGGTATGCGGGCCCGAGGGTCTCGAGCGCGGCGTACGTCGTCAGCAGCTTCACCAGCGACGCAGGGTTGAGCGGCACATCGGGGTTCAAAACCAGCGAGGGTTCGCGCGCGCCGAGCGGCTGGACCCAGAGCGCGACCGAGGATGTCGCCACCCCCGCCTCGCGCAGCGCCTCGCTGACCGACGGCGGAAGTGCGGCGCCCGCGGCTCGCGCCGGCGCCGTGGCCGGCGCAAGGCACAGGGCAAGACAGAGCCAGCGGGCGAGGCGCAACACGCCCGCCATTCTAAGGAGGCGCGCCGCGCCGGGAAGCGGGCGCGGTGCTCCGGCCCGCCCGCGAGCACCGGTCTCGGCGAATCACCCGGCTCGAAATGACGCGCCGCTCTTGTAATCGGACCGCAGCGCCTCTATCATTAGCACTCGCTGAGGGGGAGTGCTAGCAAGTCCCCCGTCGCAGCGACCATATTAACATTAAGTATTTGATATAAAACAGAATTTTTGGAGAACATCATGAAGATTCGTCCATTGCATGATCGCGTGATCGTCAAGCGTATCGAGGAAGAGCGCAAGACGGCCAGCGGCATCGTGATTCCCGACACCGCGGCGGAGAAGCCCGATCAAGGCGAAATCGTCGCCGTCGGCAAGGGCAAGAAGGGTGACGACGGCAAGATCGTCGCGCTCGACGTCAAGGTCGGCGACAAGGTGCTGTTTGGCAAGTACTCGGGCCAGACGGTGAAGGTCAAAGGTGAAGAGCTGCTCGTGATGCGCGAAGAAGACATCATGGGCGTGATCGAGGCCTAAGCGGTTCGCAGCGAGTCAAATCGAAACATTCAGGAGAGAAGTAATGCCAGCCAAGGAAGTACGTTTTCACGATCATGCGCGTACGCGCATGGTGCACGGTCTCAACATCCTCGCCGATGCGGTCAAAGTGACCCTCGGACCGAAGGGCCGCAACGTGGTGCTCGAGCGCTCGTTCGGCGCGCCGACGGTCACCAAGGACGGCGTGTCGGTGGCGAAGGAAATCGAGCTCAAGGACAAGTTCGAAAACATGGGCGCGCAGATGCTGAAGGAAGTCGCGTCCAAGACCTCGGACGTCGCCGGCGACGGCACGACGACCGCCACGGTGCTCGCGCAAGCGATCGTGCGCGAGGGCATGAAGTTCGTCGCCTCGGGCATGAACCCGATGGATCTCAAGCGCGGCATCGACAAGGCGGTGACTGCCGTCGTCGAGGAGCTGAAGAAGCTGTCCAAGCCGTGCACCACCTCGAAGGAAATCGCCCAGGTCGGCTCGATCTCCGCGAATGCCGACACCGTGATCGGCAAGATCATCGCTGACGCGATGGACAAGGTCGGCAAGGAAGGCGTGATCACGGTCGAGGACGGCAAGTCGCTGCAGGACGAGCTCGAAGTGGTCGAGGGCATGCAGTTCGACCGCGGCTACCTCTCGCCGTACTTCATCAACAACCCCGAGAAGCAGATCTCCGTAATCGAGGATCCGTACATCCTGCTGCACGACAAGAAGATCGGTTCGATCCGCGAGCTGCTGCCGGTGCTCGAGCAGGTCGCGAAGGCGGGCAAGCCGCTGCTGATCATCGCCGAGGAAGTCGAAGGCGAGGCACTCGCGACGCTGGTGGTGAACAACATCCGCGGCATCCTCAAGGCCTGCGCCGTGAAGGCGCCGGGCTTCGGCGACCGCCGCAAGGCGATGCTCGAGGACATGGCGATCCTCACCGGCGGTACGGTGATCAGCGAGGAGCTTGGGCTCAAGCTCGAGAACGCCACGCTGAAGGATCTTGGCCGCGCCAAGAAGATCGAGGTGGGCAAGGAGAACACCACGATCATCGACGGCCACGGTGAGAAGAAGCAGATCGAGGCGCGGGTCAAGCAGATCCGCACGCAGATCGACGAGGCGACCAGCGATTACGATCGCGAGAAGCTGCAGGAGCGGGTGGCCAAGCTCGCCGGCGGCGTTGCGGTGATCAAAGTCGGCGCGGCGACCGAAGTCGAGATGAAGGAGAAAAAGGCGCGCGTCGAGGACGCGCTGCACGCGACCCGTGCGGCCGTCGAGGAAGGCATCGTGGCCGGTGGCGGCGTGGCGCTCCTTCGCGCGCGTCAGACGCTGGACAAGATGAAGACCGAAAACCACGACCAGGAAGCGGGTGTGAAGATCGTGCTCCGCGCGCTCGAAGAGCCGCTGCGCCAGATCGTCTCCAACGCGGGCGCCGAGCCCTCGGTCGTCGTCAACAAGGTGCTCGAAGGCAAGGGCAACTACGGCTTCGACGCACAGAACGACGATTACGGCGACCTGGTGCAAATGGGTGTAATCGACCCGACCAAGGTGGTGCGCTTTGCGCTGCAGAACGCGGCTTCGGTCGCGGGCCTGATGCTCACCACCGACGCGATGGTGGCCGAGCTGGTCGAGGAGAAAAAGGGCGGCGGCATGCCCGACATGGGCGGCATGGGCGGTATGGGCGGCATGGGCGGCATGGACATGTAAGTCCGGGCTTCCCGGCTGCTGTGAAAAGGGGCGCTTCGAGCGCCCCTTTTCTTTTGGTGCGCAGGGGTTTGCCCTTATAATCCGCGCTCCTTTTCGCGGCGGGAATCGCCCGCCGCAACCCGCACGGCCAAGTAGCTCAGTTGGTAGAGCAGAGGACTGAAAATCCTTGTGTCGGTGGTTCGATTCCGCCCTTGGCCACCAAGATTTGCGAGCGTGGCGAGCAAAATCGGCCAAGGGCGATTCCGCCCTTGGCCACCAAACACACGAAGTTCGGTAGAGGGGGCTCCGCGCATGCCGTACCTGCACCTTCGGCCCGGTGACTCGGCGCCTCAATTTGTTCTGCCCGCAGTCAATCGTGAGGGCGAGGTCTCCTTGGCAGACTACCGAGGGCGCGCTCCGGTACTGGTCGGTTTGTTTCGCGGCCTGCACTGTCCCTTCTGCCGACGCCAAGTTGTACAGCTGAGCACAACGCGGGAGAAGCTCGAGGCACTCGGCGTGGAAACGTTGGCGGTGGTCAACACGCCGCTCGACCGCGCGCGGCTGTACTTCAAATACCGTCCGGTGCAGGTGCTCCTCGCTGCGGACCCCGAGACGGCGACGCACCGCGCCTTCGGGCTTCCGGCCGGAGAGATCATCGAGGATGCGTCACAAACCTCGTGGCCTCTGAGAGTGACGCTGAACGAGCTGCTGTCGGCACGCGTCAATCACGCCGAACTGCCGGCACCCTCGGACCCGTTCGCCGCAAACGACATGCTGAATCGGCGTGACGGTTTCGAGCCGACGGAAGTCGACCAACAGATTGCGGCCGCGCACGGCACGCAGCTGGCCGGGTACTTTCTCATCGACCGGAACGGGATCATCCGGTGGCTTTTCATCGAAGCCGCCGAACGGGCCGACGACCTGACCAAGTTCCCGAGCGAAGAGGAGATACTCGCGGCGGCCCGCCTTCTCTGACGCTGAGCCCGGTGGTCGATGTCCATCGTGCTACGCTCGCCCACGTACATGCCACGGATCGGGGGCCGACATGAACATATTCCGCCGGGGCTTTCGGTCAGTCGCTTCATCGACGTGGGTCTCGTTTTGCGTGGTGGCCATGGCGTACGCCGGGTCGGCGGGCGACCAGGCCATGGTCGACAGGCACCTCAAGGCGGCAAAGGCGGCTGCGGGCGAGGACCTGAAGACCGCGCTTGGGAACTGCGGCAGGGTCGGCAAGCCCCTGGTCATTCCGAAGCAAGCCATTCATGGGGTGCTGCAGAAATTCATCGCGTTGGGCCGATTCGAGCCGGCGCGCGTGTTCGACAACCTCTATTTCGTCGGAGCGAAATGGGTTTCGGCCTGGGCCATTCGGACCGACGACGGAATCATCCTCGTCGACACGCTGAACAACGAGCAGGAGGCGCGTGACACGATTGAAGCCGGTCTGCGCGAACTCGGGCTCGATCCCGCCTCAATCAAGAAGATCATCGTGACGCATGCCCATGGCGATCACTACGGGTCCGCGCAGTACCTGCACGAAAAGTACGGCGCCGAGGTGATCATGAGCGAGAAAGATTGGCAGGAACTCGCCAAGCCCGTCCTTCAGTACGACGACAGCCTGTGGGGGCGGCCGCCGACGAAGGGTACTGGCGTTTCCGACGGTGACGCGGTGACGCTGGGTGATACGACCGTCACGGTTTACGAAACCCCGGGCCACACGCCCGGCACGCTTTCGCTCGTCTTCGCGGTTAAGGATCACGGCCAGGCGCATACGGCCATGATCTGGGGCGGCAACGGCTTCAACTTCGGCGCAGACGCCGGGCGCTTCGTCAGCTACATCAAGTCGGCTGAGCGCTTTCGAGATCTTGCGAAGGACAGAGACATCGACGTCTTTCTGTCGAACCACTCGGCACTCGACGGTTCCGGGCCGAAGCTGATAGCTCTGAAAACCCGGACGAAGGACCAGCCCAACCCGTACGTCATCGGCGTAGAAGGGGTGCAGCGCACCATGTCGGTGCTCGCCGAATGCGGAGACGCCGTGCTTGCGAGCTTCGACGCCGAAGCCGTGCCACGGTGAATCAGGTCAGCGCTCTCTGAGCAGCGCCTTCGCGGTTCTGCAACAGATCCATTCGCGCTCGACGGCGGTCAATCCGGGGATTGCGTCGACCTGCCCCAGCTGCTTCGCATCGCCCTTGGGCGCCATATCAAACGGGTTATCGGTGCCGATCACGATATGGTTTGCCCCCGCCACCTCGATCAGATGTCGCGTCGATCGCGGCTCGTGCGTGAGGCAGTCGAAGTAGAAGCGCTTGAAGAGCTGCTTCGGCGCGCTGCAGTGGTTCGCCTTCGGCTCGGCGCGCACGGCATGGCCGTGCGCGAAGCGCCCGATCTGGTAGGGCATGAAGCCGCCGCCGTGTGCGCACAGAATGCGCAGCTTTTTGAGATCGTCGAGCGCGCCGCTGAACATCAGATGCGCGATCATCATCGTGGTGTCGAGCGGAAAACCGACGAAGTTCTTCAGGTAGTACGCATCCATCCCGCCCTGCGCGAGGCACTGGTACGGGTGCGTGAAAACGAACAACCCGAGCTTCTCGATGGCCTTCAGCACCTTGCGGAACCTCATGTCTGCGAGCGGAACGCCCTCGATCGAGGTGGCGAGCTCCACCGCCTTGAATCGGTATTCCTTCACCACCCGCTCGAGCTCGGCGATGGCGGCCTCGGGGTCCTGCATCGGCAGGTGCGCCATGCCGCGTAGCCGGTCCGGGTGCCTGGCCACCATCTGCGCGATGCCGTCGTTGGCCAGACGGACGATTTCCGCTCCGGCATCGGGCGCGAGCCAGTAAAAGAAGATCGGCGGTCCGACCGAGATCACGGACACGTCCATCCCGACGCGATCCATCCAGGCGATCTTCGCTTCGGGGTCGTAGAACTCGGGCAGCAGCTCGGCCGTGCGCCCGTGGACGTCGAAATAGCGCTTGCCGTCCCTTTGCTCGATGCGCGTGCCGTAGCGATCCGGGTTGCGTTCGATCGCCTGCAGCACGCTCTCCGGAATGACGTGGTTGTGGAGGTCGTAGGTCGCAACTTTCCGAGCGCCCGAGGCCCTCCTCACGCCGCTCGTCTTTTTTCTCTTCATGGTTTTCCCTCCCATGTGTGACGCAAGGGCGGACCGGTACGGTGGCGAATCAACAAATGCACCACCCAATGGCCTGCGGCCCCTGCGATCCTGCAGCGGACGATACACCGCGCTTGCGGTGCCTTGGGCGGGCTACCCCCTGCACATCTCAGCCGTATACTCGGCGCCGTGCGAATCTCCGCGCTGCGCTGGTTGCTTTCTTCCATCCTGACGGCGGCCGTCGCGCTGGCTCCAGGGTCGGCGCTTGCGCAGGCGGCGAAGGCGGACAAGGGCGTCGACAAGGCCCCGGCCGCACTCGAGGTTCCCGAGTCCCTCGCGGCCGAGGACGTAGACGCGCTGCTCGCCAGGCTGACCGACGCCCAGGTGCGCCAGTTGCTCGCGCGCCAGCTGACCCGCGATGCGCAGGCGCGCACGGCGGGCAAGAAATCCGGCGGCCTCGACGATTTGCTCGTCAGCACGCGCCTGGGTCTGGAGGGACTGGGCGACCTGCTGCGCGCGCGTGCGCAAGTGGTCAAGGAGGGCTGGCCGATGGTCTCGGGTTCGATCGCCACGAGCATGGACAAGATCGCCGGCGGACGGGGCTACCCGGGGTTTCGCCGCCAGACGGCGGTCCTGCTTGGCCTGATCCTGGCGGGACTTGTCGTGCAATGGTTCGTGCGCCGGCGCGTGCTCGGTAAGGACGCGCTCGTCGCAGTGCCCGCGGGCGCGGGGTTAGGCGCGCGACTCGGCATGGCGAGCACGCGCCTGCTGCTCGAGCTGCTGCCGTTCGCGGCGTTCTGCCTGGTGACCCTCGGGCTGTCGGTGCTGCTGTTCCAGCCCGGCGGCGCGGACCGCACCTTTCACGTCACCTACACCACGGGCGCGGCGATCGTGCTCGCCGCCGCCATGCTGCTGCGCTTCGTGCTGGCGCCGCGGGTCCCGGGGCTGCGCCTGCTGCCGATCAGCGATGCCGCGGCGCGCTTTGTCTACCGCTGGTTGTTGTGGATCACCGGGGCGGGTGTGTTCGCCTGGCTTACGGCGGGCCTGTTGATCCTCACCGGCGTGCCGCTCAAGGCGCAGCTCGTGATCTCGCTCATCACCGGCTCGCTGCTGCTGGTGCTGGTGCTGGCGATGATCGTGCGCCTGAGATCGATCGTCGCCGAAGCAATCCGGGCGCAGGGCGTCGCGGATTCGAAGGGCGCAGCGACGCTGCGGCATCTGTTCGCGGCGACCTGGCACGTTTTCGCGATTCTGTACGTCCTGAATGTCTACCTGCTGTGGGCGCTTTCGGTGCTGGGCCAGGGGGCCTCGACCGTCTGGGCTGCGGTCGCGTCGGTGGGCATCGTTTTCGCCTTTCCCCTGCTCGATCGCTGGATGCGGCGCGGAATCGAAGAGCTGTTCTCGGGCGGCGGCGACGAGGCGCGCGATGGCGCGCAGCTACAGGACGCCGGGGCGTCGAATTACCCCGACTACGCATCCGCGCTGCATCGCATCGCGCGCGCGCTGCTGGTCCTGTTTCTTCTCGCGGCGATGGCGGAGCTCTGGGGCGTCAATCTGTTCGGCGAGGCGGGCCTGCGCGTACGCCAGGCGGTGCTCGCCTCGAGCCTCGACCTCGTGACTGCAGTCGTGATTGCCGTCATCGGCTGGCAGTTCATCAAGATCGCGATCGACCGGCGCCTTGCCCCGCGCACGGTCAACGGCGAGCTGGTGCAGCCGAGCCAGCGCATGCGGACGCTGCTGCCCCTCGCACGAAAGTTCGTCCTTGCGATTCTGGTCGTGATGACGGTGATGCTGCTGCTCTCCGGCCTCGGCGTGAACATCGGCCCGCTGCTCGCAGGCGCGGGCGTGGTGGGCGTCGCCATTGGTTTCGGCGCCCAGACCCTGGTGCGCGACATCCTGACTGGCGTGTTCTTCATTCTCGACGACGCCTTCCGCGTCGGCGAGTACATCATCAGCGGGACCTACAAGGGCACGGTGGAAGCGATCGGCCTGCGCGCAGTGAAACTGCGCCACCATCGCGGATCCATCTACACCGTACCATTTGGAGAACTGCACGCCATCCAGAACATGAGCCGCGACTGGGTGATCGACAAGTTCTCCATCGGCATCACCTACGACAGCGACATCGAAAAAGCGCGCAAGATCATCAAGAAGATCGGCCAGACGCTCGCCGAGGACCCGGCGTACGCACCCCACATCCTCGAACCGCTCAAGATGCAGGGCGTCGAGCAGTTCGGCGATTTCGCGGTGGAGGTGCGCGTCAAGATGAAGACGCGGCCGGGCGAGCAGTTCGTGATCCGGCGCAAGGCGAACGCGATGATCAAGCAAGCCTTCGACGAGAACGGCATCAAGTTCGCTTTCCCGACGGTGAACGTCGCAGACGGCACCCGGGCCGGGACTGCGGCCGCGGCGCGTCAGCTGCTCGAGTCGGCGAAGCCCGCCCCCGAAGCGCCCGCCTGAGGCGCAGAGGGACCCGCGGCTGCGCGCTGCGGCCTATCGCTCGCCCAGGAGCGTGACGATCAACTGCCGCACGTGTCCGGCGTGGCGGTGTTCGAACAGATAGACGCCCTGCCAGGTGCCCAGCGCGAGGCGTCCGTCGGCGACCGGGATCGTGAGCGCATTCGAAGTCAGCACCGAGCGCGCATGCGCCGCCATGTCGTCCGGACCTTCGGTGTCATGGCGGTAGGCAGGGTCGCCGTCCGGCACGAGCCGCACGAGCAGCGTTTCCAGGTCGACGCGCACCGTCGGGTCGGCGTTTTCGCACAGAATGAGCGAGGCGCTGGTGTGCTGCAGGAACACGCTGCACAGACCGGACCGGATACCGCTCGAGGACACGACGCGCATGATGTCTTGCGTGACATCGAGCGTGCCGCGGCCCCGGGTATTGAAACGAAGCGTGCGTTGTTCGATCATGCGCCGATGCGGACGATGATAACGCGCGCCATGGCCGCGACGCTGTTGACGCTCGGCGCGGTGGCGCCGCTGCAGGCGGAGACCGAGGATGCAAAGGCGCTTGCCGAGCTATCCAAACCCGGGCATGTGCTGATGCTGCGCCACGCGACCGCGCCGGGCTTCGGCGATCCGCCGGGATTCAGGCTCGACGATTGCGCGACGCAGCGCAACCTCGACGCCGCCGGGCGCAGGCAGGCGCGCCTGCTCGGTGCGCGGCTGCGCGCCGCGGGCATCCGGCGCGCGACGGTCTACTCGAGCCAGTGGTGCCGCTG
>Ga0210067_1000015_pt1 | contig 20521 bp, 22 predicted proteins | sample RushMan_ThreeSqB_2_FD_185559 | JGI IMG/M metagenome (GOLD analysis project Ga0210067, IMG submission 185559) | Wetland microbial communities from San Francisco Bay, California, USA, that impact long-term carbon sequestration - RushMan_ThreeSqB_D2... | ecosystem: Environmental > Aquatic > Marine... | reverse complement strand
GCAAGATGGTGGTCATGACGCGCTGGGATCGCGACTGCGCGGCGATGCAGATCGAGCGCGCGCGGGTGACCTCGTTTACGGCGATCACCACCATGATGGTCGACTTCCTGGCGAACCCGAACCTCGAGAAATACGACCTGTCGTCGCTCGATTCCCTCACCGGCGGCGGGGCGGCCATGCCAGAGGCGCTCGCCCGGAAGCTCGCCGACCGCCTCGGCCTCGATTTCATCGAAGGCTACGGGCTTACGGAGACGATGGCGCCGACGCATGTCAACCCCGGGCACCGGCCGAAGAAGCAGTGCGCGGGAATTCCGATCTTCGATACCGACGCGCGCGTGCTCGACCCCGAGACCAAGCGCGAGCTCGGGCCGAACGAAATCGGCGAGCTGGTGATGCACGGACCGCAGATCTTCAAGGGCTACTGGAAGCAGCCGGCGGCGACGGCGGAGGCCTTCCTGGAGCACGATGGCAAGGCCTTCTTCCGCTCAGGAGACCTCGGCTACTACGACGAGGAAGGGTACTTCTTCATCACCGATCGCCTGAAGCGCATGATCAACGCTTCGGGCTTCAAGGTCTGGCCCGCCGAGGTCGAGGCGATGCTCTACGCGCACCCCGATATCCGCGAAGCCTGCGTCATCGGCACGCGTGATCCTTACCGCGGCGAGACCGTCAAGGCGCTCATCGTGCTCGAGCCGGCCGCGCGCGGGCGCGTGAAGCCGGAGGAGATCTCGAGCTGGGCGCATGACCACATGGCGGCGTTCAAAGTGCCGCGGGTGGTCGAGTTCGTCGAGGAACTACCCAAGACGGCGACCGGCAAGGTGTTCTGGCGCGGGCTGCAGGAAGCCGAAAACCGTGCGCTTGCGGCACGCACTTGATCCAGTGCAAAACGTTCGGGGCATGACCCCTTCACGATCGCGGTTGCGTCGTGCAGGACGGCTGGTGCTGGTCTGGCTTGCGCTCCTTGCCTGGGTCGCGGGCTGGGGCGTGCACGCAGGCATGGCGCTCGCGCAGGCGGCCGGCCAGGCCCAGCTCTGCTCGACGCGCGGAGAAACCGCGCCGGGCGTGCCCGGTGACGGCGCTCCGCACGACTGTGCGTCCTGCGCCCAGGCATTGGCCGTGGCCGCGCCGTCGGCCGGCGGGATCGATGGTGCGTTTCCGCTTCCTTGCGGCAACGCGCTGGCGGGGGCGCCATGCGCTGCCTTCATCGAGCGCACGCGGCGCGACGCCGCGCACGGGCCGCGCGCACCACCCGCAGCCTGAGCGTTCGCAAGACCCTCTTGTCAGTCGGTGCCCGCAAGGGTTCGCCTGGCGATCTGTTTTCGACATTCAGGAGCACACGACATGAAAAAGCTTTTTCTGGTCCTCGCCTTTGCGGCGAGCCCCGCGCTGGCGCAGGTCAGCATCGATCAACCGTGGATGCGCGCGACCGCGCCCGGCGCCAAGGTCGCCGGCGGCTTCATGACCGTCAGCAACAAAGGCGCAACCGCGGACCGGCTGGTGGCGGCGGCGTCGCCCGTGGCCGAGCGCGTCGAGCTGCACGTCCACGTGCACGAGGGCGGCATGCTGAAAATGCAACAGGTGCCAGGCTTCGATATTCCGGCCAACGGACAGTTCGTGCTGAAGCCGGGCGGTGCGCACCTGATGTTCGTCGACATCAAGCGCCCGATCAAACAGGGCGAGAAGATCCCAGTGACGCTGAAATTCGAAAAAGCGGGCGAGCTGAAGGCCGCGTACGCCGTCGGCGGCCTCGGCGCCATGGGGCCCGGCGGTGCCGGGCATTCCGGCGCGATGAAGCACTGAGCCGCGGTAGCGCCGCGGGCGCAGCGGCTCAGTCTCTGAAACCGACGCCTTGGGTGGTGAGCTTCTTGATGCCCGCTGCGTCGAAGCCCCAGTCGGCGAGCGCGGTGCGTCCGCCCTCGCCGCGCTCGGGCGGCTTGCGCGTAACCGCGCCCGGGGTGCGCGAAAAGCGCGGCGCGGGCGCCGGCTGCGAGATGCCGCCAACTTCGACGTAGCCGCGGCGCGCGACGTTGTGCGGATGGCTGCGCGCCTCGCTGAAGCTGAGCACCGGCGCGAAGCAGGCGTCCGAGCCCTCGAACGCCGTGCACCACTCGTCGCGGGTCTTGCCGCGAAAGACTTCGCCGAAGCGCTTGCGCAGCACCGGCCACTGCGCAACGTCCATTTGCGCGGGCAGGGAATCCTTGTCCAGGCCGAGGCGCGCGAGCAGGTCGGCATAGAACTTCGGCTCGATCGAGCCGATCGAGACGTACTTGCCGTCCTTGGTCTCGTAGGCGTCGTACCAGGGGGCGCCGGAATCGAGCAGGTTCACCCCGCGCGTCTTTTCGTTCCAGCGGTTCGCAGCGAGCATGCCCGAGAACATCGCACCGAGCAGCCCGGCGCCCTCGACCATCGCGGCGTCGACCACCTGGCCCTTGCCCGAGCGACCGGTTTCGACCAGCGCACAGGCGATGCCGAGCGCGAGCAGCATGCCGCCGCCGCCGAAATCGCCGATGAGGTTGAGCGGCGGCGTGGGCGGACCTCCTGTGCGGCCGATCGCGTGGAGCATGCCGGAGAGCGCGATGTAATTGATGTCGTGTCCGGCGCGCGCGGCCATCGGCCCGTCCTGGCCCCAGCCGGTCATGCGCCCGTACACCAGCTTTGGGTTCTTCGCCAGAAGCAGCTCGGGGCCGAGGCCGAGGCGCTCCATCACCCCGGGGCGAAAGCCTTCGATCAGCGCGTCGGCACGCGTCGCCAGTTCGATCGCCGCGGCGACGCCGTCCGTCGATTTCAGGTCGAGGGTCAGCGAGCGCTTGCCGCGCATCATCACTTCGACGCTGCGCCCGCGGCCGAGCCCGAGTCCCGGATCGCTCGGACGGTCGACGACGAGCACATCCGCACCCAGGTCCGCGAGCACCATGCCGCAGAACGGACCCGGTCCGATTGCCTCGAATTCGAGGACTTTGATGCCTTGAAGAGGTCCCATGCGGCGAATGATATCCTGAGCGCGTCCCCCGAATTCGAAACATGCCGGCACGTTTTCCGGAGCGCATCGTCTGCCTCACCGAGGAGACGACCGAAACGCTTTACCTGCTCGGCGAGCAACAGCGCATCGTCGGGGTGTCCGGCTATACGGTGCGCCCGCCCGAGGCGCGGCGCGACAAGCCGCGGGTGTCGGCCTTTCTCTCGGCGAAGACCGACAAGATCATCGCGCTCGAGCCGGACCTGGTGCTCGGCTTCTCCGACCTGCAGGCCGACATCGCACGCGATCTGGCGAAGGCCGGTCTAAACGTCATGATCTTCAACCAGCGCTCGGTCGACGAGATCCTGTCGATGATCATGACGCTCTCGGCCATGGTCGGCGCCGGGGTGAAGGGCAGGCGTCTGGCCGCTCGGCTGGAGCGCAACCTCGCGCGCATCAGTGCCGCGGCCGCGCGCTTCGCACGTCGGCCGCGGGTCTATTTCGAGGAGTGGGACGAGCCGATGATCAGTGGCATTCGCTGGGTGAGCGAGTTGGTCGCGATCGCAGGAGGCGAGGACATCTTTCCCGAGCGCGCGCGTTCGCCCGGCGCGGCCGGGCGAACGATTGCCGACGGTGCCGAAGTCGTGCGCCGCGCGCCCGATGTCATCCTCGGTTCCTGGTGCGGCAAAAAATTCCGTCCTGAGCGCGTCCGCGCGCGGCCCGGCTGGGACGCGATTCCCGCGGTGCGCGACGGTGAGCTGCACGAGATCAAGTCGTCCGATATCCTGCAGCCCGGCCCCGCGGCACTGACCGACGGGGTTGCACAGCTGCACGCGCTGTTTGCGGGATGGAACCGACGCGTGCGTGGTTAGCCTGCTCTCTGCGACGGGCGGACTTCTCCTGCCAGCCTGCGAACGCGGCGTTGACATTCGAGGCGCGGGGCAGCGACCATTTCGCTCCCCGAGGCCTTGCGGGGATCCGGTCAGTACCGGACCTGTTGTACGCCGGGAGAATATCAATCGACCTCACCGATCTGACGCTCGTCGAGCAGGCAGCGCTGCTTCGCGGCGCGCGGTGCTCCAGCCGTGAAATCGTCGATGCGCACCTCGCGCGAATCGACGCCTTCGACGAGAAGCTGCACGCTTTCGTCGAGGTGTACGCCGACGAAGCGCGCGTGCTTGCCGACGCGGCTGACCGTGCGCGCACCGCGCACCTGCCGTTGGGCCCGCTGCACGGACTGCCGATTGGGCTGAAGGACCTGTGCGACGTCGCCGGGCGCATCGGCACTGTCGGCTCGCAGATGTGGCGCGCGCGCGTCGCCGAGACGACCTGCGCCACCGTAGAGAGGCTGCTCGCCGCGGGGATGATCCCGCTCGGCAAGACCCACATGGTCGAGTTCGCCTTCGGCGGCTGGGGCAGCAATCCGTTGATGGGCGCGCCGTGGAATCCCTGGGACCTCGCGCGCCATCGCGTGCCCGGCGGCTCATCGAGCGGCACCGCGGTCGCGGTCGCCGCCGGCCTCGCGCCGATCGGCATCGGCAGCGATACCGGCGGCTCGGTGCGCATCCCTTCAGCGTTCAACGGGCTCGTCGGCCTGAAGGTGACCTTCGGCCGCATCAGCCTGCACGGCACGGGGCTCCTGAGCTGGACACTGGATACCATCGGGCCGCTCGGACGCTCGGTGGACGACTGCGCGGCGCTGCTGCGCGCGCTCGCCGCGCCCGACGCGCGCGATCCGACAACGCTCGCGCAGCCGCCGCTCGACCTACCCGAGCCGCTCGAAGCGGGGCGATTGAGCCAGTTTCACGTTGCGCTGCCCGACGCGAGCCAGTTGCCTTCGTTCATGCATCCTGGGGTGCTCGCGGCATGGAACGACGCGGCGAAGCGCCTCGAGCGCCTCGGCGCGCAGATCGTGCCCGTGCGCCTGCCCGAGTGGTATTTCGAGCTCTCCAAGCCCGCGGGCACGATCATCGCGTCGGAAGCCTTCTCGCTGCACCGCGCCTACATCGAGGACATGCAGCAGCCGATCGGGGCCGCGGTGCGCCAGCGCGTGCTGAATGCGCGCACGCTCGCGCCGGGCGAGTACGCGCAGACGCTGCGCGTCATGGCCGAGCGCCGGCGCGTGTTCGAACAATGGTTCCGCAAATTCGACGCGGTGCTGCTGCCCACTGTCGCGGTGCCGGCGCCGCCGCTAGACGAGATTGATGAGGCATCGCCCATCCCGGGCTACCTGACGCGGCCGGCGAACTACCTCGGCCTGTGCTCGCTCGCCATGCCGGCCGGGCTGCACGAGGGCCTGCCGCTCGGCGTACAGATCATCGGCAAGCCCTTCGCCGAGCGCACCATCCTCGAGATCGGCAAGGCGGTCCAGGAGGACAGTGGCGCCCACAGGCTGCGCCCGAAGCTCGCTTCGGCGGGTGCCAGCCATGCCGGCTGACTCGGGCGGTACGGCGCCGCGCTCGGCCGAGCGCGCTTCGGCCGAGCGCATTTATTTCACGCTCGCCGCACTGATCGGCGGTGTGATCGGCGTCTATTTTCTCGTGGTGCCGGTGTTCGACCTGAACATCGCATTTCACTTCTACCTGATGCTGTGGATCACCATGGCCTCGGCGTTCAACGTCGCCGCGGGCTTCTCGGGCTACATGCCCTTCGGTTTCGTCGCCTTCTACGGCGTGGGCGCCTTTGCCACCGCGATCCTGGTGAAAAGCCTGGGCTTTCCGGTTCTGCTCGCGCTGCCTTTCTCCGGCGCGGCGGGGGTGCTTCTGGGGTTGCTGTTTGCGCCGACACTGCGTCTGTCGGGCATCTACTTCGCGATCGTCAGCCTGGCGCTCGCCGGCATCTGCCGACTGGTGATCTCCAACATGCCGGAGGAAATTACCGGCGGCTCCTTCGGCCTGCAACTGGGCAGCCGTGCCCAACCGGTGCATTCCTTCTACGTCATGATGGCGGTGATGCTGATGGCGCTCGGTGTCATCCTGTGGTTGTCGCGCTCGCGCTTGGGCAAAGCTCTGCGTGCGGTGCGCGACGACGCGGAAGCCGCAGACATGATGGGTGTGAACGTCACGCGTGTGCGGCTGTACGGCTGGCTCATTGCCGCGTTCTTCCCGGCCGTGTGCGGCGGCATCGAAGCCTGGTACACGAACGTCGTCGACACCGAGACTGCGTTCAATACCCTTACCACCGCAAAGACCGTGATCTACGCCGTCGCGGGCGGTCTGGGCACGGTCACCGGGCCGATCGTCGGCTCGGTGGTCATGGTCTGGCTCGATGAGTTGATTTGGCGCCAGTTCCCGCTGCTTAACCTGCTGATCCTTGGCGTAGCCACGGTCATGCTGGTGCTGTTCCTGCCGCGCGGCATCGTCGGCACGCTGCTGCGCCGCCGCCCCGAGTGGCGTCGCTACGTTCCCTGAGGCGCGGGCGTGGAAACCCTGGTTCTCAACGGACTCGTCAACGGCCTGATCGTGGGCGGCATCTATGCCTTAATCGGCATGAGCCTGACGCTGCTTTACGGCGTGCTTCGCGTCGTCAACTTCGCGCATGGCGAGTTCGTAATCGGTGGCTCGTTCCTCGCTTACGCACTGTTCAGCCACCTGGGTCTGGCACCGCTTTTTGCGCTGCCCGTGGCGGCCGCATCGTTCTTCGCGCTCGGCTGGGGCGCATATTACCTGCTGCTGCCGCGTCTGCAGAAGAGCGACGACCCCGAGATCATGTCCTTCCTCATGATGTACGGTGTCTCGCTCGCGCTCGCCGCAGCGATGCTGCTCATGTTCGATGCCGACTCGCGCTCAATCGACTACTCGTTTCAGCCGATCTCCATGAAGATCGGGCCGATCTACGTCTCCACCGCGCGCATCGTGACCTTCGGCGTCACCATTGCGATTTCTGCTGCGCTCACCTGGTTCCTGTTCCGCACGCTGCCTGGCAAGGCGCTGCGCGCCGCGATCATGAACCGCGAAGCGATCCAGATCGTCGGCGTCGACCTGGTGAAGCTCTCGGCGTTCGCCTTTGCACTGGCTTCGGCAATCGCCGGGGTCACCGGCGTGCTGGTCGCGCTCGTGTTTCCGGCCTTCAACCCGTTCTCGGGCGCCGAGTACTCGATCATCGGCTTCATTGTGGTGGTGCTGGGTGGCCTGGGTAACCCCGTCGGAGCGCTCATCGCCGGGGTCATCTACGGGCTTGCTGAGCAGCTCGCGACAGTCTTCCTGCCGCAGGCCATGGCGCCAATCATCGGCTTCGGACTTCTGGTGGCCGTCATCCTGATCCGGCCCACCGGGATTCTGGGCTGGAGGGCGCAGCGGTGAGCGCTGCGATCGAAGTGCACGGCCTCGTCAAGCGCTTCGGTGGCCTGACGGCGCTGGACGGAGTCGAGCTCGAGGCGCGCCCGGCCGAGGTGCTGGGAATCATCGGCGTGAACGGCGCCGGCAAAACCACGCTCATGAATTGCATCTGCGGCATTTACCGCGCCGATGCGGGGCGCGTGCTGATTGGCGCAGAGGATGTCACGCAGCTGACGCCACACGAGATCGCCCATCACGGTGTAGGCCGCACCTTCCAGGTCCCTCGCGTGTTCCGCAAGATGTCGCTTATCGACAACCTGCTCGTGCCGGTGCTCGACCGCGACGAGGCTGACCGGGTATTGATCGATCGCGCCGAGGCGATGCTCGAGCAGATGCGCCTGATCGAGCTGCGCCACAATTTCGCCGAGGAGCTCTCCGGCGGCCAGCAGAAGCTGCTCGAAATGGCGCGCATGCTGATGCCGGATCCGAAGGTGGTGATGCTCGACGAGCCCTTCGCGGGGGTGCATCCTATGCTTTGCCGGTTCATGATCGAGCGCATCGAGACCATGGCGGCCGGCGGCAAGACGGTGCTGCTCATCAGCCACGACCTGACCTCGATCTACCGGCTCTCGCGCCGCGTCGCGGCCCTGAACGAAGGCCGCGTCATCGCCATGGGCGGGGTGGACGAGATTCGCGGCAACCCGGCCGTGGTCGAGGCCTATCTGGGAAACTGAGCACATGAACGCGCCTGTCACGAACGAACGTCCGGTGCTCGAGCTGCGCTCGGTCGATGTCGCGTATCACGGCGACATTCGCATCCTGCAGAGTCTTTCGATGGCCGTGCGCCCGGGGAGAATCACGGGCGTAATCGGGCCAAACGGCGCGGGCAAGTCGACCGCGCTGCGCGCCCTGTACGGGTTGCTGAAACCGGTGGTGGGCGACGTATTGCTGGATGGCGAGGTGGTCACCGGCATGCCGCCATGGCAGTTCATCGAGCGCGGCATCACACTGGTTCCGCAAAACCGCAGTCTGTTCAACGAGCTCTCCGTAGAGGACAACCTGCAGCTTGCCTGCTGGTCGTTCCGGCGCGACAAGGCGCGCGTCGCCGAGGCGCTCGAACGCGCCTACACACAGTTCCCGATCCTCAAGGAGCGACGCAGGCAGGCCGCTGGCGCGATGAGCGGCGGGCAGCAGCGCTTTCTGGAGCTCGGGCGCGCACTCGCGCTCAAGCCGCGCGCGGTATTGCTCGACGAACCCACCGCGATGATCGCACCCAAGCTCGCCGCCGAGATCTACGAGTTCATCCACGGGCTGCCAAGGCAGGGCATCACCGTGCTGCTCGTCGACCAGAACGTGCGCCAGTGCGTGCGTGTGGCGGACCACATCTATGTGCTCGAGCTCGGGCGCAACAAGATCGACGGCACTGCGAGCGACTTTACGCAAGACGTCGATTTGCGCAATCTGATCGCAGAATGGGTGGATTACCGGATCGACGCCTAACGGGGCGGGCGTCGGCGAAAGCAACTTCAGCCCTCGAAGGAGGATGACATGCAACGCAGAAATTTCCTGCTGGCGCTCGTGGCGCCGGTTCTCGTGGCTACAGCGAGCACGGGCATAGCCCAGGCCGACAAGCCGATTCGCATCGGCATGACGGTGTCTTCGACCGGCACCTTCGCGCTCGCCGCACAATCGGGCCATCGCGGCGCGCAGATCTGGGTGAACGACGTCAACAGCCGCGGTGGCATCGACGTCGGAGGCAAGAAGCGCAAGGTCGAGCTCGTGATTCTCGACGATCGCAGCGACAAGCAGCTGGTGCCGCGCGTGTACGAGACGTTGATCAAGGACGAGAAGGTTGACCTGGTGTTCGGGCCGTTCGGCTCCACGCTCACGTCGGCGGCCGCGAATACCACGGAGACCAACGGCAAGTTCATGGTGATCTGGTCGGCCTCGGCAGACTCGATCTACAAGCAGGGCTTCAAGTACATCGTCTCTGCCACGCAGATTGCCGGCACGCTGCTCGGCCAGCCGGCGGTGCGTGCGCTGCACGGCATGGGCGTGAAGAAGATCGCCTTTGCGTACGTCGACGAGCCGTTCCCAGCGGCGCTCACGCAGGGCGCGATCGACCTCGCGAAGAAGCTTGGCATGCAGGTGACGATGGATGAGAAGTTCGCCAAGGGCACGAAGGACTTCAACATCCTCATCCAGAAGGCCAAGGCGAGCGGCGCGGATGCGTTCTACCCGACCGCCTACGAGGGCGACCAGATGACCATCGCGCGCCAGATCCGCGAGACGAATGCGGACTTCAAGGCGGTGTACCTGGTTTACGGCTCGCAGCCGCAGTTCCTGCAGCAGGCGGGCAAGGACGGCTACTATGTGTTCAGCCAGACGCTGCTGAATGACAAGATCAACTGGAAGGTGACCAATGGCCTGAACCGCGCGCAGATGGTCGCGAGCTACAAAAAGCTTTTCCCGAACGCGCAGTACCCGGCCGATTTCCAGACGATCCTCGCCTATGGCGCCGGCGTGATTACCGAGCAGATCATCAACACGGCGGGCTCGCTCGATGCGGCGAAGCTGAAGGCCGCAGCGCTCAAGCTGAGCGGCAAGATCGTCACCGCCTGCGGCGAGTACCAGATCGACGAGACCGGCAAGCAGTACAAGAACGAGTTCTCGATCATGCAGACGCTGCCGACCGGGCTGGAGGTGGTTTATCCGCCCGCGGTCGCGACAGCGAAGCCGGTCTACCCGGTGCCTACGTTCGCCAACCGCAAGTAAGCGACGCAGAACGGCGGGCGAGCGGTCGCGGTCGCCCGCCTTTTTTTCGCCGCGTGATGTCAGCGGGAGGTCAAATGAGCGAGCGGGAGACCGCGCAGGGCACCGCGCCGTAGCGACGGTCGTCCGTGTGATCCGCGTTCGCGGCAGCAGCGCAACGCGGAAACAACGGCCACTACGCTGCCTCGCGTTCCACGTTGAGCACCCTGAACGGCGGCGCGCTGCCGTCCTTGAGCTCGCCGGCGTACACCGTGAGGTGCGGGAACGGAATTTCGATGCCGCGCGCGTCGTAGGCCTTCTTCAGCTGCCTGAGGAACTCGCGGCGCATGGTCCACTGCTGAATTGGCGGCACGATCTTGAGTCGGCAAACCAGATTCACCGAGGAGTCGCCCCACTCGTCGACACCGATGATCTCGATGTCGTCAGCGAGGTTGGGGCCGAACACCGGGTCCGCACGCAGCTCTCGCCCGACGTCCTTCATGATCGCGAGCGCTTCGTCGACGTCCTCGCGGTAGGCGACGCCGACCCGAATGACTGCCTGGGCGAAATCGCGCGTGCGGTTGGTCACCGCCTTGATTTCTCCGTTCGGCACGAAATGCACGTGTCCGTCGAAATCGCGCAGGCGCACGTAGCGCAGCGTGATCGATTCGACCAGGCCGCCGATGCCCGCGATTTCCACGACTTCGCCCTGTCGGATCTGGTCTTCGAGCAGAAGAAAGAATCCATTGAAATAGTCCTTGATCAGGCTTTGCGCGGCGAAGCCGACGGCGATCCCGGCGACACCGGCGGCGGCGAGGATCGGCGCTACCGAGATGCCGAGCTGGCCGAGAATGAGCGAGCCGGCGACGATCGCGATGACCACCGTAGTGACGTAGCGGAACGTGCGCCCGAGGGTCTCGACGCGCTGCGCACGTCCGGGATCGCCGGCGCGGCGCTGCACGGCCTCGCGGAAGGTGCGGATCAACCGGTGCGCAACGGCGCGCACGACGACCGCGAGGATCAGAATCAGAATCACGCTGGACGCGGTTGAAATGAAGGCCTTCCATTCGGCCGCTTCGAACATGTTTACGAATGAACGCAGCTGGTCCATGGTCTTTTCTCCAATGGCTGTGGTCGTTTGCACGGAGGCGGGCACGCGAACGCGCGCCGCAGGCCACCGATGATATCAATCCCGCTGGGCGAGCGTGCGCGGTGCCTGTCGCGAATTCGAGGAAACGCCGCGTGCGAAGAGCCATGCCCACAGTAATAGTGCAGCGGCGAGCAGCCCGTAGAACGGAAGCGAGCCGAGCCGTTTCAGGCCTTCATACGGCAGCACTCCGTACACCAGCGGCGCAATGGTGATCATGCCCAGGAACAGTGCGCCGAGCACGTCGAGCAGCAGGCGCAGCGCGTGCAGGAGCTTCATGTTGCTCTGTCCGGCCGCGACTCAGTCGCGCCCCTGCAGCGACGGATCCGCGTCGATCTTCGCTTTCATGCGGCGCATGCCGCCGAGCCAGCGGTCGCGGTCCGTCGTCTTGCGCCGCTCGTAGTCGGCGACCTCGGGGTGCGGCAGGACGAGAAAGGTCTCCGCTTCGATTGCCCTGACGCAGCATTCCGCGACGTGCTCGGCCGATACCGAGCCCTCGAGGAGGAACGATTTGCGGTCGCCGCGCGGGCCGAGCAGCATTGGCGTGCGCACGCCCTGCGGGCACAGGCAGGACACGCGGATGCCGCGGTCGTGATAATTGACCGACAGCCATTCTGCGAACGCCACCGCGGCGTGCTTCGACACGGTGTAGGTCGCGGAGTCGACCTGCATGAGCAGGCCCGCCGCGGACGCGGTTTGCAGCAGGTAGCCGCCGCCTTGGGCCAGCATGTGCGGAACGACCGCGCGGGCGGCATAGAGATGCGCCATGAAATTGACGTCCATGGTGCGCCGCCAGGCCTCGAGCGGCGCCTCGAGTCCGCTGCGCTCGATGATGCCCGCGTTCGAGCAGAACAGGTCGATCCGCCCATGGCGGGCAATGACGGTCTCGACGAGCCGGGTGACCTCTTCTTCCTTCGACACGTCGCAGGCGATGCCTTGATCCCGCGGCAGCGCGAGATCGGCAACGACGACCGCGCGCGCACCTTCGGCGGCGAAGCGCGTCGCGAGCGCCTGTCCGATGCCGCGACCGCCACCGGTCACGACGCATACCTTGTCGCTCAGTTTCATGTAACACCTCGATGCTGATGACCAGCACCTCACTATACCGGCGCAACCCGGCGATCGAGGCGCGACACTGCGAACCGCCTGCGTTCGCCTGGACGATCGCGCAGCGAGCGGTTATCGTCGGCAGCTCCTTCCCGTGTGAAGAAACGCATGGCCGAGCTTTACCTGGTCCGGCACGCGCAGGCCGCGTTCGGCACCGACGACTACGACCGCCTGACCGAACTCGGGCATCAGCAGGCGCGCTGGCTCGGCGAATACTTCGCCGAGCGCGGCACGGCCTTCGACCGCGTGCTGACCGGGACCCTGCGGCGCCACCGAGAGACGCTCGCCGGCATCGCTGATACCGATTCTGCGCTTCCTCCCGCCGAGGAGCTCGACGGGCTGAACGAGTACCGCGCCGACGCATTGATCACCGCCTATCAGGCGGCCCGCGGGCTGCCGCCGGTGGACCACGGCGCCGACCGGCGTACGCACTTCCGACTGTTGCGCGAGGTTCTCTACCTCTGGGCGGACGGCGCGCTGCAGACCGATGCGCATGCGGCCTTCGCCGCGTTCTCCGAACGCGTGCGTGCGGCGCTCGATCGCGTGCGCGAAGGTGCCGCGCGGCGCGTGCTGGTGGTCAGCTCGGGTGGCCCGATATCGATCCTGCTTGGCTCGGTGCTCGGGCTGGCGCCGCGGATGATGATGAATCTCAATTTGCAGACTCGAAACTCGGCGATCAGCGAGCTCGCGTTCAATGCGCGCGCGGTGCACTTCGTGAGCTTCAACACCGTGCCGCACCTTGACCGCGTGGCGCGCCGCGCAGCGATTACCTATTCGTAGTGCGCGGCCAGGCCGCCGGGCGTGTCAGATCGCGCCCGCGGCGCGCAACTGGGCGAGCTCGTCGTCCGACAGGCCGAGCAGCTCGCGATAGACCTCGTCGTTGTGCGCGCCGGGTTCGGGCCCGGTCGAACGGATCTCGCCTGGCGTGGCCGAAAAGCGCGGCACCAGGCCCGGCATCTTCACCGCGCCAAAGTCGGCGTCGGGGACCGACGTGATCGCCGCGCGCGCGGCGAAGTGCGCATCCTCGAGGATCTGGCGGGCGTCGTAGACCGGCGCCGCCGACACGCCGGCTTCCATCAGCGTCGCCACCACGTCCTTGACGGGGCGCGCCGCCACCCAGGCGCCGAGGACCGCGTTCAGCGCGTCGCGGTGCTGCAAGCGCGCCGCGTTGGTCGCGTAGCGTGCATCGCTGATCATCTCGGGGCGTCCGATCAGCCCGCAGAAGCGCTCGAAGATCGACTGCGAGGCGCAGGTCACGGTGACCCAATGGCCGTCGGCCGCGCGAAACACCCCCGCAGGCGCCACGAAGGCGTTTTCGTTGCCGCTGCGCGCGTGGGCTTCGCCCAGCTGGTCCGCCTTGATCGCCAGCACTTCGACGATCTTGAGCATCGCCTCGGTGAGCGAAAGGTCGATCTCCTGTCCGGGCGCCTCTGGATGCTGTGCGCGGTGGTACAGCGCGGCGACGACGCCGAGCGCGCCGAACGCACCGCCGATCGGGTCGCCGATCGGGTAGCCGGGGTGCAACGGCGGGCCGTCGGCTTCGCCGGTGATGTAGGTCAGGCCGCCGTAGGCCTCGAACAGGCGTGCGAAGCCGGGGTGGTTGCGGTACGGGCCGTCCTGGCCGAATCCGGTGACGCGCAGGACGGTGAGACCCGGCTGCGCCTGCCACAGCGTCGCCTTGTCCAGCCCCCAGCGATCGAGCGTGCCCGGGCGGAAGTTTTCGACGAGCACCGCCGATCGGGCGACCAGGCGAAGGAACAGCGCGCGGCCCTCGGGCTTGCGCAGGTCGAGCGTGATCGAGCGCTTGTTGCGGTTGGTCACCTTCCAGATGAGCGGCTTGCCGTCCTTGTGCGGCGGCATCGCACGCAGCGGGTCGTCGCCCACACTGGCGGGCAGAGAGATCTTGATGACGTCGGCACCGAAGTCGGCGAGCAGCGACGCGGCGAACGGACCCGCGATCACGGTCGACAGCTCGAGCACGCGCAGCCCGGCGAGCGGACCGCGTCGCGTCGCGCTCATCGGCGCTGCGTCAGCGATGGAACTGCGCGCGGCGCTTCTCGAGGAACGCGCCGATCCCCTCGCCGGCCTCGTCGCCGAACAGCGCGTCCACGAACATCGCGCGCTCGAGGTCGAGATGGCGGTTGTAGTCGTTGGTCTGCGCTTCGACCAGCTCGCGCTTGATGCGGCCGATCGCCAGCGTGGCGCCATTCGCGAGCTGCCCTGCCCACTCGAGCGCTTCGGCCATCGCCTTGCCCGCGGGCGCGATGCGGTTGACGACGCCCAGGTCCGCCAGGCGGCGCGCCGCCACGGCGCTGCCGGTCATGGCGAGCTCGGCGGCGAGTTGCGGCGGCAGCGCACGCGCGAGCGAGAACGTGCCGTTGCCGTCCGGATTCAACCCCACCTTGACATAGGCCATGGTGAACTGCGCTTCCTCGGCGGCGACGATCAGGTCGCAGGCGAGTGCGATGGAAAAGCCCGCGCCGGCGGCATGGCCCTCGACCGCGGCGATGACCGGCTTGGCGCACTGGCGGATGCCGCGGATGAACTCGTTGAGGTTCGTGATCCGCTCGAAGAGCGCCTGGCGCGGCTGCGTGCGACGCATCTCGTGCAGGGTGCGCAGATCGCCGCCGGCGCAAAAGTGCGGTCCGGCCCCCGAGAGGACCACAGCGCCGATCGCGTCGTCGTCCGAAGCCAGGCGCAGCTCGCGCGCAAGCGTCCGCGAGAAATCCGGCCGCAGGGCATTGCGCTGCGCCGGGTTGTTCATCACGAGCGCGAGTACGCGCCCGTGACGCGTTACTTCGATGTGTGGTTCTACCTCGGGCATGCTGCCGTCAGTGCATGCCGAATCCGGCCTCGATGTTGCGCACCATGGTGACCAGGCGCGGGCCGAGGTCTTCCTCGAGCTGACCCTTCTTGAGCACGAACGACGGCACGCTGCAGTTGAAGGCGACGATCTCGCCGTCGACGGTCCGGCGCATCGGCACGCCGACCGAATGGACTTCGCGTCGCAGCTCGCCGTAGGAGACGCAGAACCCGCGCATGCGGATGTCTTCGAACGCCTTGTCCATCTGCGGACGGTTCTTGCGGTGCAGCTCGGGCTCCTTGACCTTCATCTGGTTGAGCACCGCTTCGCGCTCGGGCGGCGTGCAGGCCGCGAGGAACGCGCGTCCGATGCAGGCTTGCGCAATCGGCACCGAGGTGCCGATGTCGGGCAGGGTGGTGAGCGCATTGCCGTTGCGGCTGGTCTCGATATAGACCATGTTCAGCCGGTCGCGGATGCCCATCGAGACCGAGCCCTTCGCGTAATCGGCCAGCTCCTTCATGTGCGGCCGCGCGGCCTGGCGCAGGCTCATCGACGCAAGCAGCGGATAGCTGATCGACAGCACGGCCGAGCCGAGCTGGTACTTGCCCAGACGCATGTTGTGGCGCAGGTAACCGAGCTTGGTCAGCGTGTAGGTCAGTCGCGAGACCGTCGGCTTGGGCAGCCCGGTGCGCACGGAAATTTCCTTGTTGCCGAGCATCGGCTCTACGGGGGTGAAGCAGCGCAGCACCTCTAGGCCGCGCGCGAGCGTGGTTGCAAACTGGCGGTCGCCTTCATGCTCGTAGCTGAAGGTGCTTGCCGGAACGGAAAGGGGGGCTGCGGACTCAGATGCGCCCATGGGGTTGTCTCCTCACTCGGTTGGGATCCCGGCTCTGGGAGTTATTGTTGTCGCCGGGTGACAGTAATGCGAAACGGCTCGCGTTTTGATATTCGTACCGACAGGTTCGCTTGTCAATTTAATTGAATCAAATTTCGCAGTGCGGAATGTTTGACCCCTTTATGGCCATCTCTGCGGCAATTCAAAACTTTCTGGTCGCCGCGGGCCCGGCCCCGCCCGCTTGGATTACGCTGTGCGCCGTTCCCCCAGCCGGAGTTTCGCGATGCCGTCCACCCTGTTTGATCTGAGCGGGCAGGTTGCCCTCGTGACTGGCTCGACCAAGGGAATCGGCAAGTCGATCGCCCAGGAGCTGGCCCGCGCCGGGGCCAAGGTGGTGGTCTCGAGCCGCAAGGCCGAAGCCTGCGAAGCGGTGCGCGCCGAGTTCGAACGCGAGGGGCTGAGCGTGATCGCGAAGCCCTGCAATGTGTCGCGTAAGGACGAGGTGCAGGCGCTGGTCGAGACCACGCTATCGATCTGGAACAAGATCGATATCCTGGTGTGCAATGCAGCGATCAATCCCTACTACGGACCGATCGCCGGGCTGCCGGATGAGACCTTCGACAAGGTCATGACCTCGAACGTCAAGTCGAGCATCTGGCTGAGCGGGCTGGTGATTCCCGGCATGGCCGAGCGCGGCGGCGGCTGCGTGATTCTCGTGGGTTCGATCGGCGGCATTCTCGGCAACGGCATCATCGGCATCTACGGCATGTCGAAGGCAGCCGATCATGCGCTCGCGCGCAACCTCGCGGTCGAGTGGGGCCCGAAAAACGTGCGCGTGAACGCGATCGCGCCCGGCCTCATCAAGACCGACTTCGCCCGCGCCCTGTGGGAAGACGACACCCGGCGCGCCGCGCGCGAGGCAGTCACGCCGCTGCGCCGCATCGGCGCACCCGAGGAGATCGGCGGCATCGCCGTGTTTCTGGCATCGAAGGCGGGCTCGTTCATCACCGGCCAGACCATCGTCGCCGACGGCGGGGTGACGATCGTCTAGCATCGTCGCGCTTGACGAATTTCTGGCGCCGCGGCTGACGCTCTCTTATCGCCAGGGTCCGGCGGCGCGCTTCCCGAGTCAGCGGTCCTTTGCCGCCGCGCGCGCTCTCGAGGCGCAGCTGCAACGACGCGAGCCGCACCACGTCGGAGTGGCGCACGAAGATGCGCGCCAGATCGGCGATCTCGTCGAGGTCGCGGTCGAACACGGTGGTGTTGAAGTGACGGATAGGAAATCCCTTCGCCTCGGTGCCGCGAAATGCGCGTGGTTGCGGCCTGTTTCGGGCCAGTGAACGGTGCTGTGGCCAGGATCGATCCTGGCCGCGGTTGCGCGCCCGGCACACAAGGTGGCGTTATGCCAACTACTTCAAGCCGCCCGCCGCTTGTCAGGCTGTTTGATCAAACACTCGGCGGGAATGCCCAGCTTGCCGTGAAGCCGCTGGATCATGGCGAGCGTAAGCGGACGCCTGTGGCTCAGGACTTCGTATACGCGATTGATGCGCCCGATTATCGGCACGAGGTCCTTGGGCGTCATTCCCTTCTGTTCCATACGGAACTTGATCGCCTCGACCGGATCGGGCAGGTCGAAGCGATAGTGCTTTTTTTCGTACGCCTCGACGAGCGTGACCAGCACGTCCAGGCGCTCGCCTTCGGACGTGTCTGGTTCCGCCGCCATCAACGCTTGGATCTCCTTCAGCGCGGCGCGGTAATCCGCTTTGGTCTTGATCGGATTGATTTCCATATCATCGCCTCTTTCAAATAGTCTGCGCGTCAATCCCGTCGTATTGCGCGTGGGTGCCCATGAACCGGACGTACACGACGCGGTACGGGTAATTGATCCAAACCACGATGCGGTACTTGTTGCCGGCGATGTTGAACACCACCCGCCCATCTCGCAGGATACTGGCGCTTTCGAATTCGCGTTTGACCTCGACGGGCGAGCGACAGTTCCACCAATACCTGCACCGGCACCGATCACCAAACAAACGGGTTTCATGTTCGATCTCTCCCCTATCAAGTACAAGAGACCTCTGCGCGCCCGGCAATTGCGCGTGCGTCCTTATGGTTTGCGGTCGACTTCGTCTCCAAGACCGGAGTGCGAGGCAGCTAGGCAGTCAGGGCGTCTAGCCGCAGGTCCTTGCGAATCCCAGCGTCCACCAGGCCAGCCGGCGCGAATCTGCGCAGCAATCGCAGGCGCCTCGCCACGCCACCGGCTGCGTAGCGGAGTTTCGGGCGAGCCGCAACGGCAGCTTTCAGCACGACGCAAGCGACGACCTCCGGCTCGTCGGCAATCGCGAGTACCTCCTTCAGCTTCTTGCCCAGGGCCGCACGAACCTCGCGGTACTCATCGAGCTTGGCGTCGGGTTCCAGCATGTTCGCGTCGAACAGCGTCTTCGTGTACGCGGGCTCGATGACCGAGACCCGGATGCCCCTCGTGCGCAGCTCATGATCGAGCGATTCCGAGTACCCTTCGATCGCGTGCTTGGTTGCGGCATAGAGCGCCATGTAAGGCATCGGCAACAAGCCCAGCACGGAGCCAATGTTGATGATGCGGCCGCTCCCTTGGCGCCGCATGTGGGGCACGACGGCGCGGGTCATCCGGACGATCCCGAAGAAGTTCGTCTCGAAGATCGATCGCGCCTGTTCGATCGAACTCTCTTCCGCTCCGGCGGGGGCGACACCAAAGCCGGCGTTGTTCACGAGCAGGTCGATGCGACTTTCCAATCGCATCAGTTCCCTGACAGCGCCTTCGACGGATTCGTCGCGGGTCACGTCGAGGGCCAGCATTTCGAACGATTGCTGGTCCGTTTGCGCTACGCGTCTGCTGGTGCCGTAGACCTTGTAATCGGCCGACGCGAGCAGCTCCGCCGTCGCTTTGCCGATGCCTGATGAGGCGCCCGTAACGAGAGCGATGGATTTCTGGAGTTTCATGGGAAGTTCCTTTCGGTTGGCGGTCAGGAATGAGGTTGCGGCAATGCGGTGCAGGCGCCGCCGGTGATTCCCTTTATTGGCAGGCGGGTACTCGCGATGCTTGGCGCGCCGGCTTGCGGGGTCCCCAGGGCGAGAGGCGGACCGACGCGACGGTGGCAAAGCCGTAGACGACCATCCCGGCGCTCACGAGCGCAAAGAACTGCCACGCTGGCGCATTGCGCGCCACGAGCCATACGCCCAGGACCGCGACGAGCACGAGGCGCACGGTGCCGGCGAGCACCGGCCCCAGCATGTGGCCGGAGCCCTGCGAGGCGAAGTACAGGGTCACGCCGAGGCCGAAAAAAGCGAAACCGGGGCCGGCCCATTGCAGGTACTGGCGCGCGTATGTCAGGACCTCGGGGTCCTGCGTGAACAGCCCCGCCCACAGGTCGGGTGCGATCGCTACCACGAGCCCGAGGAGGCCCAGGTTGAACGCCGAGACCATGCCTGCGGTCCAGGCAACCCGGCGGGCGCGCTGGAAATCTCCCGCGCCGACCGCCATGCCGACCATTGGCAGCGAGGCGACACCGATACCGAACGCGATCGGGATCAGGAGGAATTCGAGGCGCTGGCCGATCCCGTAGCCGGCAAGCGGCCCGACGCCGAGGCGGGCGACGAGGCCGGTGAAGATCAGGATCGTCAGCACCGACTGCACCGGCGAAACGCAGGAGAGCGCGCCGACCTTGAGGATGTCTGCAAAAAGCTCGCCGCGCAGTGCGCTGCCCCGCCAGACAAGGCGCAACCGCCCATGGCCACTGCTCAACCACCAGAAGAGGAACACCACCCCCGCGCCGGTCGCCGCTATCGTCCCGAGCGCGATCCCCACCATGCCCAGGCGCGGAAGCGGCCCAAGGCCTAGGCCGAGCGCTCCGCCCAGCGCGATCTGCAGGATCGCGGCGGCGACCAGCACGGTTGACGGCGTGCGCATGTCGCCGCTGCCGCGCAGGATCGACGCCAGCGTGTTCAGCAACCAGACGAGCACGGCACCGCAAAACAGCACGCCCGAATAGCGCACGGCTTCGGCGAGCACGACGCCGGAACCGCCGAGAAAGCGGTATAGCTGTGGGCCGAAGGCGAGGAGAAGCGCGCTCGTCGCGACGCCCGCGACGAAGCCGATGACGATCGCATGCAGCGCCAGGATCCGGGCACGCGCCGCATCACCCGCGCCGAGCGCGCGGCTGACCGCCGAGGTCACGCCGCCGCCCATCGCGCCTCCCGACATCATCTGCACCAGCATCGCGAAGGGAAACACCAGCGCCATCGCGGCCAGTGGTGCGGTACCGAGCAGGCCGACGTAGCGGGTCTCGGCGATGCCGACGACCACGGTCATGGTCATCGCCAGCACGTTGGGCAACGCGAGGCGCAACAGCGTTGGCAGGATCGCCCCGGTGGTCAGCGACATCGGCGGATTGCGATCAGGTTGCGAATGCCGGGCGCGGCCTCGCCGCTTCCTTGATCGGCATGTGTATGAGCGCGGCGCCGATTGCGAGCATGATGTCGAGGTACCAGAGCCAGTCGTAGCTGCCCGTACGCTCGAAGAGGGTGCCGCCGAGCCACGCGCCGGTAAAGCCGCCGACCTGGTGCGAGAGCATCACGATGCCGAAGAGCGTCGCCACGTAGCGGGTGC
>Ga0210067_1000014_pt1 | contig 21596 bp, 23 predicted proteins | sample RushMan_ThreeSqB_2_FD_185559 | JGI IMG/M metagenome (GOLD analysis project Ga0210067, IMG submission 185559) | Wetland microbial communities from San Francisco Bay, California, USA, that impact long-term carbon sequestration - RushMan_ThreeSqB_D2... | ecosystem: Environmental > Aquatic > Marine... | reverse complement strand
AGGATCCGAAGGACTACCTTTTCAATACGCGCGGTCCGGACGATACCGCGATGCAGGTCGCCGAGACCGCGATGCGCGAGATCGTCGGCAAGAGCAAGATGGATGCGATCCTGTACGAGTCGCGCGAGGAAATCTCGCAGAAGGCGCGCATCCTGATGCAGGAGATCCACGACCGCTACGGCACGGGCATTCTGATGAGCGCCGTGACGATTCAGGCCGCGCAGCCGCCCGAGCAGGTGCAGGCGGCGTTCGACGATGCGGTCAAGGCGGGCCAGGACCGCGAGCGGCTGAAGAACGAGGGCCAGGCCTACGCGAACGACGTGATCCCGAGGGCGCGCGGTGCGGCTTCGCGTCTGGCCGCGGAAGCGGCGGGCTACGAGCAGCGCGTGATTGCCAACGCGAAGGGCGATGCCTCGCGCTTCGAGCAGGTGCTCGCGGAATACGCCAAGGCGCCCGCCGTGACGCGCGAGCGGATCTACATCGAGACGATGCAGCAGGTGTTCGCTTCGACCTCGAAGATCATGATGGATTACCGCAGCGGCGGGAACCTGCTCTACCTGCCGCTCGATCAGCTGATGCAGCGCGCGGGGATCGAGCCGAGCGCGACGGGCAGTGCGCCGCGCGGCGCGCAGATCGACGTGCCGCCAGCCGCTGACGGCAGCCCGCGCTCGCGCGACAGCCTGCGCGGCCGCAGCCGGGGAGAACGGCCATGAGAGCGCTCGGCCCGCTGGTCGCCGCCCTGATCGCGGTCGCGCTGGTCGTGTCGGGCGCGCTGTTCACCGTCGACCAGCGCCAGAACGCAATCGTGTTCCAGCTCGGCGAGGTCAAGGACGTCGTGACCAAGCCCGGCTTGAACTTCAAGTGGCCGATGATCCAGAACGTGCGCTTGTTCGACATGCGCATCCTGTCCTACGACGACGCCGAGCCGCTGCGCTTCATCACCTCCGAGAAAAAGCCGGTGCTGGTCGACTCGTACGTCAAGTGGCGTATCGTCGACGTGCGCCTGTTCTACGTCAGCGTGCTCGGCGACGAGTTCCGCGCCGCGACGCGCCTGCGGCAGACGATCTCGAACCTGCTGCAGGCCGAGTTCGGCCGGCGCACGGTGCACGACGTGGTCTCCGGCGCCCGCGACGAGATCATGGCCGAGGTGCGGCAGAAGGCAGACCAGGACCTGCGCCGCATCGGCGTCGAGATCGTCGACGTGCGCCTGAAGCGGGTCGACCTGCCGCAGGAGGTGAGCGAGTCGGTCTATGGGCGCATGCAGGCCGAGCGCAAGCGGATTGCCAACGAGCAGCGCTCAGAGGGTGCGGCCGAGGCCGAGCGCATTCGCGCCGACGCCGACCGGCAGCGCGAGGTGATCCTGGCGAACGCCTACCGCGACGCGCAGAAGGTCAAGGGCGGCGGCGACGCGCAGGCCGCCGCGACCTACGCGCAGGCGTTCTCGAAGAACAGCGAGTTCTACGCGTTCTACCGCAGCATGGAAGCGTACCGAAACACCTTCCAGGGCAAGAACGACCTCATGCTGCTCGAGCCGAACTCCGACTTCTTCCGTTACCTCCGGGACTCCATGGGCCGAGCGCCCGCGGTGAAGAAATGAGCAATGGGCGCCACGCTGATCATGGCGTTTGCCCTGATGCTCATCATCGAGGGCGCGCTCCCCTTCCTTGCGCCTAGCGTCTGGCGCGAGACTTTCCGCCGCATCATGCTGCTCAGCGACGGCCAGATCCGCTTCATCGGGCTCGCTGCCATGGGCCTCGGCCTGCTGCTGTTCGTCGTCGTGAGCTGAGCCCATGCCGATGCGCTGGCTGCTGCCGGAATACTTCGAGGACATCCTGCCGGAGGAGGCCGCGCGGATCGAGGGGCTGCGCCGGACGCTGCTCGACCTGTTCGCGGGCCGCGGCTACGAGCTCGTCATGCCGCCTCTGCTCGAGTATGTCGAGTCGCTGCTGACCGGCACCGGGCATGACCTCGACCTGCGCACGTTCAAGCTCGTCGATCAGCTTTCGGGCCGCATGATGGGCGTGCGTGCCGACATCACGCCGCAGGTCGCGCGTATCGACGCGCACCTGCTCAACCGAAAAGGGGTGACGCGGCTGTGCTATTGCGGCAGCGTTCTGCACGCGCGTCCTGCGGGTGTCGCCGCGACGCGCGAGCCGCTGCAGATCGGCGCCGAGATCTACGGCCACGCCGGCGTCGAGAGCGATCTCGAGATCCAGCGGCTGCTCTCGAGCGCGCTCGCCGCTGCCGGCGTGCGCGGTGGGCGCATCGACGTCGGTCACGTTGCGGTGTTCCGCGCGCTGGTGCGCGCCGCGAAGGTCGGGCCCGAGCGCGAAGGCGAGCTGTTCGAGGCGCTGCAGAAGAAGGACGTTCCGGCGCTGCGCAGCCTGACGCGCCCGATCGGCGCGCGCTTGCGCGAGGCGCTGCTGCTGCTACCCGAGCTGTACGGCGGGCGCGAGGTGCTCGCGCTCGCGGCACGCAGGCTGCCGAAAATCCCGGCGCTGCGCCGCGCGCTGACCACCTTGCGCGCGCTGGCGGATTCGGGGACCGCAAGCCGCTTGCCGATGAGCTTCGATCTCGCCGAGCTGCGCGGTTATCACTACCACTCGGGCGTCGTGTTCGATGCCTACTGCGAGGACGTGAGCGGCGCGATCGCGCGTGGCGGGCGCTACGACGAGGTCGGCAGCGCCTTCGGGCGCTCTCGGCCGGCGACCGGCTTCTCGATCGACCTGCGTGCGCTGGCGGGTGCCGCGGCGCCGACCAAGCGCCGTGCACCGATCCTCGCGCCGGCAAACGGGCGCGACGCGAAGCTGACGGCGAAGGTCGCCGCGCTGCGCCGCGCCGGGGAAGTGGTGATCGAGGAGCTGCCCGGCCATGTGCGCCGCCGGCGCGAGCTCGGTTGCACCCGGGTGCTCGTCAAGCGGGGCGGGCGCTGGCAGCTCCGTCCACTGAAAGGCTAGCCGTGGCGATCGCAAAAAACGTCGTCGTGATCGGGACCCAGTGGGGCGACGAGGGCAAGGGCAAGATCGTCGACTGGCTGACCGATCGCGCCCAGGGCGTGGTGCGCTTCCAGGGCGGCCACAACGCCGGGCATACGCTCGTCATCGGCGGGCGGAAGACGGTGCTCCACCTCATCCCCTCGGGCATCCTGCGCGAGGACGTCGACTGCTTCATCGGCAATGGGGTCGTGGTCTCGCCGCAGGCGTTGGTCGAGGAGATGGATCAGCTCGAGGCCGCAGGCGTGCGCGGCGTCGTGGCGCGGCTGTGCATCTCCGAGGCCTGCCCGCTGATCCTGCCGTACCACGCCGCGCTCGATGCGGCGCGTGAGGCGGCGCGTGGCGCGCAGAAGATCGGCACCACCGGGCGCGGCATCGGTCCGACCTATGAGGACAAGGCGGCGCGGCGCGCGATCCGGCTGCAGGACCTGTTCAAGCCGGTGCGCTTTGCCGAGAAGCTGAAAGAGCTGCTCGACTTCCACAACTTCGTGCTGACGAACTACTACCGGCAGCCGGCGGTGGACTTCCAGAAGACGCTCGACGAAGCGCTCGCGCTCGCACCGCGCATGACCCCGCTGGTCGCCGACGTGCCGCGCGCCCTGTACCACGCCAATCGCGCGGGCAAGAACCTGCTGTTCGAGGGCGCGCAGGGCAGCCTGCTCGACATCGACCACGGCACCTATCCTTTCGTGACCTCGTCGAACTGCGTCGCCGGCGCGGCGGCCGCCGGCGCCGGCATCGGGCCGCACCATCTGCACTATGTGCTGGGCATCACCAAGGCCTACACCACGCGGGTCGGCAGCGGGCCGTTCCCGACCGAGCTGCTGGACGACGTCGGCCGCTACCTCGCTGCGCGCGGGCAGGAATTCGGCGCGACCACCGGCCGGCCGCGCCGCACCGGCTGGTTCGATGCCGCCGCACTGAAGCGCTCGATCCAGCTAAACGGCCTGTCGGGACTGTGCATCACCAAGCTCGACGTGCTCGACGGCGTCGAGTCGGTGAAGATCTGCGTCGGCTACCGGATCGAGGGCGAGCTCTCCGAGATCCTCCCGGTGGGCGCCGAGGAACTCGAGCGCTGCGAGCCGGTCTACGAGGAGTTGCCCGGCTGGAAGGAAAGCACGGTCGGCATCAAGTCCTACGCGGCGCTGCCACAGGGCGCGCGTGACTACCTCGAACGCATCGAGGCGCTCGCGGGCGTGCCGATCGATCTGATCTCGACGGGACCGGATCGCGACGAAACGATCATTCGCCGCCACCCGTTCGACTGAGCCGCTGATTTCTGCGCGGACTCGATGGGCCTGGTGCCGAGGAAGGGATTCGAACCCCCACACCCTTGCAGGCGCTAGGACCTGAACCTAGTGCGTCTACCAATTCCGCCACCTCGGCAGGGCAGCGCATTCTAGAGGGAGCACAACTGAGTGTCAAAACAACGCGACAATCTCCGGCGTCGAGCAAAAAAGCGCACTGAACGCGCGCCGCTCGAGGCGGTCAAGCCCGCACTACGCACCGCGTTGCGCCGGCGTGCGCGCGCCGAGCGGCCGCAAGGCGCGCACAACCTGTCGCAGTCGATTCTCGAGGCGCTCGAGCACGAGGGCGCGCCGCTCACGCCAGACGAGCTCGCTGTTCGCCTGGGCCTGCCCAAGCGCGAGCGCGCGGCGCTCGACGTCGCGCTCGACGCGCTGCTCACCAGCGGGGCGCTGCTGCGCAACCGAGCGGGCAGCGTGCTCGTGGCGCGGCGCATCGCGCTCGTCTCGGGGCGCATCGAGGGCCATCCGGACGGTTTCGGCTTTCTCGTGCCGGACGAACGCGCACCGTCGATCTACCTTTCGCATGCCGAGATGCGCCAGGCGCTGCACGGCGACCGTGCGACGGTGCGCGTTTCCGGCAGCGACGCGCGCGGGCGCCCCGCGGGCACGATCGTCGAGGTCTTTCCGCGAGCCGAGCGCCGCATCGTCGGTCGCCTGCACACCGAGCACGGCGTGTTCTTTCTCGTGCCCGAAGACCGGCGCATTGCCCAGGACATCCTCGTGCCGCCGGCCAAAGGCGGCGTGGGCGGCGTGGGCGGCGTGGGCGGCGTGCGCGCGCGCGCGGGGCAGGTCGTCACCGTCGAGCTGGTCGCGCAGCCCTCGGTGCACGCGCAGCCGATCGGGCGCGTCGTCGAAGTCATCGGCGAGGCCACCGATCCCGGCATCGAGATCGAGATTGCGGTGCGCAAGTTCGATCTGCCGCATACGTTTTCGAAAACGGCCGCGGCCACCGCGCGTGCCTTGCCCGAGGCGCTGCGCGCCGAAGATCTGGCCGGCCGGCGCGACCTGCGCGCGCTGCCCTTCGTCACGATCGACGGCGAGACCGCCAAGGACTTCGACGACGCCGTGTTCTGCGAGCGCGACGGGCGCGGCCATCGCCTGCTCGTCGCGATCGCGGACGTGAGCCACTACGTGCAGGCCGAAGCGCCGCTCGATGTCGACGCGCGCGAGCGCGCGACCTCGGTCTACTTTCCGCGCCGCGTCATCCCGATGCTGCCCGAGCGCCTGTCGAACGGGCTTTGCTCTCTCAACCCCGAGGTCGACCGTCTCGCCATGGCGTGCGAGATGGCGATCTCGCCGCGCGGCGAGATCGCGCGCTTCAGCTTCTTTCCGGCGGTGATCTGCTCGCGCGCGCGGCTGACCTACACCGCGGTCTGGCAGATGCTCGAGGCGGGCCAGGCACTCGCCGGGCGCGAGCCGGTATTCGAGGGCCTGCAGACGCTGTACGCGGTCTTCCAGCGGCTCATGGAGGCGCGCCTGCGCCGCGGTGCGATCGACTTCGAGACGGTCGAGACACGGATGATCTTCGATGCCCGTGGGCGCATCGAGCGCATCGTGCCCGAGGTGCGCAACGACGCGCACCGGCTGATCGAGGAATGCATGCTGGCGGCGAACGTCTGCGCCGGCAAGCTGCTCGCCGAGCGCGCGCATCCCGTGCTGTATCGCGTGCACGACGCGCCCGCGGCGGAGAAAGTGACGGTGCTGCGCGATTTTCTCGGCGAGATCGGCTTGCAGCTGGGCGGCGGCGATGCGCCAAAGCCGAAGGACTATGCCAAGCTGCTCGAGCGAATTCGCGCGCGCCCGGACATGCAGCTGCTGCAGACGCTCGTGCTGCGCTCGCTCAAGCAGGCCGTGTACAGCCCGGACAACACCGGACACTTCGGGCTCGCATTCGATGCCTACGTCCATTTCACCTCGCCGATCCGCCGCTACCCCGACCTCCTGACGCACCGTGCGATCAAGGCCTGCCTTGCCGGCAAGCGGATCGAGGGCCTCGACTGGGAGGCGCTGGGGCGGCACTGCTCGGAGGCCGAGCGCCGCGCGGACGAGGCGAGCCGCGATGTCGAGAGCTGGCTGAAGTGCGACTACATGAAGGACCAGGTGGGCGGCGAGTTCTCGGGCGCGGTGACCGGCGTGGTGCCCTTCGGCCTGTTCGTCACGCTGGACGAATACTATGTCGACGGCCTGGTGCACATTTCCGAGCTCGGGCGCGACTATTTTCAGTTCGATGCGGCACGCCATCAGCTGGTCGGTGAGCGCACGAAGATACGTTTCCGGCTCGCCGACCGCATGCGCGTGAAGCTGGTGCGCGTCGATCTCGAGACGCGCAAGATGGATTTCGTGCCGGCATGAGGAGGGCCGCTCGATGAGCCGGCACGGCGATCGCGAGCCACGGGTCGTGGTCGGCTTTCATGCCGTGCTCGGGCGCCTGCGCGCCGAGCCCGCGTCGGTGATCGAGATCTACCTCGACGAGGCGCGCGCGGATGCCCGCGCGCGCGATCTCGTCGGCCTCGCCGAGCGCGCCGGCGTGCGCCTGCTGCGCGTGCCCACCCGGCGGCTCGACGGCTTCACCGGCGGCGGACGTCACCAGGGCGTGGTCGCCCGGGTGAGCCTGCGCCCGCTCGCCGCCGACCTCGACGCGCTGCTCGACGGCCTCGAGGGTCCGCCGCTGCTGCTCGTGCTGGACGGGGTGACCGATCCGCACAACCTGGGCGCCTGCCTGCGCGTGGCGAACGCCGCCGGTGCGCACGCGGTGATCGCGCCGCGCGACCGGGCGAGCGGGATCACGCCGGTGGTCTCCAAGGTGGCGAGCGGCGCGGCCGAGGAGACCCCGTACCTGATGGTGACCAACCTGGCGCGCACCCTGGACGCCCTGAAGGCGCGCGACATCTGGGTGGTCGGCGCCGACGCGGCGGGCACGCAGGACCTGCACTCGGCGGAGCTGCCGACGCCGCTCGCCTGGGTGCTGGGTGCCGAGGGCGAGGGCATGCGGCGCCTGACGCGCGAGCGCTGCGACCTGCTGCTGCGCATCCCGATGCAGGGCGCGGTCGACAGCCTGAACGTCTCGGTCGCCGCCGGGATCGTGCTCTACGAGTCGCGCCGCCGCCGGGACTTGCCCGGGGCATGAATTTCCCAATATAATCCACGGCTTTCCGCGCCGGCAACCGCCCGCGCTTTCCTTGCCGCACCGCGCTCGCATCGCGGGCGGCCCACCGTACCAGGCCATAAGGAGCCCCATGCGACATTACGAAATCGTATTCATCGTCCACCCGGACCAGAGCGAGCAGGTGCCCGCAATGGTCGAGCGCTACAAGGGTGTCATCGGCGCGCGCCAGGGCGTGGTGCACCGGCTCGAGGACTGGGGCCGCCGGCAGCTTGCCTTTCCGCTGGAGAAGATCCACAAGGCGCACTACGTGCTGATGAACATCGAGTGCGACAGCGAAACGGTCAACGAGCTCGAGCATTCGTTCAAGTTCAGCGACGCCGTGTTGCGCCACCTGATCGTGAAGATGACGCGCGCGGTGACGGCGCCGTCGCCGATGATGAAGGAAGAGAAGGCGAAGTCGCTGATGGAACGCGGCGGCGAGGCGCCATCCGCGGAGCCGAGCGCGGCGCCGGCCGAGACGGCGGCGGCGAACGTCAGCTGACCCCGGCACCCGGCGCGGCCGAGAATTGCGTACGGCTTGCCGGGCGCCTGGTCGAGCGTGACGCCTTGCGCCAGACCCCTGCCGGCATCGACGTGATCGCATTTCGCATGCTGCATGAATCAAAGGCGGACGAAGCCGGCGGCGCGCGCGAAGTGCGTGCCGAGGTCGATGCCGTGGCGTTCGAAGGACTGGCACGGCTGCTCGCGGGCTGCGCGCTCGATGCGGCGCTCGCGGTCGAGGGATTTCTGTGCGCCAGGAGCCGGCGGTCGAGGCGGCTCGTGTTGCACGTGACGAAACTGGAATTTACGGAAGGAGTTTGAAGATGCCACCACCAAGACGAGGCAAGGGTAAGGGCAAGGGCAAGGGACGCCCGACCGGCCGCGAGCGCGGCCAGCGGGCGCTGTTCCGGCGCCGCAAGTTCTGCCGTTTCACTGCGGAAAAGGTCGAGTGGATCGACTACAAGGACCTCGATATCTTGCGCGACTTCGTCAACGAGACCGGCAAGATCATTCCGGCGCGTATCACCGGGACTTCGGCCGGCTATCAGCGGCAGCTTTCCACGGCGATCAAGCGTGCGCGCTTCCTCGCGCTGCTGCCATACACCGATCTGCACTGAGGAGCCGCCATGCAGGTGATTCTGTTGGAACGGGTTGCCAACCTTGGCAACCTCGGCGAAGTCGTCAAGGTGAAGGACGGCTTCGCGCGCAACTTCCTGATCCCGCACGGCAAGGCCAAGCGGGCGACGCCCGAGAATCTTGCGGTGTTCGAATCGCGGCGGGCGGAACTCGAGCGGACGCAGGCCGACGCGCTCGCCGCGGCGCAAGCCCGCGCGACCCAGCTCGAGGGCCTGATGATCCAGGTCACGCAGAAGGCGGGGGTCGACGGGCGGCTGTTCGGCTCGGTGACCAACTTCGACATCGTCGAGGCGCTCGCGAAGCAGCATATCGAGGTCGAGCGCGCGCAGGTGCGCATGCCGCAGGGGCCGCTCAAGCAGGTCGGCGATTTTCCGATCCCGATCGCGCTGCATACCGACGTGATTGCTACGATCACCGTGTCGGTGCTCGGCGAGAGCTGATTTATCGACAGCTTGCCACCAAGTTAACCACAGGAAACTCACAGGGGTCGCTCGCGCGGCCCCTTGTTTTTCCGGGCGCCGGGGGCCATCATCCGGCGCATCTTCACCCTGGAACCGAAATGGCGCTCGCACAGCAGAACTCCGCCGTTACCGCGCACGCCGCGCGTCAGGAGAGCACCGATCCACAGCTGCATGCGCTGAAAGTGCCGCCGCATTCGGTGGAAGCCGAGCAGTCGCTGCTCGGGGCACTGTTGCTCGACAACCAGGCCTTCGATCGTGTCGCCGACCTCGTCGCCGCGGAAGACTTCTACCGGGACGATCACCGCCGCGTCTGGCGTCACATCGCGCGCCTGATCGAGGCAGGCAAGCCGGCAGACGTCGTCACGGTGTCGGAGTCGATCGAGGCGAGCGAGGACAAGGATCGCACCGGCGGGCTTGCCTATCTGGCGGCGCTTGCGCAGAACACGCCCAGCGCGCTCAACATCCGCCGCTACGCCGAGCTGGTGCGCGAGCGCTCGGTGCAGCGCAGCCTCGCCCAGGTCGCGACCGAAATCGCCGAGAACGCGCTCAACCCGACGGGCAAGGACGTCGGCCAGCTGCTCGACGAAGCCGAAACCCGGATCCTGGAGATCGGCGAGGCCGGCGCGCGCCATGGCACCGGCCTCGAGGAGATCAAGCCGGTGCTCGCGCGGGTGCTCGAGCGCATCGACTTTCTGTACCACCGCGACAATCCCTCCGACGTCACCGGTGTTCCGACGGGCTTCACCGACCTCGACTCGAAAACGGCCGGGCTGCAGCCCGGTGACCTGATCATCGTCGCCGGGCGGCCTTCGATGGGCAAGACCGCCTTCGCGCTGAACGTCGCCGAGCACGTCGCGCTGCACAACATGCTGCCGGTCGCGGTGTTCAGCATGGAAATGGGCGCTTCGCAGCTCGCCACGCGCATGCTCGGCTCGATCGCGCGCGTCGATCAGCACAAGATGCGCACCGGTCGGCTGAACGACCAGGAGTGGAGCGATCTTTCCGAGGCCATGGGCCGGCTGCACGATGCCCCCCTGTACATCGACGAGACGGCGGCGCTGAATGCGCTCGAGCTGCGCAGCCGCGCGCGGCGCCTGTGGCGCCAGTTCGGCGGCAAGCTCGGCCTGGTGGTGGTCGATTACCTGCAGCTCATGTCGTCGTCCAATCCGCGCGCCGGTGAAAACCGCGCGACCGAGATCTCTGAAATTTCGCGTTCTCTCAAGGCGCTGGCCAAGGAGCTCAAGGTGCCGGTGGTCGCGCTTTCGCAGCTCTCGCGCGCGGTCGAGTCGCGTAACGACAAGCGGCCGATGATGTCGGACCTGCGTGAATCCGGTGCCATCGAGCAGGACGCGGACGTGATCCTGTTCATCTACCGCGATGAAGTGTATTTCCCCGAGAAGCCGGAGGCGAAGGGTCGCGCTGAAGTGATCATCGGCAAGCAGAGGAACGGCCCGATCGGCAAGGTCGAGCTCACCTTCCTCGGGCAGCACACCCGGTTCGGCAACTTCGCGGAACCGGGGTCTTTTTAGTTTCTGGTTTCTGACCGCAGCGCAGCGCGCGCCCGCACAGGGAGTTCACGATGCCCGAACCCACCGTTGCCCAGCGATCGCCGTATGCGGTCGAGCTCGCGCCGGGAGACTACTTCTGGTGCGCCTGCGGCCGCTCGAAGCGCCAGCCGTTTTGCGACGGCTCGCACAAGACGACCGAGTTCACGCCGCGAAAGTTCACCGTGACCGAAGCGCAGAAGGTCTGGCTGTGCGGCTGCAAGCGCACCGCAAACGCGCCGTTCTGCGACGGCACGCACGCGAAGCTCTAGCGCTTCACGGCGCGCCAGCGCCCCTTCGCGCCCGCCTCACCGCGAACCTCGCCCTCCATGCGCGCGCCGTCGACGCGCCCGGTGAACATGCGCCGCACGCCGTTGCCGTCGACGTAGCCAAAGCGAATCCGGTCGCCGCGCAGGCGCGCGTCGCGCAGGCCGGCCTGTACCTCGCCGAGCACGACGTAGCCGCGGAGCTTCTGGAATTCCTGCTCGAAGCCGACGTCGACCCGTTGCGGCGCACTGCCCTCGAGCTCGAGCGTCCAGCGTCCGTTGACGCGCGCCGGCACCATCCAGAAGTACGCCCGCTTGCCGTCGAGCAGGGAAAGCTCGTCGGGCTCCCAGTCCCCCATGTCAAACGAGTGCGAAACCACGCGCGTGCCCGGACGCAGGGCGAGGATCTTGGGGCGCAGCTTGATGTTCAGGTCGGGCAGCAGGTACAGCGTGAGCACCGTGGCCTGGCTGAAGTCGACCTTGAAGAAATCGCCCTGCACGATCTTGACCTTGTCGGCGACGCCCGCCTTGCGCGCGTTGTCGCGCGACAGCGCGACCATGTCCGGGTTGAACTCGACGCCCATCGCGCGCGCGCCGAATCCCTGCGCGGCGGTGATGACGATCTTGCCGTCGCCCGAGCCGAGGTCGACGACCGTATCGCGCGACGTGGTCTGCGCCATGCGCAGCATGCGCTCCACCACCTGGTCCGGCGAGGGGACCCAGATGACGTCCTTGCCGGCCTGGCCGATGCTCGGCGTGAAGGGCTTGCCGTGCGGCCGCGCGCCCGGCGGCGACTGCGCGAGCGTTTGCGCGGCAAGGCCGAGGCAAAGCGCCGCAGCCGCGGCGCGCAAGACGTAAGCGGGCTTCATCGCAGGATCCGGTGGCTTGCGGGACGCGAAGCCTAGCAGGAATTCCAGGAATTCCGGCGAAAGACGCGGCTGCCGCTGCCCGCTACAGCACCTCGGTGGCGTGATCGGCGAGCCGCGAACGCTCGCCGCGCGCCAGCGTGACGTGTCCGGCGTGCGGCCAGCCTTTCATGCGATCGACGACATAGGTCAGCCCCGAGCTGCCCTCGGTCAGGTAGGGCGTGTCGATCTGGGCGATGTTGCCCAGGCAAACGACCTTGGTGCCGGGGCCGGCGCGCGTGACCAGCGTCTTCATTTGCTTCGGCGTGAGATTCTGCGCCTCGTCGATGATCAGCCACTTGTTGATGAAGGTGCGCCCGCGCATGAAATTGAGCGACTTCACCTTGATCCGCGCGCGCACCAGGTCGCGCGTTGCAGCCCGTCCCCACTCGCCGGCCGACTCGTCCGAGGTGTTGAGCACGTCCAGGTTGTCCTCGAGCGCGCCCATCCAGGGCTGCATCTTCTCTTCCTCGGTGCCCGGCAAAAAGCCGATGTCTTCGCCGATCGGCACGGTGACGCGGGTCATGATGATCTCGGTGTAGCGCTTGTGGTCCAGTACCTGCGTGAGGCCCGCGGCGAGCGCCATCAGGGTCTTCCCGGTGCCGGCCTGACCGAGCAGCGTGATGAAGTCGACCGCCGGATTCATCAGCAGGTTCAGGGCGAAGTTCTGCTCGCGGTTGCGCGCGGTGATGCCCCAGACGGCATGCTTTGCGTGGCTGTAGTCGCGCAGCGTCTCCAGCACGGCGCTGCGTCCGCTGCGCTCCTTGACCAGCGCGTAGAGCGCTCGCTCGCTCGATTCGTCGTAGACGAACTCGTTCTGCAGCAGCGCCGGTACGAGGGGCCCGCGCACACGGTAGTAGGTGTGTCCATCTTTCTTCCAGGACTCCATGTCGCGCGCGTGCGCATCCCAGAAATCGCCTGGCAGCTGGCGCACGCCGGTGTACAGGAGATCGGCGTCCTCGAGCACCTTGTCGTTGGTGTAATCCTCCGCCGTGAGGCCGAGCGCATGCGCCTTGATGCGCATGTTGATGTCCTTCGACACCAGGATCACGTCGCGCTTGGGCTCGCGCTTCTGCAGGTAGCGAACCACGGCAAGGATCTGGTTGTCGGTCTTGCCCATGGCGAGCGTCGCCGGCAAATCCCCGTTGATCGCCTCGGTTTGCAGGTACAGGCGGCCGGCGGGCTGCTCGCCCGCCTTGGCGAGCAGCGCGATGCCTGCGCTGATGTCGCCCGCCGCCCGCGACACGATCTCGTCCAGGAAGCGGCTCGCCTGGCGCGCGTTGCGCGCCACGTCGGACATGCCGCGCTTGTGGTTGTCGAGCTCCTCGAGCGTGCCGATCGGTACGTAAACGTCGTGTTCCTCGAACCGGTACAGGCTCGTCGGATCGTGCATCAGCACGTTCGTGTCGAGCACGAAGAGCTTGGCGAGGCGTTTCTTCCGGGGGCGCGAAGGTTTCGGCATGGGGGACGCGGGAAGGCGGGCGGTGGCGGCGGCAAAGGCGTCGGCGTCGTCGGCGACGACGTCGGCAGCTGGATCAACGGGTTTGAACAAAGCGCAGTACCTCCTCAACGTGGCCGGGAACCTTCACGCCGCGCCACTCGCGCAGCAGCACGCCGTTTTCATCGATCACGAACGTGCTGCGCTCGATGCCGCGGACTTGTTTGCCGAACATCGTCTTCATCTTGATCACGCCGAAGCGGTTGCACAGGACTTCGTCCCGGTCCGAGAGCAGCGCAAAGGGAAATCCCATCTTGGCGCTGAAATTCTCGTGCGACCGGATCGAGTCGCGAGACACCCCGACCACCTCGTAGCCCGCCGCACGAAACGCGGCGTGGCGCTCGCGGAAGTCCGCGCCCTCGGCCGTGCAGCCGGGCGTGTTGTCCTTCGGGTAAAAGTAGAGCACCAGGCCGCGGCCGCGGGCGCTCGAGAGCCGAAATGTCGTGCCGCCGGTTGATGGAAGGGAGAAGTCCTCGACGGGCTGGCCGAGCATGCTGGCGGTCTTGTTCAAAAACCTTCTTAGCAATGCGCTGTAACGTTTTCATTGAACACAAAAAGGATGGCGGCTGCAAGCGTGGTCCCGCGCAGCGCTCAGGGCCATGAATGGAAAGGTCTTTTTTCCCGCAGCGGCGGCGCTTGGCCCCGGTCCGCCCACGCGTTGTAGACGTAGAATCTTGCGGCGAGCGCCACACCGAGGGAAGCGACGATGATGTACGAGCTGCGAATCTATCACTGCGTGCCGGGCAAGCTGCCCGCGCTGCACAAGCGCTTCGAAGGCGTCACGCTGAAGCTGTTCGAGAAGCACGGCATCCGCCCGGTGGGCTTCTGGACTGTGCTCGTCGGCGGCAGCAACCAGGACCTGTACTACCTGCTCGAGTGGCAGGACATGGCCGAGCGCGAGCGCCGCTGGAACGCGTTTGCCGCCGATCCCGAATGGATCGCGAAGCGCGCCGAGAGCGAAAAGAACGGTCCGCTGCTCGCCTCGATCGACTCGAGCTTTCTCGCGCCGACCGCGTATTCAGCGATGAAATAGGCAGGCCGAATGGGCTAGACGAAGAGCAGGGCCGCGGCGACGCGGCGGTCCTCCGCGCGCAGCACGTTGAAGGTCCGGCAGGCCGCGCGCAGATCCATCACCTCGAGGCCGATGCCGGCCTGTACGAGGGGCGCGGTCAGCTGTGGCGCCGGAAAGCGCAGCCGGGGCCCCGTGCCGAGCAGCACGATCTCGGGGGCGAGCGCGACGATCGCCTCGAAGTGCGCCTGCCCAAGCGCTTCGAAATCCGCCGCGTCCCAGGGGACGACGGCGTCCGCGGTGACCAGGACGCTTGCGCCATGGCGCGCGCCGTTCACCAGGACGTGGTCGTCGCCGTAGCCGGAGATTAGGTTGCCCGAGCCAGTCGGGCGGGTGAGTTGCAGTTTCATGCGGTGCTTGGCGTGAGCGGCGGGTGCCGTGGATGCTGTGCGGAGCCTGCAGCCCGCGTCGGTCGCATTGAGGGGGTGCCTCCGCTCCCGTAGAATTCCAGCTTTTGCGCGCCGCCGCAACTGCGGCCCGTCGCCCATGCGAGAGTTCTCCCGGATCAAGCGCCTGCCGCCGTACGTGTTCAACATCACGGCGGAGCTGAAGATGGCCGCGCGCCGCCGGGGCGAGGACATCATCGACCTGTCGATGGGCAATCCGGACGGCCCGACGCCGCGCCACATCGTCGACAAGCTGGTCGAGGCCGCGCAGCGCGGCGACACCCACGGCTACTCGGTCTCCAAGGGCATTCCGCGGCTGCGCCGCGCGATCTGCGACTGGTACCAGCGGCGCTTCGACGTCACGCTCGATCCGGACAGCGAGGCGATCGTCACCATCGGCTCGAAGGAGGGACTCGCGCACCTGATGCTCGCCACGCTCGAGCGCGGCGATACGGTGCTGGTGCCGAACCCTTCGTACCCGATCCACATCTACGGCGCGATCATCGCCGGCGCCGACATCCGCTCGGTGCGCATGACCGACGGGGTCGATTTCTTCGACGAGCTGGAGCGCGCGATCCGCGAGCTGATCCCGAAACCGAAGATGCTGATCCTCGGTTTCCCGTCCAACCCCACCGCGCGCTGCGTCGAGCTCGATTTCTTCGAGCGGGTGATCGCGATCGCGCGCGAGCACGACATCCTGGTGGTGCACGACCTGGCCTACGCCGACATCACCTTCGACGGCTGGAAGGCGCCCTCGATCATGCAGGTGCCGGGCGCGCGCGAGGTGGCGGTCGAGTTCTTCACCATGTCGAAGAGCTACAACATGGCCGGCTGGCGCATCGGCTACATGGTTGGCAACCCAGACCTGGTGCACGCGCTCGCGCGCATCAAGAGCTACCACGACTACGGCACCTTCACGCCGATCCAGGTCGCCTCGATCATTGCGCTCGACGGACCGCAGGACTGCGTCGAGGAGATCCGCCAGACCTATGAGCGGCGCCGCGACGTGATGGTGCGCGGGCTGCACGAAGCGGGCTGGCGGGTCGCGACGCCGAAGGCGTCGATGTACATCTGGGCGAAGATCCCGGAGGCCTACGCGCATCTGCGCTCGCTCGATTTCTTCAAGAAGCTGCTCGACGACGCCAAGGTCGCGGTCGCCCCGGGCATCGGCTTCGGCGACTACGGCGACGACTATGTGCGCATCGCGCTGATCGAGAACGAGCACCGCCTGCGCCAGGCGGCGCGCGGCGTGCGCGAGATGTTCCGCAAGGATGGACTGATCAAGGGCGTGGCGGCGTGAGACCCATAAACGTCGGTCTCCTCGGCATCGGAACGGTCGGTGGCGGTACCTGGGACGTGCTCGGACGCAACGCGGGCGAGATCCGGCGCCGCGCCGGGCGCGCGATCCGCATCACCCGGGTCGCCGACAAGGCGCTCAAGCGCGCGCGCGCGATCGTGCGCGGCGAGGCCGAGGTGGTCGCCGACGCCTACAAGGTCACCCGCGCCCCGGACATCGACATCGTCGTCGAGCTGATCGGCGGCACCGGCATCGCGCGCGAGCTCGTGCTCGACGCGATTGCGCACGGCAAGCACGTCGTCACTGCGAACAAGGCGCTGCTCGCCAAGCACGGCACCCGCATCTTCGCCGCCGCACGGAAAGCCGGGGTGATGGTCGCCTTCGAGGCTGCGGTCGGCGGCGGCATTCCGATCATCAAGGCGCTGCGCGAGGGCCTCGCCGCGAACCGCATCGAATGGATCGCCGGCATCATCAACGGCACCTCGAACTTCATCCTTTCGGAGATGCGCGACAAGGGCCTGTCCTTCGAGGCGGCGCTGGCGGACGCGCAGGCGCGCGGCTACGCCGAAGCCGATCCGCGCGCCGACGTCGGCGGCATCGACGCCGCGCACAAGCTGACCATTCTGTCGGCGCTCGCCTTCGGCATCCCGATGCAGTTCGCGCGCGCCGCGATCGAGGGCATCGCGCGCCTGACGCGCGAGGACATTGCCTACGCCGAAGAGCTTGGCTACCGTATCAAGCTGCTCGGCATCACGCGCCGCGCGCGGCGCGGCATCGAGCTGCGCGTGCACCCGACGATGATCCCGGCGAAGCGCCTGATCGCCAACGTCGAGGGCGTGATGAACGCGATCCTGATCAAGGGCGATGCGGTTGGCCCGACGCTGTACTACGGCGCCGGCGCCGGCAGCCAGCCGACGGCAAGCGCGGTGGTCGCCGACCTGGTCGACGTGACGCGCCTCATCACCGCGGACCCCGAGCACCGCGTGCCGCACCTCGCCTTCCAGCCCGACCGCCTGTCGAAGACGCCGATCCTGCCGATCGGCGAGGTCGAGACCGCGGTCTACCTGCGCATGCGAGTGCTCGACCGGCCCGGCGTGCTCGCCGACATCACGCGCATCCTCGCCCGCTGCCATATCTCGATCGACGCCATGGTGCAGAAGGAGCCCGGCGAAGGCGAGGAGCGCGTCGACATCGTCATGCTCACGCACCTCGCACTGGAGAAGAACGTCGACGCGGCAATTGCGCGCATCGAGAAGCTGCGTACCGTCGTGGGCCGCGTGACGCGGATACGCCTCGAAGAGCTGCTGTGATGCCTGCGGCATCACAGCGTCGGCAGGTCGGAGCAGGGGGGCCGGGGACGCCACCCCGGCCCCCCTGCTCCCCCCTGGCGGTTCTCGCAAATCCCTGCTGATGCTTTACGTCAGCACCCGGGGCGGTGCCCCGGCGCAGCGCTTCTGCGACATTCTCCTCGAAGGCCTGGCCGCAGACGGCGGGCTCGCGGTGCCCGAGTCGATTCCGCGGCTCGCGGCGGGCGAGCTCGCCCGGCTTCGCCCGCTCGACTACCGCGGGCTCGCCTGCGCGCTGCTCGAGCGCTTCATCGACGACATTCCGCCTGCGGTCATCAAGGACCTCGTTGCGCGCAGCTACACGCGGGAAGCGTTCGGCTCCGACGAAATCGTGCCGCTGAAAACCCTCGAGCCTGGGCTGTACCTGCTCGGGCTGTCGAATGGCCCGACGCTCGCCTTCAAGGACATGGCGATGCAGCTGCTCGGCAACCTGTTCGAGCATGTGCTCGCGGCGCGCGGCGAGGCGATCAACATTCTCGGCGCGACCTCGGGCGACACCGGCTCGGCCGCCGAGCATGCGCTGCGCGGCAAGCGCGGCATCCAGGTGTTCATGCTCTCGCCGCAGGGCCGCATGAGCGCCTTCCAGCGTGCGCAGATGTACAGCCTGCTGGATGCCAACATCCACAACCTGGCGGTGAAGGGCGTGTTCGACGACTGCCAGGACGTCGTCAAGCGCGTCAACGCCGACGCCGCGTTCAAGGCGCGCTACCGCATCGGCGCGGTGAACTCGATCAACTGGGCACGCGTGCTGGCGCAGGTGGTGTACTACTTCTGGGGCTACTTCCGCGCGACGCGCGCCGACGGCGAGCCGCTCGACGTCGCGGTGCCCTCGGGCAACTTCGGCAACATCTACGCCGGCTTCGTCGCGCGCTCGATGGGCCTGCCGCTGCGCCGCCTGATCCTGGCGACCAACGAGAACGACGTGCTCGACGAGTTCTTCCGCAGCGGGCGCTACCGCGTGCGTGCCGGCGCCGAAGTCCAGGCAACCTCGAGCCCATCGATGGATATCGCCAAGGCGTCCAACTTCGAGCGCTACGTGTACGACCTCGTGGAGCGCGACGGGGCGCGGGTGCGCGCGCTCTGGACCGAGCTCGACGGCAGCGGTGCGTTCGATCTATCGCGCTCGCCGTACTTCCGCAACATCGCGGAGACCGGATTCGTGTCAGGGCGCAGCAGCCACGCCGACCGCATCGCGACGATCCGCTCGATCCATGCGCGCACCGGGGTGACGGTCGACCCGCACACCGCGGACGGCATCAAGGTGGGGCTCGAGCACCGTGACGCGGCGGTGCCGCTCGTCTGCCTCGAGACCGCGCTGCCGGCGAAGTTCTCGGCGACCATTGAGGAGGCGCTCGGCCACGCACCCGCGCGTCCGGCGGGCTTCGAGGATTTGGAGGTGCTGCCGCAGCGCTACGAGGTGATCGAGGCCGACGCGGAGGCGGTCAAGCGTTTCATCGCCGCGCGCGCGGCTGCGCGCAGTTAGCTCAGTCGTCCTTCGGGCAGGGCCAGCTGGCCGGCGCCTTGAGCCCGGTCGGCAGCTTCGTCGCGGCACTGCCGCAGGCGTCGTCGAGCTGGCGCTGCGCGAGCCCGAGCGTCTTCGACAGGTCGACGCCCTCGATGCGGGTCTGGAAGAAGTGCGCGCCTTTCACGTTCGCGCCGGCGAGGTTCGCGCCGCTCAGCTCGGCGCGCGCGAGATCGGTACGTTCGAGCAGGGCGTTGGCGAGCTTCGCGCCCTTCAGGTCGACCCGCGCGAGCTCGGCCTTGCCAAGGTTGGCGCCGCTCAGGTCGGCCTTCGCCAGGCTCGCACGCTGAAGCTCGGCCTTGGTGAGGTTCGCACCGACCAGATTGGCTTCGCTCAGGTTGGTGCGGTAGCCGTTCACCTTGACCAGCTTCGCGCGGCTCAGATCGGCGCCCATCAGTCGCGCATTGTCGAGCGAGGCGCGTTCGAGATCCGCGCCGACCAGCTTGGCGCCCGACAGGTCGCTGCGCCCGAAGTCGGTTCCCTTGAATTGCCCGCTGGAGAGGTCCGCACCGCGCATGATCAGGCGGCCCTTCTGGCACTTCGACCAGTCGACGCCCGCGGCCGGGGGATCGGTGCACGCCGCCTGCGCGAGCGGCGCGGCGAACGCCAGCAGGACAACGACAGCCAGCGCGCCACGGACCACGGCGCGTGCGCGCGCTCGATTCAGTCGCAACATCGAAGTCCCCTCCTTTGCAGTTACCTCGCGCACGGCGCGCGAGGAGTGTAACCCAGGCCCGTGCTAGATGCCGTAGGCGATGCGCAGCAGCGCGATCGGATGCGCTTTCTTCGCCCTGCCCGCGTCGCCGTCTCCCGACTCGCTTTCGCGCATTCCCTGCAGGATGTGGCGTCCCGCGATCGGGCAGTCCGAGCTGACCCAGTCGGGCGCGGTCTCGCCCATCTGGCGGAACACCGGCCGGCCGATTTTCATCGAGTTCGCGTAGTACTCGGTCTTCACCCCCCAGGTGCCGTCGTGCCCGGCGCAGCGCTCGACCGTGTTCACCGCGGTGCCGGGAATGGCCTGCAGCATCTCGCGGGTCTTCTGCCCCACGTTCTGCACGCGCGAGTGGCAAGGGATGTGGTACGACACCTTGCCCAGTGCGGTCTTGAAGTCGGTTTTCAGCAGGCCGTCCCGGTTGCGCAGCACGAGGTACTCGAAGGGATCGAACATCGCGTCCTCGACCGCCTTGACGTCGGCGTCCTCGGGGAACATCAGCGGCAGCTCCTGCTTGAACATCAGCGTGCAGGAGGGCACCGGGGTGAGGATCGCGTAGCCCTCGCGCGCAAGCCTGGCGAGCGGCGGGATGTTGAGGTCCTTGTGCCTGGCGACCGTCTCGAGGTCGCCCAGCTCGAGCTTCGGCATGCCGCAGCAAGCCTCTTTCTCGACGATCACGTAGGGGATCGCATTGTGCTCGAGGATCGCGAGCAGGTCGTGGCCGATGCCCGGCTCGTTGTAGTTCACGTAGCAGGTTGAGAAGATCGCCACCTTGCCCGGCGTGTTCTTGCCGTCCTTCACCTCGTGCCTGCGCGAGGCGGCCGCGTTCGGGCGGAACTTGCGGCTCGCGTAATCCGGCAGCTCGCGCGCCTTGGCGACGCCGAGCACGCTTTCCATCACGGCGCGGGCAAGCGGCATCCGGTTCGCGGCGTTCACCGTCTGCACCACCACCGGGATGGTGGCGAGCTTGCCGAGCGCGTCGGTCGAGCTTAGCAGGCGGTCGCGAAAGCGCGCGCCGTCCTTTTTGAACTTGACCGCCTTGGCGCGCAGCATGAGGTGCGGGAAATCGACGTTCCACTCGTGCGGCGGCACGTACGGACACTTGGTCATGTAGCACATGTCGCAGAGGTAGCACTGGTCGACCACCTTGGCGAAATCCTTCCTGTCGACGCCGTCGACCTCCATGGTCGAGCTCTCGTCGACCAGGTCAAAGAGCGTCGGGAACGCGGTGCACAGATTCACGCAGCGCCGGCAGCCGTGGCAGATCTCGAACACGCGCTCGAGCTCCTTGTCGAGCTTCGCTTCGTCGTAGAAGTCCGGGTTGCGCCAGTCGAGCGGGTGGCGGGTGGGGGCTTCGAGGCTGCCTTCGCGGGTAGTCATGATCGAGTCAATGCCCTTCTGGTCGTACTTGTATCGCCGCGAAACCGGGCGCACGCCTTGGATGAAAATCGCGTCACGCGCAGCGTCACAGCGTGGCGCCGCGCGCGGCATCGTGGTCGTTCAATCCGTCAGCGCGTCGAGCGCCTTCTGGAAGCGGTTGGCGTGGCTGCGCTCGGCCTTGGCCAGCGTCTCGAACCAGTCGGCGATCTCGTCGAACTTCTCGTCGCGCGCCAGTTTCGCCATGCCGGGGTACATGTCGGTGTACTCGTGCGTCTCGCCGGCCACCGCCGCCTTCAGGTTGTTGCGCGAGCTGCCGATCGGCAGCCCCGTGGCCGGATCGCCCACCTGCTCGAGGTACTCCAGGTGGCCGTGGGCGTGGCCCGTCTCGCCTTCGGCGGTCGAGCGAAACAGCGCCGCGACGTCGTTCTGCCCTTCCACGTCGGCCTTGGCGGCGAAGTACAGGTAGCGCCGGTTGGCCTGGCTCTCGCCAGCAAAGGCGTCCTTGAGGCTGGTTTCGGTCTTGCTGCCCTTGAGTTTCATCGTGTTCTCCTCTCGTGTGTGCGTTCAGGGGGAATGACCCAAGGCTAGGCGCCCACGCCCCATAGATCAAATCGATTTTCGCAATGCT
>Ga0210067_1000013_pt1 | contig 22797 bp, 20 predicted proteins | sample RushMan_ThreeSqB_2_FD_185559 | JGI IMG/M metagenome (GOLD analysis project Ga0210067, IMG submission 185559) | Wetland microbial communities from San Francisco Bay, California, USA, that impact long-term carbon sequestration - RushMan_ThreeSqB_D2... | ecosystem: Environmental > Aquatic > Marine... | reverse complement strand
GTAGCGCGTGTAGCCGAGTGCCTCGGCATGACGGGCGAGGGCGAGCGTTTCCTCGATTGCGCGCCGCGCGTCCAGCCCGCTGATGACGGGCGATTGATCGAGGATCGACAGCTTCATGGCGCCGCGAGTGTATCGCCCGAACGGGCTGTCGTCGCCCTGAGACGAGAAAACGCCTTTGTAATCAACGGCGCCTTACAGAATGTGACGGAGTTGGTCGGGCAGAGCCGACGTTTACAGAGTTTTTCAAGCCCTGGACGTATTTCACAGCTGCCTTGCAAGGCATTGTCGCCGCATGCATTTCCGCCCCCTGGCATAGCGCTTGCTCCATTGGTCATTGGTTTCAGGCAACAACCGCCGAACATCGTCTTCAGGAGAACGCCATGTCGTTTTATCGGTTCAGCATGCGAGAAGAGTCCCAGGCGCTGACGCAAGCCCTGGTCGCTTTCGTCGTGGTGATGCTCATCATGATCGGGATCGCCGGCACGGTTTACCGTGTGATCGCCCCCGACGGCTGGATTGCGGATGCCTTCAGCCGTGGCTTCGTGAGCGGCCTGCTCACGCTCTCCGCCCTCGGCCTGATGGCCGCGCTGCTCTGGATGAAGCGCGGCAACACCCTGTTCGCCAAGCGCAGCAGGCTGGCCGAGATCATCGTCATCGGCTTCGCCGGCGCCGGTGCGCTGTACCTCCTGCAAGCGATGCTGGGCAACATGATCTGAGTTGTAGCGCCTGCTGGTCTCCCCCTCGGGCCCGTGCTGCCTCGCGGCAGCGGGCCCGTTTTTTCGTCTCCCGTCTCCTGACCCCGCGGTAAGCCGTTCGCCGAAATCACGCCGCTATAATCCGACGGACTCGAACGTTGGGTGCGGTGAATGTCGGCAGCGAGCATTCTCGTCGTAGAGGACGATCTGGCGGTCCGCGAGATGATCGCCGAGTATCTCGAAGGCCACGGCTATGCGGTTGCGCAGGCCGAAAGCGGCGATGCGATGCGTCAGGCGCTCGCTGCCTGCGTGCCCGACGTGGTGCTGCTCGACGTCAACCTGGGGGGCGAGGACGGGCTCAGCCTGGCGCGCTATCTGCGCGAGCACCACGACCTGGGCATCATCATGGTGACCGCCGCGGGCGACGTCGTCGACCGCGTCGTCGGGCTCGAGGTGGGCGCCGACGATTACCTCGCGAAGCCGTTCGATCCGCGCGAGCTGCTTGCGCGGTTGAAAAGCCTGCTGCGCCGCATCGAGGGACGTGCCGTGCAGGGCAAGGGCAAGGCCGCCGGTGGCGCGCGCGCAAGCGCCAGCACCGTGCGCGTCGGCCAATGCACGCTCGATCTGTCGGCGCACCGCCTGCTCGACGCGAAGGGCGAGGAGATCGCCCTGACCAGCATGGAATTCGACCTGCTGCGCGTATTCACCGAGCATCCCAACCAGGTGCTCAGCCGCGACCAGCTGCTCACGCACACGCGCAACCGCGAGTGGGAGCCGTTCGACCGCTCGATCGACATTCGCATCGCCCGGCTGCGCAAGAAGATCGAGCCGGACCCTGAAAAGCCCCGCACGATCAAGACGATACGGGGGGCGGGGTACCTGTTCGTGCCAAGCGCCGACTGAGCGACGCAGCGCCTGCGGCGGGCGCCTTTGTAACCGGTGTGTTTCTATTGTTCCGGCGGGGTAACAGCGCGGCCGGCCGGCGGGCGCCGCCGCTAGACTCGTCGGCATGAGCGACCTGAAAGCGCACAGCGGCCTGCGCGCGCTGAGCCGCGACGGCGAAGCCTACCGCTTCATGCTCGGCGAAAGCGACGCGGCAGTGCTGCTGCTGTCGAAGACGATCGAGGACTGCAACGACACCGCCTGCCAGCTGTTCGGCGTGTCGCGCGAAGACTTCATCGGGCATTCGCCGCTCGAGTTCGCGCCGCCCCGCCAGCCCGATGGCTCGGAATCCGAGGCCTCGGCGCGCCAGCGCGTCGCGAGCGCGCTCGCCGGCCTGCCGCAGTGGTTCAGCTGGCAGTACCGGAGCCGCGACGGCGCGCCGATCGACAGCCTGGTACACCTCGAAGGGCTGCGCGTCGACGGCGCGCGCCGCGTCCTGATTCGAATCCGCGACGTCTCGCGCCTGCAACGGGCCGAGGATGCCCTCGCGCGCACCGAAGGGCTGCTCCAGCAGATTCTCGACAACACTTCGACCGCGATCGTGTTCGCCAAGGATCTCGCCAACCGCTACCTGTTCACGAACCGCGCCTTCGAGCGCCTTGCCGGGGTACCTGCCCAGGTCGTGGTGGGCAAGACCACGCACGAGCTGCTGCCTGCGGAGGTCGCCGATGCGCTGAAGCGCAACGACGACCACGTCATCGCCACGCGCGAGACGATCCTGGTCGAAGAGGAGGTGCGCGTCGGTAACGAGTCGCGCACGCTGCTCACCAACAAGTTTCCATTGCTCGACCCGCACGGCGAGCCCTACGGCATGTGCGGCATCGCGGCCGACATCACCGAGCGCAAGCTCACCGAAGAGGCACTGCGCCGGGCGGCGCTGGCGGTGTCGAGCGCGGGCGGCGAGGGCGTATTCGACGCGCTGGTGCAGTCGATTGCCTCGATTCTGGACATGGAATTCGCCTTCATCGCGCTACGCCTGCCGGAAGACCCTGGGCGGGTGCGCATGCTCGCGTACCACGAGGACGGGCGCATGCGCGAGGACATCGAGTACGGTCTCGCCGGCACGCCCTGCGACGACGTGGTCGGAAAATCGTTCCGCCTGGTGGCCTCGGGCGTGCGCCGGCGCTATCCGGGTGATCCCGATTTCAAGATGAACGGAATCGAGAGTTACGCCGGCACGCCGCTGAGCGATGCCGCGGGCGCGTCGATCGGCCTGATGTCGGTTGCTTCGCGCAGGCCGATCACCAGCGCCTCGCGCGTCGAGGCGGTGCTCAGGATCTTCGCCGCGCGTGCCATGGCCGAGCTCGAGCGTCAGCGCGCGGAGGCGGCGACGCGCGCGGGCGAAGCACAGTACCGGGCGATCTTCGACGCATCGGTCGATGGCATGGCGCTGCTCGACGAGCTCGGCTGGATCGTAGACGCGAACCCGGCGTTCAGCGCCTTGTTCGGCTATGCGCGCGAGGACATCCTGGTGCTCGATTCGAAGACGCTGGTGCCGAAAGAGAGCATGGCGACCTGCCTGCAGGTACTCGCGACGGCGAATGCCGACACGGTTTCGCAGGGAGAGTGCCGCGGACGGCGCCGCGACGGCTCGCTGTTCGACATGGAGCTGCGCGGCGTCGCAATGAGCTACCGGGGCCGGCCGCATCGGCTGGCCATCGTGCGCGACATCACCGAGCGCAAGGAGCGCGAGGAGGCGCTGCGCGCGAGCGAAGAACAGTACCGCGCCATCTTCGACGCCTCGGAGGACGCGCTCGTGCTGTGGGATTCCTCGCTGCGCCGCGTCGACGTCAATCCGGCCTATGAGCGTATCTTCGGCTGGACGCGCGACGAGGTGATCGGGCACGCCTTTCGGCAGCGCGCACTTCCGACGGAGTACACCGAGCGGCGGCTCGAACTGGTGCGCCGTGCGCTGGCCGGCGAGGCGACCAACGTCGAGATTGAGTCGGTGCGCAAGAGCGGCGAGCGCTTTCATGCGGATTTGCGCAACATCCCGATCCGCTACCGCGGCGAGCCGCACGTGCTTGCCATCGTGCGCGACGTCACCCAGCGCAAGCGCGCGGAGGCGGCGATCCGTTCGAGCGAGGAGCAGTACCGCGCGATCTTCGACGCCTCGCTCGATGCGCTGGTGCTGCGCGACGAGAATTTCCGCATCGTCGACGTCAATCCGGCCTTCCTCGCCATGACCGGGCGTTCGCGCGAGTTCTTCATCGGCCGCAAGCACATCATCAGCCGGCCGAGCGATGACGCGGCGTATCAGCGCGACGTCGAGCGGCTCAAGGCGGGCGAGCAGATTCAGGTCGAGACCACCGGCCTGCGCCCCGACGGATCGCCCTTCGAGATCGAAGTGCGCGGCGTGCCGATGCAGTACCAGGGCAAGCCGCACCTGCTGTTCGTCGCGCGCGACATTTCCCGGCGCAAGCAGCGCGAGGCGGAATTGCGCATGAGCGAGGAGCAGTACCGCGCCGTGTTCAACGCCTCGCTCGATGCGCTGGTTCTGCGCGACGAGGAGTTTCGGATCGTCGACGTAAACCCCTCCTACGAGCGCATGAGCGGGTACCAACGTGACGAAGTGCGCGGCGCGGATCACGTGGTGGCCAATCCCGCGGCAGTCAACGCGCGGGTCAAGGCCCTGCACGAGCGCGCGCTCGCCGGTGAAACGATCCGCCTCGAAACGCAGATGGTGCGGCGCGACGGCAGCTGGCTCGACATCGAGCTCTCGGGCGTGCGCACGGTCTACCGGGGCAAGCCGCACGTGCTGTATTCGGGGCGCGACGTGACCGAACGCAAGCGGGCGGTGGGCGCCCTGCAGGCAAGCGAAGAGCAGTACCGGGCGATCTTCAACGCCGCCGCCGACTCGATGGTGCTGCGCGACGCCGAGTTCCGCATCGTCGACGTCAATCCGGCCTACGAGGCGATGAGCGGGCAAGCGCGGGCCGAGGCGATCGGGCGCGAGGAAATCACCATGACCAGCCCGGAGCAGCACGAGCGCATACGAGGTCTGCACCAGCAGGCGCTTGCCGGGTCCCCGGTGCAATGGGAGGCCGACGCGATGCGCAGGAACGGCGAGCCATTCTTCATCGAGACGCGCGGCGTGCCGATCCAGTACAAGGGGGAGCCGCACGTGCTGTACCTGGGCCGCGACATCACCGAGCGCAAGCGGGCCGAGATCGAGCGTGCGGCGCTCGAGGCCCAGCTGCGCCAGGCGCAGAAAATGGAAGCGATCGGTCAGCTGACCGGCGGTATCGCGCACGACTTCAACAACATCCTCACCGGCATCATGGGCTACCTCGTGCTGGCAGGCGAGCGCCCGGCCGCGTTCGACGACCCGCGCCTCGCGCGCCACCTCGAGCAGGCCCGGCTCGGCGCGCAGCGCGCACGCGACTTGATCCAGCAGATGCTGACGTTCAGCCGCGGACGGCGCGGCAAGGCCCAGCCGGTCGCGCTCGGTCCGCTGGTTGCCGAGGCGACGCAGCTGCTGCGCTCCTCGCTGCCGGCGACCCTGGAACTGAACACCGATCTGGAGAAAGGTCTGCCCGAGGTGCGCATCGACCCGGTGCAGTTCGAGCAGGTGCTGCTCAATCTGTGCATCAACGCGCGCGATGCGATGGACGGGGCCGGCTCGGTGCGCGTGCACGCGCGGCTGGCCGACGCAAGCGGCCAGTGGTGCGCCTCGTGCAAGCGGAAGCTCGAGGGGCGCTTCGTCGAAATCGCCGTCGAGGATGACGGTCACGGCATCCCGCCCGACGTGCTCGAGCGGATGTTCGAGCCGTTCTTCAGCACCAAGGAGGTCGGGCGCGGCAGCGGCATGGGGCTGGCGAGCGTGCATGGCATCGTTCACGAGCATGGCGGCCACATCGTCGTCGACACGATTCCCGGCCGAGGCACGACCTTTCGCGTCGAGCTGCCTGCTCTCGAGGCGAGCGCCGGACGGATCACGCACGGTTCCTCGGCGGGCCTGCGCCCGGCCGCGGGACAGTTGCGCGGCCGGGTCCTGCTGGTCGACGACGAGCGCATGGTGACCGACTTCATGGCCGAGTTGCTGGAGAGCTGGGGCCTCAAGGTGAAGGTGAAGCGCAACCCGCTCGAGGCAGAGGAGTGGTTCTCGCGCAACGCCGAGCGCGTGCAGGTGGTGGTCACCGACCAGACCATGCCGAAGCTGACCGGGCTCGAGCTGGCACGGCGGCTGCGGGCGCGCCGCCGCGATCTGCCGGTGATCCTGTATACCGGCTACGCCGAAGGCATCAGCGAAGCCCAGCTGGCTGCGAGCGGCGTACGGATGCTGATGCGCAAACCGATCGAGCCGGCCGAGCTGCGCGCCAAGCTGACGGAACTTCTCGGCGGCGCGCTGCCCGTGCCCGCAGGCCCCGCGCCACAGCGCGGGCCCGATGCACCCGGGGCGAGCGGGCGCAAACGGCGACCGGTAAACGCGCCGCCACGCAAAGCGGCAGCGCGCAAGGCAGGCTCGCGTTCGTCGGCGGCACGCTCGGGTTCCCGCCGCAGCCGCGGCTAGGGCGCGCCCCGGGCGCGGCGCCCGGCAGAAACAAACGCGCAACAATCGGTGCGGCGCCGGACATCCGGCCGATACGCACGCCCCCTAGCATCGTCTCCCATGCAAGGCCCGCGTTCGGGTCGCGCAACGACGGAGAAGACACGATGCAAGCGATTTGGGAATCGACGCAGTCCGACCTGGTCCTCCAGGTGCAACCCTCGCCGGAACAAGGCGAGCGCGAGCAGCTCGAGCGCGTGCTCACGGCGCAGCCCGGCGTATCGCGCGTGCAGATCCACTCGGGCGAACGTGCATTGGTGATCGTGGATTTCGATCCGCGCGCGATCAGCCCGCTCGGCATCCTGCGCTGCGTGCATGCGCAGGGACACATCGGGCGGCTGCTCGGGGTGTAGGGACAGCCGGACGGGACCACGACGACGACGTGAACAGATAAGGAGCACGGACCATGCAAGCCAACGAATGGATCATCCAAGACATGCTCGAGCTCGAGCGCGGTGGAATGCTGCGCATCGAGGACGGCCGCGACCTGTTGATCTACCTGTGGGAGGGCAGCGTCTGGCTCACGCAGGACGGCGACGGGCGCGACGTGATGCTCGGCGCGGGCAGCTGGTTCCGTCTCGACCGCAAAGGGGTCGCCGTGGTCTACGCGCTTGGCCGCTGCGCGCTTACGCTGACCTCGCCCTATCAGGAGCGCTACGCCGCCGCGCTCCAGGTACTCGAGGCGGGCGGGCGCAGCCCGCGCACCCTCTACCAGCGCGCGCCGCGCGCCGCGGCGACCCTGGTTCAGCGTGCACGAACGGCGCTGCGCAAGGCCCGGGAGGGCCTGCGGCTGGCCGCGACGGACCGCACCGCGGCCGCGGTCTAGGGCAATAGACCACGGGCAGAAGGACCGCAGTTCAATTCTTAACGACGACAAGGAGACAGATCATGCAAGCGACGCAAACCAACAATGAATCGCAACGCTACGCCAAGTGCGTCCAGGTCTCGAAGCGGGTGCGCTTCGACATCGAGCGCGACGTGATTCGCGGCCGCAAATTCGACTTTGGCAAGAAGTTCCTGCCCGATGGTCTGTCGAAAATCGGCCAGCTCGATTTTCTCGGCGTCGACGAAAAGCGCCTCGTCAGCCAGATCCAGGGCCGCAGCTACGCCAACATGTTCGGCCTGGTCGAGCGCTTCATCGGGCCCAAAATTTCGGACGTCGGCCGCGATCACTGGCTCGGCGACCAGGTCGCGTTCGAGGCGCTGGTGCGCTTCACCGACGAGGAGCTCAAGCACCAGGAGATGTTCCGCCGCATCGACGCGCTGTGCGCCGAGGGCATGGCCGAGGGCTACAGCTTCCTGCCGCAGCCGAACGACGTCGCCGGGGTCGTGCTCGGCAAGCCGACCTGGTCGGTGCTGGCGCTCATCTGCCACATCGAGCTGTTCGTGCTGCAGCACTATCGCGAGTCGATCGAAAAGGACGACAACCTGTCAGAGCTCTGGAAGGACGTGTTCACCTATCACGCCCGCGAGGAGTCGCAGCACGCGATTCTCGACGAGCTCGAGTGGAAACGCGAGAACGAGAAGATCTCGGCGGAGCAGCGCGACCGTGCCGTCGACGAGCTGATCGGGCTGGTCGCGGCGGTGGACGGCATCCTCCAGATGCAGGCCAAGGCGGATACCGATTACTTCCTGTCCGTGTGCGGGCGCTCGTTCGACCGCGCGCAGGTGGAGAGAATCGGTGCGACCTTGCTCGCCGCATACCGCTACCAGTACATCACCAGCGGGGTGTCCGACAAGCGCTTCCAGGACATCCTCGGCAGCATGATCACCGAGGCGCAATTCGAGCGGATCGGCGCGGCGCTTGCGCCGATCGTGAACTGAGGCAGTCGGGCCGGGGCGCGAGCGCCCCGGCCCATTGGAATTGCAAGGAGATGACGATGACGACGCAACAGGCAGCGATTTCAATCCCGAGCAGCCAGGCCTTGCCGGCCTTCGGTCGCGCACTCGGCACGGTGGTGGAAGGCTTGCGTGCGCGGTGGCGTGCGCGCCGCGCGCGCGCCGCGCTCGAGGCGCTCGATCCGCGCATGCTGCGCGACATCGGCATCGACTACAGCGACGTCCTCGTGCTGACCACCCACGGCAGCGACGCGATCTTCGCGACGCGCCAGCGGGTGATCCACCGGCTGGAGCGCCGTTAGACCGCGATCGGGGCCTTGATCGCGGGGTGCGGCTCGTAGCCTTCGAGGGTGAAGTCCTCGTAGCGGAACGCGAAGAGGTCCTTCACCTCGGGGTTGAGCCGCATCCGCGGGAAAGCGCGCGGTGCGCGCGCGAGCTGCGTGCGCGCCTGCTCGAAGTGATTGCTGTACAGGTGCGCGTCGCCGAGGGTGTGAACGAACGTGCCCGGGGCGAGGCCGGTGACCTGGGCGACCATCAATGTGAGCAGCGCGTAGGACGCGATGTTGAAGGGCACGCCGAGAAAGAGGTCCGCGCTGCGCTGATAGAGCTGGCAGGACAGCTCGCCGTTCGCGACGTAGAACTGGAACAGCGCGTGGCACGGCGGCAGTGCCATGCGGTCGACGTCCGCGGGATTCCAGGCGCTGACGATGTGGCGGCGTGAATCGGGGCTGCGCCGGATCGATTCGACGACCTGCGCGATCTGGTCGATCTCGCGCCCGTCGGGCGTGCGCCAGTGGCGCCACTGGTAGCCGTATACGGGACCGAGCTCGCCGGATGCGTCGGCCCACTCGTCCCAGATCCTCACGCCGCGTTCCTGCAGCCAGCGCACGTTGGTGTCGCCACGCAGGAACCACAGCAGCTCGAGGACGATCGACTTGAGGTGCAGCTTCTTGGTCGTCAGCAGCGGGAAGGTTTCGGCGAGCGGAAAGCGCATCTGCCAGCCGAACACCGAGCGCGTGCCGGTGCCGGTGCGGTCGCTCTTTTGCGCGCCGTGCTCGAGCACGTGGTCGAGCAGATCGAGGTATTGTTGTTCGCCCGGATTCAGGATCATCGATGTTCGCGCCCCACACTCCGCACGGCGCACTCCGCGCCACGCACGCAACGGCGCGCGCCAGCCTGCCCGCAATGGTAAATCAGATCCCGCGGGGCCGGCGCGTGGCCGGCCTCAGGCAGCGGGTTTCGGGCGCAGCGCCGATTTCGGCCGGAAGCTCTTCACTACCGCGTCATGCGTTTCGATGTAGGGCCCGCCGATGAGGTCGATGCAGTAGGGCACCGCCGCGAAGATGCCGTGCACCACCGGTTTGCCGTCGGCATCCTTCAAACCCTCGAGCGTTTCGCGGATCGATTTCGGCTGGCCGGGCAGGTTGATGATCAGCGCCTGCCCGCGGATCACCGCCACCTGGCGCGACAGGATCGCCGTCGGCACGAACTGCAGGCTGATCTGGCGCATCTGCTCGCCGAAACCGGGCATCGGCTTGTCGCCGACCGCGAGGGTCGCTTCGGGCGTGACGTCGCGCGGCGCCGGACCCGTGCCGCCGGTGGTGAGCACCAGATGGCAGCCGCAGACGTCGACCAGCTCCTTCAGCGTCGTTTCGATCACCGGCTGCTCGTCGGCGATGAGCCGCGTCTCGTCGCGCCAGGCCGGCGCGGCAATCGCGCCCTCGAGCCAGGCCTTGAGCGCAGGAATGCCTTCGTCCTTGTATTCGCCTTTCGAGGCGCGGTCGCTCACCGAGACCAGACCGATCACCAGGCTCTCCTTGCCCCCGCCCATCACAGCACCTCGAAAAATTCGAGCTCGACCGCGGCCGCGCGCCGCGCTCCCGTGCCGACGCTGATCGTGCGATTGAGCCAGGCGTAGCGTGCATCGCCGGTCTCGAACCAGGGTTGCGTGCGCATGTAGTACTCGGCCGGGTCGACGTCCTCGCCGCGCGCCAGGCGCGCAAGCACCTCGGGCGAGCCATGGCGCAGCCCGCGGTTGCGCACGTAAATCAGCGCCCCGTCGTCGGCCTGGACGGTGTAGCGCGCATCCAGGTCGGCGACGCCATCGGCGCGCACGACTTGCCAGTCGGCGCCCCCCGGCAGCACGGTTCCCTGCAAGCGCGCGCCCTCTACGCGGCCGCCGGTGATCGGTATGATGCGCCGTCGTCCGAGCGGCGCCTCGCCGAGCTCCTGTGGCGGCGCGAGGGTGATCGTGGCGCGGAACATCGGCTCGAGACGCAGCATTCCTGCTTCCTCCATGGGGCTCCTGTGACCGTCACGCTGTCGCCCGAACGCGAGCGGCGCGTCGTCTGGGTACTCGCGGGGATCCAGTTCATGCAGATCCTCGATTTCGTGTTGATGATGCCGCTCGGGCCCCAGCTGATGCGCCTGTTCGCGCTGACGCCGCGCGAGTTCGGACTGCTGGTTTCAGTGTATATGTTCGCTGCGGCAGTGTCAGGCGTCGCGGCGAGCGCGTTTGCAGATCGATTCGACCGCCGCACGTTTCTCCTTGCGCTGCTGTCGGGTTTCGTTGTGGCGCTTGGCGCCACCGCGGCCGCGCCCGGTTTCGCCGCACTGCTTGCGGCGCATGCCGGGGCGGGCGCTTTCGGCGGTGTGCTGAGCATGCAGGTACACGCCACGCTTGGCGACACGATCCCGGACGCGCGCCGCGGCAAGGCAACCGGGCTGATCATGTCGGCGTTTGCTGTGGCCTCCGTCGTCGGCGTGCCGACCGGTCTGCTGATCGCAAGCGCCGCGAGCTGGCGTGTGCCGTTCGCTGCGCTGGCGCTTGCTGCGCTGGTACTCTGCGCCGTCGCGGTGCGCGTCCTGCCGCCGATTCGCGCGCATGTCGAGGCGCGGCGCGGCGAGCGCGTGTTCGCGACCTACGCACGGGTGCTCGCGCAGCCCAACCATCGACGTGCCTTCCTGCTGGTGGGGCTGACCACTTTCGCAAGCTTCTCCATCGTGCCCTACATTGCGCCGTACATGGTGCGCAACGTCGGCATCGCCGAATCGCAGATTCCGCTCATGTACCTGGTTGGCGGCATGACGACGTTCTTCACCTCGCGCTGGATCGGCCGCCAGGTCGATCTGCGCGGCAAGCAGCGCGTGTTCCGCTGGGTCGCGATCGGCTCGCTGGTGCCGATCGTCGCGATGACCCACCTGCCGCCGGTGCCGCTGTGGGCGGCCGTGCTGGTCGGCGCGCTATTCATGAGCCTGGTCTCGGGGCGGCTGGTGCCCACGATGGCGATGATGAACGCCGCAGCGGCGCCGGGGCTGCGCGGCAGCTTTCTCAGCCTGTCGGGCGCCGTGCAGCAGCTGTCCTCCGGATGCGCGGCGCTGACCGCGGGCGTGGTCATCGGGCACGGTCCCGGCGGCGAGCTGACGCGCTATGGCTGGATCGGCGTCATCGGCATCGCTTTCACCCTGGCGGCGGTGGCCTGGGCCGGACGGATTCGCGCGCTGACCTAGTCAGGCCGAACGCGCCTCGCGCAGGAGGCGGAACAGTTCCCGATAGGCGCGCGGCGGCTTCGACGCGGCCTGTTCCTTGCGCGCGTTGCGGATCGCGGCGCGCAGCGCCTGCAAATCGGCCTGCGGAAATTCCTCGGCAAAGGCGGTGAGCGCGTCGTCGTCGGCGAGCAGTCGGCTGCGCCAATCCTCGAGCCGGCGATGCTGCGCCGCGGCCTGGACCGACTCGCCGCGCAGCGCCGCGAGCTGCTCCCGGATCGGCTCCGCATCGATCGAGCGCATCAGCTTTCCGATGAACTGCAGTTGACGCCGCTTCGCCTCGTGCCGCGTCATGCGGCGCGCCTCCGCAACCGCCGCGGCGAGCGCTGCGGGGAGTCGCATGTCGGACAGCTGCGCCTGCGGCAGCTCGACGAGCGCGACGCCAAGCGCCTGCAGCTCGAGCATTGCACGCTTCTGCTGCGTCTTGCTGACGAGTTCGTCCTGCATCGCGCTGTTATCATAGCGCGCCATGTCGAAATCACCCCAGTTCAGCTACACCCAGCAGCAGCTGCACGCGCATGCCGCGGAGGTCCTCGCGCAGGCAAAACGCCTCGGTGCGTCGGCCTGCGAGTGCGATATTTCCGAGGCCCACGGACTGTCGGTCACCGTGCGCATGGGCGAGGTCGACACGATCGAGCACACGCGCGACAAAGGTCTCGCCGTGAGCGTGTATTTCGGCGAGCGGCCGCATGTACGTCGCGGGCACGCCAGCACATCGGATTTTTCGCCGGCGGCGATTGCACGCGCGGTCGAGGCGGCCGTGGCGATCGCACAGCGTACGGCCGAGGACGACTGCGCCGGTTTGCCCGAGCCGGCGCTGCTCGCGCGCGAGTTTCCCGACCTCGACCTCTATCATCCCTGGCGGCTCGAGGCGGCGCAGGCGATCGACACCGCGCGGCGCTGCGAGCAGGCGGCGCTCGCGCTGTCGCGCAAGCTGAGGAAATCCGAAGGCGCGACCGTGTCGACGCAGGATGCGCAGTTCGTGTTTGCCAACAGTCTCGGTTTTGCGGCGGGATTTCCGAGCTCGCGCCACGCGCTGTGGTGCTCGGTGATCGCGGAGCATCGCGGCCTCATGCAGCGCGACGACTGGATGAGCACCCATCGCGTGCCCGAGCGGCTGGCCGCTGCGGAGGCGCTGGGCCGCTATGCCGGAGAGCGGGCGCTCGCGCGGCTCGGAGCACGCCAGATCGCGACCTGCCAGGCGCCGGTGCTGTTCGAGGCGCCGGTGGCGACGCAGCTGCTCGGCAGCTTCGTGTCGGCTGCGAGCGGGGGAAGCCTGTACCGCAAGGCGTCGTTTCTGGTCGACAGCCTGGGACAAAAGATCTTCGCCCCCGGCGTCACGATCGAAGAGCGCCCCCTGGAGCGACAGGGCCTGGCGAGCACAGCCTTCGACGACGAGGGCGTCGCCACGCGCACGCGCCCGCTGGTGCGTGACGGCGTGCTGGAAGGCTATTTCCTGGGCTGCTACTCGGCGCGCAAGCTCGGGCTGCAGAGCACCGGCAGCGCGGGCGGCAATCACAATCTCGAGATCCGCATGGGCGATGCGCGACGCGCGCCCGATTTCGTCGGCATGCTGAAGGCGCTGGATCGCGGGCTGCTCGTGACCGAGCTGCTCGGCCATGGGGTGAACCTGGTGACCGGCGATTATTCGCGCGGCGCCGCCGGCTACTGGGTGGAAGGCGGCAGGATCCGCTTTCCGGTCGAGGAGATCACCATCGCCGGCAATCTGCGCGAAGTCTTCCGCGGCATCGTCGCGATCGGCGGCGACAGCGTCGTGCGCGGTGCGCGGCGCTCGGGCTCGATTCTGGTCGACCGGATGACGATCGCCGGCGCTTAGGTGAAGTCGAGCCGGTTGTCGAGCAGCACCCCGAAGATGCGTACCGGCGGCCGGCGCGGCATCTCGATCGGCGGCAGCGGCGTCGCGTTGAGCGGCAGATTCGATACCGACAGCGCGGCCATCACCGCATCCGAGAGCACGAATTCGCCGGCGCGCGAGCGCCGCGCAAGGCGCTCGGCGATGCTCACCGTGTCGCCGAAGGCGCCGAGCAGGCGCGGGTTGTGGGCCGCGCCGCTCACGCCGAATACCGCCTCGCCCAGGTGCAGGCCCATGGCCGTCGCGGTCTGTACGCCGTAATCGTTCGTCCAGCGCTCGCCGAGCCCCGTCAGTTCGACCTGGAGCGACAGCGCAGTCTGCGCCGCCTTCTGCGCCGTCTGCAGCGGTGGCGCGCCGCGAAACACGATCATTACGGTGTCGTTCTGCACACCGAGCGTTTCGCCGCCGACCTGCCCGGCGGTCTCGCTCAGGAGCTGGAGGTACTCGTTGACGAGGCTCATCACGACTTCCGGATCGAGCATGTCTGCGATCTGCTCGAAATTGCGCAGTTGCGCGAACAGGATGACCGCGAGTTGACGCTCGGCTCGCACGCCTTGCTGCATCACGGCCTCCGCCATCGGTAAGGCTCCCATCGCATGAAGTCTCTCGTCACAGGATAACGCATGCTAGGCGCCGTTAAATAAGGTCAAAGAGGAAAAACGCCCGGATCACCGGGCGCATGGACGAACGGTTGGGTCGGCCCGACGACTGGCGGCGGCGGCCGGGTGTGAACTATGTCGCAGACAAGCGTCAGGCGGCGGTCACGCCGACCCATCGAGCCGGCCATCAACCCAGCAGCGTGACCAGGGCGACGAAAAACACGACAAGCGCGCCCGCTGCGAAGAACGCAATCGTCGAGTTGTTCAGGTTCGGCAGATCCGGATCACGCGGCACCGGCTCCGGGTGGTGCTCCTCGCCCGCATGCTGCGCATGGCCGCCGGCGTCGCCTCCGTGGCCCGCAGGGGCGTGCGCGCTCGCCATCTTCGCGTTGAAGGCGGTGAAAAAGTCGTTCGCGATCTTCCTCGCCGCCGCGTCGACGAGGCGCGAGCCGATCTGCGCCAGTTTGCCGCCGACATTCGCCTTGACGTCGTAGCGCAGCGTGGTCTCGTCGCCGTCCGGCTCGAGCCGCACCTTGGCGCTGCCCTTGCCGAAGCCCGCCACGCCGCCCTGGCCTTCGAAGGCGATCGAATAGGCGCGCGGCGGCTCGAGGTCGGACAGCGTGAGCTTGCCTTTGAATTTCGCGCTTACCGGCCCGACGCGCGCCGTCATCAGCACCTGATAGTCGCTGTCCGAGAGCTTCTCGATCGACTCGCAGCCCGGCACGCAGGCCTTCAGCACCTCGGGATCGTTCAAGCCCTCCCAGGTCTGCTGCTGGGTCGCAGGGATGCGCTGCTCGCCGTTCATTTCCATGTGCGTTGCTCCTGCTTTCTGACCATCGGGCCCGACAGGCTGTGGGCGAGGTCGATCAAGCTCTTCAGATTATGCACCGGCAGAAACAGGTCGACGTGCGGCAGGATCGCCCGCACGCCGGCCGGCCGCGCCTCGAATTTCTCGTAGCGCAGCAGCGGGTTGAGCCACACGAGGTAGCGACAGGACTTCGCCAGCCGGTCCATTTCGTCGCTGAGCCCCTCGCCGGCCTCGCGATCGAGGCCGTCCGAGACCAGCAGCACGCAGGCGTTCTGCCCCAGCACGCGGCGCGCCCAGCGCCAGTTGAAATCGCGCAGGCAGGCGCCGATGCGGGTGCCGCCGGACCAGTCCTTGATCGCCTCGGCCACGCGCGCCATGGCCACGTCGACGTCGCGGTGGCGCAGCTGGCGCGTGATGTTGGTGAGGCGCGTGCCGAAGACGAACACGCTCACGCGGTCGCGGTCATTGGTGAGCGCATGCAGGAAGTGCAGGAACATGCGCGCGTAGGGATTCATCGAGCCGGAGATGTCGCACAACACGACGAGCGGCGGATGCAGCGTGCGCGGCGCGGCGCGCACGAGGGGGATCACGTCACCGCCTCCGCGCAGCGTCGCGCGCAGCGTTGCACGCAGGTCCACGCGCCGGCCGCGCGGGTGCGGGCTGAAGCGCCGCGTGCGGATCATCGGCAGCGGCAGGCGAAGCTCGGCGATCATCTTTTTCGCTTCGGCCAGTTCGGCCGCCGACATGGTGTCGAAGTCCATGCGCTGCAGCACTTCACGGGTTGAAAACGTCAGGCGCGCGTCGAGCTCGACGCGCTGCTCCTCGCGCTCGCGCGCCTCCTGCTGCTTCTGTCCGAACAGCGCATCGGTGAGACGCTGGCTCTGCTGGTCTTCGGGCTTTGCGCTCCGTCCGTAGACCTTGGGCAGCAGCAGCTGCATCATCTTCTCGACCAGCTTCGGGTCGCGCCAGAACAGACGAAAAGCCTGGTCGAAGATCGGGCGCTGCTCCTCGCGCGAAAGGAGCACCGACGACATCGTCCAATACCAGTCTTCGCGCCGCTCGGTCCCGGCGATCTCGAGCGCGCGCACGCAGTCGATCACCCGGTCCGGCCCGACGCGCATGCCGGCGGCGCGCAGCAGCCGCGCGAAGTGCATGACGTTCTCGGCAAGCCGGCCGCCCGGGCCGGCGGGATCGAGCGACGGGAACATCAGCCGGAACGTGTCCCGCTGTGCGCCAGCGGGCACTCGCGCGCCAGCTTCTCCACCGCGCGCGAGGCGATCACGCGGTGCTCGTTGACGTAGGCTTCGTGATTCTTTTCGACGTCCTCGAGCCGATAGACGTAGTTCACCATCATCCCGAGGCTGCGCGCGAGGCCGGTCTTCGAGCTGTCGCCGAGCCAGTTGACGCGCTCGAGCACGGCGCCGTTGCCCAGGTGAAAGCGGGCAACCGGATCGAGCGGCTCGTCGCCGCGCTGTGCGTGCAGCAGGTAATGCGCGCAGAGCGCCTGCAGCGGCTTTTGCAGGCCGTCGAGCTCGCCGGCCTGATGCCAGTCCGGCTGCTCGAGCGCCGGCAGGGTCAGTTCGCCGCGCTTGCGCAGGCCCGCCAGCCAGGCTGCGAAGCCGGGTACCGGCGAGAGGGTGGCGAAGGTCTTCAGCTTCGGCAGCCGCGCCTGCAAATCCTCCGCCACCTGCTTGATGAGGAAGTTGCCGAAGGAGATGCCGCGCAGCCCGTCCTGGCAATTGGTAATCGAATAGAAGATCGCGTGCGTGGCGAGCGCGGGGTCCTCCACCGGCGCGTCGAGCTCGAGCAGGGGGTCGATTTGCGCAGCGAGCGAGCGCGTCAGCGCCACCTCGATGAAGATCAGCGGTTCTTCGGGCAGCGCCGGGTGGAAGAACGCGAAGCAGCGCCGGTCGGCCTGCAGCCGGCGCCGCAGGTCGTCCCAGCCCCGGATCGCGTGCACGGCCTCATAGGCGATCAGCTTCTCGAGGATGTTCGCCGGCGTGCGCCAGTCGATGCGCTCGAGCCGCAGGAAGCCGCGATTGAACCAGCTGCGGAACAGGTGCAGCAGGTCGTCGTCCGCGGTGCGCCACTGCGGGTGCACGCCGAACCCCGCGAGCAGCCGGGTGCGCATCGCGACCAGTGCCGCCATGCCGCCGGGCGCCATGTTGAGGCGGCGGTACAGCTCCTGGCGCGCCGGCTCGACCGTGCGCTGCAGCCGCGCGAGGGTGCGCGGGCCGGGATCGGCCTGGTAGGCCTGGGCGGCGCGCGCCACGGCCGTCGGCGAGGGCGAGAACTCGCCCGCGAGTGCGTCGAAGAACCGCTCGCGCTCCGCTTCGTCCAGCGCCTCGATCGCGCGCACGGCTTCGCGCGCGAGCGTGGCCCCCGACGCTTCGCCGCGCTCCGAGAGCAGCGCCCGGCACAGCGCGAGCGCGGCGTTCGCGCTGCCCTGCGGGTCGCGTCCGAACAGCCGCCGCAGGAAGGCGGGGGTTTCCACCGTCGGCTCAGGCCGCGGCCGCGGCGCTCTTTGCTTCGCTCACGAGGCGCGCAGCCTCTTCGCCGGCCACCTTTTCGATGTCGTCCTGATACTTGAGCAGCACGCCGAGCGTGTTGTTCACCGTCTCCGGATCCAGCGCCAGGCGATCGAGCGCGACCAGGCAGTTCGCCCAGTCGATGGTCTCGGCGACGCCCGGCAGCTTGAACAGGTCGAGACCACGCAGGCGCTGCACGAATGCCACGACTTCCTTGGACAGGCCGTCAGCGGCCTTGGGGGCCTTGCGCCTCAGGATCTCCAGCTCGCGCGCCGCGTCCGGGTAATCGACCCAGTGGTAGAAGCAGCGGCGCTTCACCGCGTCGTGGATCTCGCGGGTGCGGTTCGAGGTGATGACGACGATCGGCGGCTCCTCGGCGCGGATCGTGCCGAGCTCCGGGATCGTGATCTGCCAGTCCGAAAGCACCTCGAGCAGGTAGGCTTCGAAGGGCTCGTCGGTGCGGTCGAGCTCGTCGATGAGCAGCACCGGCGGCGCACCCACGCCTTCGAGCGCGCGCAACAGCGGCCGGCGCACCAGAAAGCGCTCCGAGAAGATGTCCTGCGACAGGCCCTCGCGCGATTTCACGCCCTCGGCCTCGGCCATGCGGATCTCGATCATCTGGCGCGCGTAGTTCCATTCGTAGGCGGCCTGGGCGATGTCGAGGCCCTCGTAGCACTGCAGGCGCAGCAGGTCGCGCTCGAGCACCTTGGCGATGACCTTCGCAATCTCGGTCTTGCCGACGCCGGCCTCGCCCTCCAGAAAAAGAGGCCGCTTCATGGCGAGCGACAGATAGAGCGCGGTCGCGAGGCTGCGCTCGGCGACGTAATCGGCCTTCGCGAGCAGGGTCTGGGTTGCGTCGATGGAAGTGGGCGAGGGCTTGGACATGAGGCGGGCGATGGGGCCTGTGGGAGCTGTTGGCCCTGACGGACCGTTGCGGGAAACCCGATTTTCGCAGAAAACCCCCGTGGGTTTGACAGCCCTTGAGCGGGCGATTAGCCTGCACAGGCCGCTGGGCCGCGCGAGGGAGAGACCGGCCATGCCGGCGCCGAAGGAGTACGCGCCCCGCAAACTCTCAGGCAAAAGGACCCGCGCGGCAAGGCACTCTGGAGAGTAGGCGCGCAGAGCAACGCGACGCCTCGCCGAAGGTACAAGCGCGCGCGGTGCAGAGCCGCGGCGCGCCAATTTCTCAGGCAAACGGACAGAGGGGGCACGAGGGACCGGCGCGTCCCGCGTGCGCTCGCCGCGCGCGTGCGCGCCGCGCCCATGGCAATGGCATCATCGGCGTGAAGCGAGGGAGCGCGTCATGGAAATTCCGCAGCCGCTGAAATACACCGCGTCGCACGAATGGGTCGCCGCCGCGCCCGACGGCAGCCTCACGATCGGGATCACCGCGGTCGCGACCGACCAGCTCGGCGAGCTGGTCTACGTCGAGCTGCCGGAAGTCGGTCGGCGGCTCGAGGCGGGCGAGGCCTGCGCGGTGGTCGAGTCGACCAAGGCGGCCTCCGACGTGTACGCGCCGGTGGCGGGCGAAGTGCTGGAGGTCAACGCTGCGCTCGCCGAGCAACCGGGCACGGTAAACGAGCGCCCCTACGAAAAAGGCTGGCTGTTTCGGCTCAAGCCGGCCGAGCCCGGGGCGCTCGACGGGCTGCTCGATGCGCAGGCCTATCGTGCCTCCGCGGGTCTGTAGGGCGTAGGGCAGGGGACGCGGCGTGCACGCACCGCTCGAGCAGCTTCTCGATTCCGATGGCTACGCGGCGCGCCATCTGGGCAGCGACGCCGAGGCTCAGCGCGCGCTGCTCGAGGCGGTCGGCGCCGATTCGATGGCTTCGTTCCTCGCGCAGACCGTGCCCGCGGACATCGTCGCGCCCGATGCGGCGCAGGCGCTCGGCGAGGCGCGCAGCGAATCCGCGGCGCTGGCCGAGCTCGCCGCGCTGGCCGAGCGCGATCCCCCCTGGCGCAGCTTCATCGGCATGGGCTACTACGGCACGCTCACGCCCTCGGTGATCCAGCGCAACGTGCTTGAGAATCCGGGCTGGTACACCGCGTACACGCCTTATCAGGCCGAGATCTCGCAAGGTCGGCTCGAAGGACTGCTCGCCTTCCAGCAGATGGTGATCGACCTCACCGGACTGCCGGTGGCGAACGCGTCCCTGCTCGACGAAGCGACCGCGGCCGCCGAAGCGATGCGGCTCGTGCGACGCTCGACCAAGAGCGCGTCGAATCGCTACTTCGTCGATGCTGCCAGCCATCCGCAGGTGATCGACGTCATTCGTACCCACGCGCACTGGATCGGCATCGAGGTCCTCGTCGGCGAAGCGGAATCGGCGCTCGACCCCGCGGCTGTCTTCGGCGCGCATCTGCAGTATCCGGACACCCAGGGCCGGATCCGCGATTTCGCACCCCTGATCGAGCGCCTGCATGCGGCCGGGGCGCTCGCTGTGCTCGGCACCGACCCGCTCGCGCTGCTGCTGCTGCGCTCGCCGGGGGCGCTCGGTGCCGACGTCGCGATCGGCTCGGCGCAGCGCTTCGGCGTGCCGATGGGCTTCGGCGGACCGCACGCCGGCTATATCGCGACGCGCGACGCCTTCAAGCGCGCCATGCCGGGACGCATCATCGGCGTGTCCAATGACGCCGCCGGACGCACGGCCTACCGCATGGCGCTGCAGACCCGCGAGCAGCACATCCGGCGCGAAAAGGCGACGAGCAACATCTGCACGGCGCAGGCGCTGCTCGCCAACATCGCCGCGTTCTACGCGATCTACCACGGGCCGCGCGGGCTCGAGCGCATCGCGCTGCGCGCGAACTTCATGGCGCGGCTGCTCGTCTCCTGCGTGCGCACTGCGGCGCGGCCGATGCACGACGCGTTTTTCGACACCGTGCAGCTGCAGCCGCAGCGCCCGCTCGCGGAACTGCGCCGCGCGGCCGAGGACCTGCGCATCAATCTGCGCTATCTCGACGACGGCTGCGTCGCGCTGAGCTTCGACGAGACGACGACGCTCGAGGACGTCGGCGACTGCATCGAGGCGCTGGGCGGCGCGCGTGCCGACCTGCCGGCATTCGCCGCCACGCTCTCCGCGGCGCCGGAGTCCATCCCCCAGCAACTGCGCCGCGCCGACCCGGTGCTCAGTCATCCGGTGTTCAATCGCAGCCACACCGAGACCGAGATGATGCGCTACCTGAAGCGCCTCGAGAATCGCGACTTGTCGCTCACCCACAGCATGATTCCGCTCGGCTCCTGTACCATGAAGCTGAACGCGGCATCGGCGCTCGCGCCGATCTCCTGGCCGCGGCTGGCGGGGCTGCATCCCTACGCACCGCCCGCGCAGGCCGCAGGCATGCTGGAGATGATCGCCCAGCTCGAGCACATGCTGCTCGCGATCACCGGCTTCGCGCGGGTGTCCTTCCAGCCGAACTCGGGTGCGCAGGGCGAATACGCCGGGCTGCTCACGATTCGCAACTACCACGCCGCGCGCGGCGAGAGCCAGCGCGAGGTCTGCCTCATTCCCGCTTCGGCGCACGGCACCAACCCGGCCTCGGCCGCCGCGATCGGCCTGCGCGTCGTGGTCGTCGCCTGCGATGCACACGGCAACGTCGAGCTCGACGACCTGCGCGCGAAATGCGCGGCGCATCGCGACCGGCTGGCAGCGCTGATGATCACTTACCCGTCCACGCACGGCGTGTTCGAGACCGCGATCAAGGCGCTGTGCGCGAGCGTGCACGAAGCGGGCGGGCAGGTGTACATGGATGGCGCGAACCTGAATGCGCTCGCCGGCATTGCGCGCCCGGCCGACCTCGGCGCCGACGTCTGCCACATCAACCTGCACAAGACCTTCGCCATCCCGCACGGCGGCGGCGGGCCGGGCATGGGCCCGATCGCGGTGGCGGCCCACCTCGCGCCGTACCTTCCCGGGCATCGCGCGCTGCACGACGGCGCGGCGCCGCGCGAGAACGGCGCAGTGGCTTCGGCGCCCTATGGCAGCGCGCTGATTCTCGCGATCTCCTGGATGTACATTCGCATGCTCGGCGCGAGCGGCGTGCGGCGGGCGAGCGAGCTCGCCATCCTCAATGCGAACTACGTCGCGACGCGCCTCGCGCCGTACTTCGGCGTGCTCTACACCGGCGCCAACGGCCGCGTGGCGCACGAGTGCATTCTCGATCTGCGCGCGCTGAAGGGCGAGATCGGCGTGACGGCCGAGGACGTCGCCAAGCGCCTCATGGATTACGGCTTTCACGCCCCGACGCTGTCGTTTCCGGTGCCCGACACGCTGATGGTCGAGCCGACCGAGAGCGAGTCGAAAGCCGAGCTCGATCGCTTCTGCGAGGCGATGATCGCGATCCACGCCGAGCTGGAGAAGGTTCGCAGCGGCGCCTGGGACCGGAACGACAACCCGCTGAAGAACGCCCCGCACACCGCCGAGGAGATCGCCGGCGAGTGGACGCATCCCTATTCGCGCGACACGGCGGTCTATCCGCTCGCCTGGCTGCGCGGCGCGAAGTACTGGCCGCCGGTCAAGCGGGTGGACAACGTCGGCGGCGACCGTCACCTGGTGTGCACCTGCCCGCCGGCGGAGGCCTGGGTCTGAGCGCGCTCGCGCACACGCCGCTCGATGCGCTGCACCGCGCGCTGGGCGCGCGGTTCACGCCGTTTGCCGGCTACGAGATGCCGCTGCAATACGCCGACGGGCTCAAGGCCGAGCATCAGTGGACGCGCGCGAACGCCGGGCTGTTCGATGTTTCGCACATGGGCCAGCTGCGCGTCACCGGCCCCGGGCTTCACGCGGACCTGGAGGCGGCGCTGCCGCTCGACTTCGACGGCTGGCCGCTCGCGCAGCAGCGCTATTCGCTGCTGCTGAACGACGCGGGCGGAATCGAAGACGACCTCATGCTGACCCGGCTTGCCGACGAAGTTGCCATCGTGGTCAACGCGGCCTGCCGGGAGAAGGATCTCGCGCAGCTGCGCACGCGCTGCCCGGGGCTCGCGTTCGCGTGGCGCGATGCGGCGCTGCTTGCGTTGCAGGGGCCGCAGGCAGAGCGCGTGCTCGTGCGGCTGCAGCCGGCCGCGGCGGGGCTCGTATTCATGCAGGCGGCGCAGCTCGCGCTCGTCGGCGCCGATTGTCTCGTCACGCGCTCGGGCTACACCGGCGAGGATGGCTACGAGATTTCGGTGCCCGCCGCCGCGGCGGAGCCGCTTGCGCGCGCGCTGCTCGAGGATCCGGCCGTCAAACCGGTGGGACTGGCTGCGCGCGACACGCTGCGGCTCGAGGCGGGGCTGCAGCTGTACGGCCAGGACATGGATTCGGGAACCTCGCCCCTCGTGTCCGGCCTGGCCTGGACGGTGGCCTTCGAGCCCGCAGACCGCCAGTTCCGCGGGCGCGCTGCGCTGGAGCAGCAACTGGCCGCGGGCGTCACGGAAAAGTT
>Ga0210067_1000012_pt1 | contig 22893 bp, 19 predicted proteins | sample RushMan_ThreeSqB_2_FD_185559 | JGI IMG/M metagenome (GOLD analysis project Ga0210067, IMG submission 185559) | Wetland microbial communities from San Francisco Bay, California, USA, that impact long-term carbon sequestration - RushMan_ThreeSqB_D2... | ecosystem: Environmental > Aquatic > Marine... | reverse complement strand
CGGCGGAGAACACGTCGCGGTAATCGAGCGCGATGCGCTTGGGCAGCGCCTGCAGGCTGATCAGGCCGACCAGCTTGCCGAGCCCGGGCTCGATCTCGAGGAACTGGCCGTCGTCGACGCGCAGCTTGATGTCGCCCGCGAGCGAGGGGTAGTCGATGCGCTGCGGCTCGCCCTGCCAGGCGAGCGAGCCGTCGAGCTTCGCGGTTCCGCCCTGGACCATGTTGGGATAGCCGATGCGCTCGAGGAACTTGCCGACGTCGGTCACCTTGAGCATGAAGCTGAGCGCGGTGCGCGCCACGCCCTGCTCGAGCCTGCGCGTGCCCTTGCCGCGCAACTCGCCGTGCGGATTGAGCACGTTGAGCTTGTCGATTTCCCAGGCACCCGGTACCGGGCGGGCGCCGATCTCTGCGCGACCGAGGTCGCGCCCCCACAGCTCGAAGCGCTCGGAGATCAGGTCCATCTTCGGCAGCACCGCCTGGCCTTCGCCTTCGCCAGCCATCGCGTCGCGCCCCGGCGTGTTCTCCGGAATCCGGAAGCGCTTCAGGCGCGCGACGAGCAGGCCGCTGCCCTCGCTACGGTAGGCGAGATCGCCCTCGAGCTCGGCGGCGTCGACCTGCGCCGACCAGCCGCCGGCGTCGGTCCCCGAGCGCACATCGACCTGGTGCAGGCGCTTGCCGTACACGTCGAGCACGCCGACCTTGAGATCGATCTTCGCCACGCCGCTCTCTGACCCATTGCCGCGCGACAGTGCGCGCCAGGCGTCCAGGTCGAGCGCCTCGAGCGTACCGCGCAGCGTCAGCCCGTCGCGCGCCGGCAGCTCGAGCGGCGCCCCGGGCGCCGGGTTGAGCACGACCAGCGCGCGCGCGCCTGCGGGCGGCGCGGTCGTCGCGGGCGGCGCCTTCGCCGCCGCCTCCGTTTTCGCCGCAGGCGCCGCCTTCGCCGCGTCGTCGTCCTGCGCCGGCGCGCGCAGCAGCTCGCCGCGCGCGAGGCCGCCGAGCTCCAGCGAGGCGCGCCGCCAGCGCTCGCCCTCGTACGGCGCGAGGCGCAGGCTGAACGGCAGCGGGTCTTCGGCGCGCTTGGCAAACGGCGCCGGCAGCGTGCTTTCGATGCCTTTCAGGTCCGAGCGGATCAGCAGCACGGGCTCGCCGCGCGCCACGCTCAGCTCGGCCTCGTAGGCGGCGGCGCCGCGCAGCCGCTCGAACCAGGGATGCCCGATCCGCGCGCGCAGCGCCTCGGCGTGGGCCTCGCCCTTCGCCGTCACGCGCACGCCGCCCTTCGGCGAATCGCCGCCCGAGATCGAGAGCGGCCCGCCGAACAGGCTGGCGTGAAACCTCTCCAGCTTGAATCCCGACTCGCTGAAGGCGAGCTGCGCGCTCACCGCTTCGAGCGGCGGCAGCGCGTTGGACACCAGCAGGCGCTTGGCGGAGAAGCCGAACGCGCCCGAAACGCTCGTCTTGTCGAGCTCGCCGAGCGGCAGCTTCAGCCGCAGCTGCAGCCGGCCGTCGCCCTCGGCGCGCATGCCGGTGGTGAATCCCTGGGTCATGCGCCGCACCGGGCTCGTTTCGATGAAGCGGAGGAACTCGTTGGTCGGTCCGCGCGCCTCGCCCTCGATCAGCACATCGGTGCTCGGCGAGCGCAGGCTCGGGATCGACACGCGCACGTTGGCGAGCCGTACGCCGAGAATGCGCGCTTCCTGCCCGGTGAGCTCGACGCGGTCGCCCTGGAAGCGCAGCTCGCCGTTCATGCCTTCGATCTTCGGCCAGCCCTGCGCATAGTCGATCACCGCCCCATCGACGCGCGCCGCGACCAGGAACTCGCCGCGCCCCGGCGCGGCGAACGGCAGCTCGCGCAAGTCGCCCTTGAGGTGCACGCGAACGTCGGTGGCGCGCCCATCGACGATCGCCCGCTTGATCCAGGCGCGCGCGTTCTCGCCCATGATCGAAGCGAGCGGCAGATAGCTTGCGATGCGCCTGCCGTCTGCGTGCGTCAGCGACGCCGACAGGTCGATCTCGCCGGGCCCGTCGCGGCCGAGCTCGTAGGTGCCGAACGCGGTGCCCGCCAGATGCGCGTTGCCGAAGGCGAGCGAGGACAGGCGCACGCGCAGCCGGTCACGGTCGGGCTGCGTCCAGTCGATTTCGCCGCGCAGCGCATCGAGCGCGATATGCGGCTGCGGAAACACCTGCGGCAGGTCGAGCCCCAGGTTGCGCGCGCGCAGCTCGACGTGGCCGCGCCCCGAGCGCGCTTCGATCGTGCCGGTCACGCCGGAGAATCCGGGCACCGCGTGCCAGGCCTTCATGCCGAGGTCCTCGAAGCGCGCGCGCGCGCGATAGTCGATCGCCTGCGGCAGATCGCCGGTCCAGGAAAACGCGACTTCGCGCAGCTTGCCGTGCGGCGAGAGCTCGGCCAGCAGCGCGCGAAGATCACCCGGAATCGGCAGGAATTCGGCCAGCCGCGCGAGCGGCGCGAGATCGATGCGCAGCGCGGAGAGATCGCCGTGCGCGGGTTGTGCGGAGGGTGCAGCGGGTGCGGACGGTGCGGACGGTGCGCTGCTCGCCGACGTCCAACTCACCCGGAAGCTGGTTGGCTCGAGCGCCTCGCCATCGGCAAGCGTCAACGCCAGATCGCGCGCGTTGAGCTCGAAGCTGCCCCCTTCGGCGCGGCCCTCGAGCCGACCCTCGAGGCTGGCGAGCTCGAGGCGCGGCAGCGCCGGCGCGAGGCGCGCCGACACCTCGGAGAGCTTCACGTCGAGCGTCGTGCGCACCCGCTGGCCGGCGCCGAGCGTCACCCACATGCGCAACGCACCGCGTCCCCTGCTGAGCTCGAGCGGATAGTCGACCCAGGGCTGCCATGCGGCGAGATCGGTATCGCCGAACTCGGCGTACAGCCGTCCGCTCCATTTCGACGGCACCGTCACCGCGCCGCCCTTCAGCTCGGCGCGGATGACGAGCGAGGTGCCGAAGCCCTTGGGCGGACGCGCGGACAGCCCCACCGCGTGTACGCCGCCCGCGCTGCGCAGGCGCAGGTTGAGCGCGCTCAGCTTGAGCGGCGGTGCGCCGCGCTGCACGTCGATCCACTCGATCTCGGCATTGCGCACCTGGATCTCGCGCTGGCCGAGGATCCACTCGGCGGCGCCGCCGCCGCGGCCGGCGGCCTGGCCGATGTCGCCCGCGTAGAGCTCGAGTCCGGCGACGTACAGCCGGCCCGCAGCGTCGCGCCGCACCGCAAGCCGGGGCGAGTCGATGATCAGCGAGCGCATGCGCGGCGAGCCCAACAGCAGCGAGCGCCACGACACGACGTTGTGCACCGCCGGCAGCACCAGCGCCTCGCGCCCGTCGTGATCGTAGACGCGGACGTCGCTCAGGCTGATGCGCGGACGCAGCCCCTGCCAGTCGGCCTGGATGGCGCCGACCCGCACCGGCAGGCCAAGCCCGGCGGTAAACACGCCGACGATGACCGCGCGATGCTGCTCGATGTTCGGCAGCACCCAGTAGCGCAGCGCGAGCACCGACCCGGCGACCAGCAGCAGCCCGGTCCAGGCGAGCGTCTCCAGAGCGCGCAGCAGCCAGCGCGACCCGCCGCGCGCGGGCCGGATGCCTGCCCGCGCATGCTCGATGGCTGTCTCGGATTGCATCCCGGCTGCGCTTGCCCCAGTATTCGCAATACGGCGCCGACGCTGCATTTCGTCCGCACCATCGGCCACCTGTGCCATGGTCCTTTGGGGCTCAGCGGCGAGAGAAGTTCTTCGGATGTCGCCGCGCAATGCTCTGGCAACCTGGTTTCGGACGTGCATTCTAAACCCCCCGGCCTGCCGGAACGCCGAGCACATTCGCGTGCGACGTCCGGGCGCTGACGGATCGCCGCCCGCTGGCGTACCGGGGGCGCTCGCAGCGTCGCGCTACGCGCGCGCGCTGCTCGCCAGCCGGCCGGAGCTGGCCGCCGGGCTAGACGATCCGGCGCCGTTTACCCGCGCTGAGATCGACGCCGCGCTCGCCGAGGCCGGGGCCGACGACGAAGCCGCGCTCAAGCGCCGGCTGCGCCGCCTGCGCCAGCGCGTGCTGCTGCGGGTCATGGCGCGCGACCTGGCGGGGCGCGCCGACCTCGCCGAGGTCTGCGCGACGATGAGCGCGCTCGCCGACGCCATGCTCGCCACCGCCCAGGCCTGGTGCGAGGCACGGCTCGCGAGCGCGCACGGCGTGGCGCGCGGCGCGGCGGGCGAGGTCCTCCCCCTGGTGGTCGTCGGCATGGGCAAGCTCGGCGGCGGCGAGCTAAACGTGTCCTCGGACATCGATCTGGTGTTCCTGTATCCGGAAGAAGGCGAGACCGACGGCGCGCGGCCGCTGTCCAATCACGAATACTTCGCGCGGCTCGGGCGGCGCCTGATCGCGCTGCTCTCGGAGGTCACCGAAGACGGCTTCGCGTTCCGCGTCGACATGCGCCTGCGACCCTATGGCGATTCCGGGCCGCTGGTGTGCAGCTTCGAGGCGCTCGAGAACTACTTCATCACCCAGGGCCGCGAATGGGAGCGCTATGCCTGGATCAAGGCGCGGCCGATCACCGGCGACGAAAACGCGGCGCACGCGGCGCTCGCGCCGATCGTGCGCCCTTTCGTGTTCCGCAAGTACCTCGACTTTGCCTCGATTGGCGCGATGCGCCGCCTGCACGCCGAGGTGCGCCGCGAGGTCGCGCGCCGCGAGCTGGCCGACCACATCAAGCTCGGACCCGGCGGCATCCGCGAGATCGAGTTCATCGTGCAGGCGCTGCAGCTGATCCGCGGCGGGCGCGACCCGGCGCTCGCCGCGCGCCCTACGCTCACCGTGCTTGCGCGGCTCGCCGAGCGCAATCTGATCGGCAGCGACACCGCGCGCGAGCTCGCCGAGGCCTACGTTTTCCTGCGCCGGCTCGAGCACCGCCTGCAGTACCTGGACGACCGCCAGACGCACCGCCTGCCGGTGGAGGCCGAGGACCGTGCGCGCGTCGCGGCGATGTCGGGCGCCGCGGACTGGGCCGTGCTCGAGGCGGCGATCGAGGACGTGCGCGCCACGGTGACGCGGCATTTCCAGGCGGCGTTCGCCGAGTCCGAGGACAGCAGCAGCGGACCGCCGGTTTGGCAGGACGACCGCGATGCGGTCGCGCGCGCGCTCGCCGCGCTCGGCTACCGCGACCCCAAGGCGGGTGCATCGCGGCTGCTCGCGCTGCGCACAGGGCAGCGCTACGGACTCCTGCCGACCGATTCGCGCCGGCGCTTCGATGCGCTCGTGCCGGCGCTCGCCTCGGTCGCGGCCGACACCCCGGACCCCGACGCGACGCTCGCCCGCGGGCTCGATCTGATCGAGGCGATCGCACGGCGCGCGGCCTACCTCGCGCTGCTCGCCGAGCACCGCGTCGCCCTCGAGCGCGTCGCGCGCATCGTCGGCGCCGCGAGCTGGGCGGCGCAGTTCGTCACCCAGCACCCGCTGCTGCTCGACGAGCTGCTCGATGACCGCGTGCTCTACGCCGCGCCCGACTGGCCGGCCTACGGCGGCGCGCTGCGCGCGCAGGTCGCCGACCACGCGGGCGACACCGAAGCGCAGATGAACATGCTGCGCGAGCAGCACCAGGCGCAGGTTTTCCGCCTGCTCGCGCAGGACCTCGACGGCCGGCTCAGCGTCGAGCAGCTCGCGGACCAGCTCTCGGCCGCGGCCGACGTGGCGCTCGAGGTCTGTCTCGAGACCGCGTGGGCGCAGCTGCGCAATCGCCACCGCGAGGACGCGCCGCGCTTCGCGATCGTCGCCTACGGCAAGCAGGGCGGCAAGGAGCTCGGCTACGCCTCCGACCTCGACATCATCTTCCTCTATGACGACGACGACGAGCGCGCCCCCGAGGTCTACGCTCGGCTCGCGCAGCGCGTGAACCACTGGCTGACCACGCACACCGCATCGGGGGTGCTGTTCGCCACCGATCTGCGCCTGCGCCCGAGCGGCGCCTCGGGACTGCTGGTGTCCTCGCTTGCCGCGTTCGAGGAATACCAGGAAAAGTCGGCCTGGACCTGGGAGCACCAGGCGCTCACCCGGGCGCGCGCCTGCGCGGGCGACGCCGCGGTGGGCGCGGCCTTCGAGGCGATCCGCGAGCGCATCCTGCGCCGCGCGCGCGACCCGGCGGCGCTCGCCCGAGACGTGCTCGAGATGCGCGAGAAGATGCACGCCGCGCACCCCAACCGGTCGACGCTGTTCGACCTCAAGCACGACCGCGGCGGCATGATCGACCTCGAGTTCATCGTCCAGTACCTGGTGCTCGCGCACGCCCGTGCGCACCCCGAGCTGGTCGGCAACCTGGGCAACATCGCGCTGCTCGGCATCGCCGGCGGCCTCGGCCTGATTCCCACGGCGCTCGCCGCGCAGGGCCAGGACGCCTACCGCGCGTTCCGCCGCCGCCAGCACGCGCTGCGCCTGGAAGGCGCGCAGTACGCGCGCGTCGCGCCGGCGACGGTCGAGTCCGACGTCGCCGCGGTGCGCGCGCTGTGGACGACGGTGTTCGGCGGCTAGCGCGCGGCGCGCCAGTCGTCGAGCAGCGGCCAGCGCGGGTGATTCGGCACCGCGTCGCTGACAGGCAGCAGCCGGGCGATGACGTTGGCGGGGTTCACGGGCGGGCTGCCCTCAGGGCGCGGCGTACAGCTCGATGTCGCCATAGTATGCGCGCGCGCTGCCGCGCGTGTTGTCGGTATCGGTCATCACGCCGATCGCGACGACGTCCCAGGGCTCCTCGCCGAACGCGCGCCGGTAGTCCTCGAGCAGATTGCGGCGCACGGTGACCCACTCGCCGAGGCCGCGCGACCCGCTGCCGACGACGATCATCCGCACCCGGCCGGTGTGCGGATTGCGCACCACGGTCTCGAGCGGCAGGTCGTTCGCCCAGATGTACATCAGCGTCGCGTAGGGCAGCCCGTGGCCCGAGAGCGCCTTGGCGAAGCGCAGCTGCGCCCGGTCGGCGAAGTCGAGCTTTTCGCGGTCGCCATGGAACGAGACGATGACGCGTGCGGCCGCGTCCTCGCGCGTGGCGATGCGCGGGTCGGCGCCCGGCACGAGCGCCGGCACCCGCCAGGCCCATTCGAGAATCGGATGACGGCGCGGATCGACGCGGATGACCCGGACCAGCCCCGACGCCGCGTGCTCGGCGCGCGCTTCGAGGGCGACCCGCCCCCCCGCCTCGACCAGGCGGTACTCGGTGCGCGCTTTCTGGGGCATCACGACCCAGGGGCGCCAGTCGGCGGGCAGCGCGGCCCCCGGCTGCGCCGCCGAGAAGCGCGCCACCTCGACCCGCGCCCCGGTTTCGCGCTCGCGGCTCGCCACCACCGCGCTCGAGGCGAGCAGCCCGTCGTCCTCGGGCGCTTGCCGCAGGTTCGCGCAGCCGGCAAGCGCGAGCAGCGCAAGCAGCAGCGCACGCCGAGGCCGGGATCGCGCAGGCATCAGATCGCCTCCCGCGGCACACGCGAGAATTGCGTCTCGCGCCGCAGCGGCCCGTCGACCAGCGAGGCGAAGCGGGCGAGCGCAGCGAGCAGGGCCTCGCGGTTCAGCCGGTACAGCACCCGCTGGCCCTGCCGCTCGGTCGACACCAGCCCCGCGCGCTGCAGCACCGCGAGGTGACGCGACATCGCCGGCGGGCTGACGCCGAAGCGCTCGGCGAGGTCGCTGGTCGACAGCGCGGTCTGCGCGAGGAAGGCGATCACCTGGCGGCGCGGCGCCGAGGCCAGCGCGGCGAACACCTCGGCCTCAGGATTAACGTTCATGTTAATAGTATGGCGCAGTTCCGGGGCCTGCAGTTAGAATGCCACGACATTCGAGGAGACCCCCGGTATGGCGAAGACACAAGCACCGCTGTCGATGGCGGATCGTGACGGCTGGATCTGGCACGACGGCAAGCTGGTGCCCTGGCGATCGGCCACGACCCACGTGCTGACGCATTCACTGCACTACGGGCTCGCGGTGTTCGAAGGCCTGCGCGCCTACAAGACCGTCGCCGGCACCGCCATTTTCCGCCTTCGGGAGCACACCGAGCGGATGTTCTCGTCGGCTCACATCTACATGATGAAGATCCCGTACACGCGCGAGCAGCTGATGCGTGCGCAGGTCGAGGTCGTCCGGGCGAACGGCCACGAGTCCTGCTACGTGCGGCCGATCGCGTTCTACGGCTCGGAAAAAATGGGCGTCTCGCCGGTGGGGGCCAGGGTACACGTGGCGATCGCCGCCTGGCCCTGGGGCGCCTACCTCGGCCCCGAGGCGCTGGAAAAGGGCATCCGGGTGAAGACCTCCTCGTACTCGCGCCACCACGTCAACGTGACGATGGCGCGCGCGAAGATGTCCGGCACCTATCCGAACTCGGTGCTGGCGACGCTCGAGGCGACGCAGCACGGCTACGACGAAGGGCTGCTGCTCGATGTCGAGGGCTACGTCGCCGAGGGCGCCGGCGAAAACCTGTTCATCGTCAAGAACGGCAGGCTCTACGAGCCCGAGATCACCTCGGCGCTGGTCGGCATCACGCGCAGCTCGGTGATCGAGCTCGCCGCGGGTCTCGGCTACGAGCTGACCTCGAAGCGCCTGACGCGCGACGACGTCTACATCGCCGACGAGGCGTTCTTTACCGGCACCGCCGCCGAAGTGACGCCGATCCGCGAGCTCGACGGCCGCCAGATCGGCGCGGGGCGCGCCGGCCCGATCACCAAGAAGCTGCAGAAGGCGTTCTTTGACGTGGTCACCGGCAAGGACAAGAAGCACGGCCACTGGCTGACTCCGGTGGACATGAAAAAGGGCATGCCGCGCAAGGCGACGAAGGGAAAACGCAGATGAGCATTCAGGGCGCCGACACCGCGAGCCGGGTGGAGGTCGACGCAAAGGACCTCCCGCTGCACTGCCCGACGGCGGTCGCGCCGCTCTGGGCACGTCACCCGCGGGTGTTCCTCGACGTCGCCAAGGCGGGCGAGATCAAATGTCCGTACTGCGGCACGCTGTTCGTCTACAAGGGCCCGGCACCCAAAGGGCACTGAGCGTCGGCCCCGTGCCGAGAATTCTCGTCGTCGCCCCCAACTGGATCGGCGATGCGCTCATGGCCCAGCCGCTGCTCGCGCGGCTGCGCGAGAAGCTGCCGGCGGCGCGCATCGAGGCGCTCGCCCCGCCCTGGGTGGTGCCGTTGCTCGCGCACATGCCCGAGGTCGATGAGGCGATTGCCGCGCCGTTCGCGCACGGCGCGCTCGCGCTCGGCGCGCGTTGGCGCCTCGGACGATCCCTGCGCGCACGCCGCTACCACCAGGCGATCGTGCTGCCGAACAGCTGGACCTCCGCGCTCGTGCCGCTGTTCGCCGACATCCCGCTGCGCTCGGGCTACGTCGGCGAATCGCGCTACGGGCTGCTCAATCTGCTGTACCGCGCGCCGCGCAGGCCGCACGCACGGCCGATGGTCGAGCACTACGCGCAGCTCTCCGAGCCGCCCGGGAAATCGCCACGCGCGCCGCTGCCCGAGCCGCGCCTGAAGGTCGACCCGGCCGCGGTCGCGGCAAGCGCACGGGCGTTCGGCTTCGCGCCGCCGCCGAAGGCGAACGTCGTGCTCTGCCCCGGCGCCGAGTACGGCCCGGCCAAGCGCTGGCCCGCCGAGCGCTACGGCGCGCTCGGCGCCGCGCTCGCCGCCCAGGGCGCCGCGGTCTTTCTGCTCGGCTCGACGAACGACGCCGCGGTCTGCGACGCGGTCGAGCAGGCGAGCGCCGGCGCGGCGCAGAGCCTCGCCGGGCGCACCACGCTCGCTGAGGCGATCGCATTGATCGCGGCGGCCGATGTCGTCGTGACCAACGATTCCGGGCTGATGCACGTCGCCGCCGCACTCGATCGTCCGCAGGTGGCGCTGTTCGGCTCGTCGAGCCCGGAGCACACGCCGCCGCGCTCGGCGCGCGCGCGCGTCGTGTGGCTGCGGCCCGAGTGCAGCCCCTGCTTCGCGCGGCACTGCCCGCTGGGCCATTTCCGCTGCATGACCGCGCTCGAACCGGCACGCGTGCTCGCCGAGATCGCGCGCCTCGATATGCTAGGCTCGGCACCACATTCCTGACCGCTCGCTCGCCGCGTGTCCGACAAGATCTTCCCGACCGCGCTGGACGCCGAAGCCGCGTTCTACGACGCGCTCGGGCGCGCCGACTACGCCGCGATGGTCGCGGTGTGGGCCGAGGACGAAGACGTGATCTGCGTGCACCCGGGCGGCCCGCGCCTGCGCGGCAGCGACGAGGTGCTCGCGCAGTGGAAGCGGATCTTCGAGGGCGGACAGCGGCTGCGCGTGCAGCTCAGCCACCAGGTGGTCATTGCCGGCCCGATGTTCGCGGTGCACAGCGTGCAAGAGAACATCACCATCGAGGACGAAGGCCCTGCGGCGCATGCGGTGGTCGCCACCAACGTCTACCAGCGCGTCGGCCCGGGCTGGCGCATGGTCGCGCACCACGCCTCGCCGGTGCCGGCCCCGGAGCCGCCGCCGCCGACCGAAAACCGGCTGCGCGGCAGCGCGACCCTACATTAAGAACTACGATGTCCCGCGCTGCAGGGCTCTGCCCCGCAGTGCGGGACCGGATTTCAGATAAGGCGAGTTGGCTTGCACCGCGGCACTGCGCGCGCCGCGGTGCAAGGCAGCTCAAAAGGATCGATGCGTTCCACCTATCGCGCGCCCTGGTGGCTGCCGGGCGGGCATCTGCAGACGATCGTCGCCGCGCTGCGCCGGCCGCCGCGCCCGCCGGGCACGCGCGCGCGCTGGGACACGCCGGACGGTGACTTCATCGACGTCGATTTCTGCGGACCGGCCGAAGCGGAGCACACGCTGGTCGTATTCCACGGCCTCGAAGGCAGCGCCGACAGCAGTTACGCGCGCGCGCTCGCGGGCGCCGCGATGGCGGCGGGCTGGCAAGTGGCGCTGCCGCATTTTCGCGGCTGCTCGGGCGAGCCGAACCGGCTCGGGCGCGCCTACCATTCGGGCGACAGCGAAGAGATCGACTGGATCCTGCGCCGCCTCGTCGCCGAGGTCGGACAGTTGCGCGCAGTGGGCGTTTCGCTCGGCGGCAACGTCCTGCTCAAGTGGCTCGGCGAGCAGGGCGTCGCGGCTGCCTCGGGGGTGGTGCGCGCCGCGGCGATCAGCGCGCCACTCGACCTGCGCGCCGCGGGCGAGGCGCTCGATCACGGCTTGAACCGCCTGCTCTACACGCGCATGTTTCTCAAGTCGATGAAGGCGAGCGCGCTTGCGAAGATCGCCGCGCACGCCCTGCCGATCGACGCCGCGCGGGTCGCCGCGGCGCGCACGCTGCGCGAATTCGACGACGCCTACACCGCGCCGCTGCACGGCTTTCTCGGCGTCGACGATTACTGGACGCGCGCCTCGAGCGCCCCCTGGCTGGCGCAGATCCGCGTGCCCACGCTCGTGCTGAACGCGAAGAACGACCCGTTCCTGCCGCGCGCGGCGCTGCTGTCCGCGACCCGCCAGGCGAGCAGCGCCGTGCTGCTAGAATCGCCCGACACCGGCGGACATGTCGGGTTTCTCACCGGGCCGTTCCCGGGGCGCCAGGGTTGGCTCGCCCGACGCGTGCTCGAATTTCTTTCCTAGGACGCATGAAGGTTCCCGCAGAGATCTTTCGCGCCTACGACATCCGCGGCATCGTCGGCAAGACGCTCACCTCGGCGGTGGCGCACGCCGTCGGCCAGGCGCTTGGCTCGCTCGGCCGCGAGCGCGGCGCTGCGACCTTTGCGCTCGGGCGCGACGGCCGCCATTCGGGGCCGATGCTGCTCGATGCGCTCGCCGCCGGCCTCACCGCCGCGGGCGCCGACGTCGTCGATCTCGGCATCGCGCCGACGCCGGTGACTTACTTCGCGGCGTTCCATCTCGGCTGCGCGAGCTGCGTGTCGGTGACCGGGAGCCACAACCCGCCCGAGTACAACGGACTCAAGATGGTGGTCGGCGGCACGACGCTGTCCGGCGAGGCGATCCAGCAGCTGCGCGCGCGCATCGAGAGCGACGACGTCGCGAGCGGCACGGGCAAGCGCACGCAGGCCGCCGTGATCGACGCCTACCTCGCGCGCATCCTCGGCGACGTCAAGCTCGCGCGCGGCATGAAGATCGCGATCGACTGCGGCAACGGCGTCGCCGGCCTGGTCGCGCCACGCTTGTTCCGCGCGCTCGGCTGCGAGGTCGAAGAGCTCTACTGCGACGTGGACGGCAGCTTCCCGAACCACCATCCCGATCCCTCGCACCTCGAGAACCTCGCCGACCTGATCGCGGCGCTGCGCCGCGGCGGCGCCGAGCTCGGCCTCGCCTTCGACGGCGACGGCGACCGGCTCGGCGTGGTGACGCAGGACGGCGAGGTGATCTTTCCCGACCGGCAGCTGATGCTGTTCGCCGCCGACGTGCTCGCGCGCAACCCGGGCGCGGAGATCATCTACGACGTGAAGTCGACGCGCCTGCTCGCGCCCTGGATCGAGCAGCACGGCGGCCGCCCCGTGATCTGGAAGACCGGACACTCGTTCATCAAGGCGAAGCTCGCCGAATCGGGCGCGCCGCTCGCCGGCGAGATGTCCGGGCACACCTTCTTCAAGGAGCGCTGGTACGGCTTCGACGACGCGCTGTACGCCGGCGCGCGGCTGCTCGAGATCCTGTCGAAGACGCCCGACGCGAGCGCCGCGCTCAAGGCGCTGCCGAATGCGCCCTCGACCCCCGAGCTGCAATGGAAGCTCGCCGAGGGCGAGCCGCATGCGCTGGTCGAAAAGCTCCAGGCGGCGAAGCCGTTCCCGAACGCCGAACGGGTGCTGACCATCGACGGCGTGCGCGCCGAGTACGCCGACGGCTTCGGCCTGGCGCGCGCCTCGAACACCACGCCGGTGATCGTGCTGCGCTTCGAGGCCGAGACCGAAGCGGCGCTCAAGCGCATCCAGGAAGAGTTCCGCAGCGCGCTCGCGCCGCTCAAGCCCGCGGCGCCGCTGCCGTTCTAGCAGCGGCGCAGGCCGCCTCAGGCCGCCGCCAGTTTCTTGCGGTAGCGCGACAGGTCCTGCAGCGTGCGGATCGGCGCCTCGAGCAGTTTCGACAGGTTGAGCAGGATCATGTCGATGACCCGGGTCTCCCAGCCGCGGTCGAAGCGGATCTGCTCGTCGAGCCAGCGCTCGAGCCACTCGGGATCGGGCAGCCGGCTCTGCACCGTGTCGTTCGGGAACAGCGCCGCGTTGACGTGCAGATTGGTGGGATGCAGCGGCTTGCCGCTGCGCATGCTCGCGGCCATCAGCACGCCCATCTTGGCGAACGCGGCGCGCGCCTCGTTGCCGAGGCGCTCGATCGCGCGCTTCATGTACTGCAGGTAGGCGCCGCCGTGGCGCGCCTCGTCGCGCGACAGCAGCGTGTAGATCTCGCGGATCACCGGCTCGCTGTGCCATTCGGCGGCGCAGCGGTACCAGTGGTTGAGGCGGATCTCGCCGCAGAAGTGCAGCATCAGGGTTTCCAGCGGCGGCGCCGGATCGAACGCAAAGCGCACCGCGTGCAGCTCGGCCTCGGTCGGCGCGAGCGCAGGGCGAAAGCGCTTCAGGTACTCGATCAGCGCGAGCGAATGCTTCTGCTCCTCGAAGAACCACACCGACATGAACGCCGAGAAGTCGCTGTCGTCGCGGTTGTCGCGCAGGAACATCTCGGTCGCCGGCAGCGCGGCCCACTCGGTGATCGCGTTCATCTTGATGGTGAGCGCCTGCTCGTCGGTCAGGCGCGCGTCGTCGAACGCCGCCCAGGGGACGTCGCGGTCCAGGTCCCAGCGGACGCGTTCGAGCGACTTGAAGATCTCGGGATAGAGCATGGCAAGGGCCGAATCGAGGCGCGGGCGATGTTACCAAGCATTCATTGAGCTTGCTTGCGCACCCATCGGTCCGGATTCGCGCCACGTCGCCCGAGCGCGAAACTCGCCGTTTGCGACTGCGTGCGGATTTTCGAGCTAGGATGCGAGGCACACGGCCGGAGGAGATTCCCTGCGGAACGCCTGGGCGCCATTTGGCAAACCGGTAACACACGGCGCAAGCGGCGATGGGAGAAAGAGTGTGCTGGGCAAAGTCATAAGAACGGCGGCGCGCGGCATCGCCAACAAGCTCGGGTTCGGTGTCTCTCGACCCGCCGATCCCGTCGATGCCTTCCATTCGGATCATTACCTGCGCCATAACGCGCGGCGGCTGGAGCATCTGGCGAGCCTGCGAATTCCAGTCGCGGGAATGTCCGTGCTGGAAGTCGGCGCGGGAATCGGCGACCACTCGCACTACTACGTTGATCGCGGCTGCCGCGTCACGATCACGGAGGTGCGCGCCGAAAATCTCGCCTACCTCGAACGCCGCTACCCCGATTGCAAGGTCCAGCGTCTCGACATGGAGTCTCCCGTCGACATCGACGGCGCGCCGTTTGAGGTGGTTCATTGTTACGGCCTTCTTTATCACCTGAGCAAGCCAAAGGAAGCCCTGGCGTTTCTCAGTCGCTGCACCGGGAAGATGCTGTTCCTGGAGACCTGCGTTTCATTTGGCGAGCATGAAGCAATTAATTTGACGCTCGAGAAGCAATCGAGCCCTACGCAGGCCAGCTCCGGAACCGGCTGCCGGCCGACGCGGCCGTGGCTCTACAAGGCACTGCAGGATCTTTTCGAATACGTCTATGTTCCGACCACGCAGCCCTGTCATGCCGAATTCCCGGTGGATTGGACCCGCCCGGACGAGCATCAGGCGTACTTTCAGCGCGCCGTATTCATCGCTTCTCGCGATCGACTGCAGAACGATCTGCTGACGACTTCGTTGGTGGCCAGGCAAATACGGCTCGGCTGACCGCGTCGGCGCCCATCCCGGGCGGTGGGACGGTGACGCCACGCGCCCTGGCAGCGGCGTGCGGCCCGGCGGGTTCCGCAGCCTGGAGATGCGTTACCTTGCGGGTTTCAGCGGAGGATTGACGCATGCCGGCGTCGTCGCAGGAAGCAGGTCTGCTGTCGGGCATCCGCGTGCTCGAGGCGGCCTCGATGATCATGGTGCCGTCGGTGGGGGCGGCGCTCGCCGACTACGGCGCCCAGGTGATCAAGCTCGAGCCGATCGAAGGCGATCTGAACCGGCGTGGCCACCAGATCCCGGGGATGCCGGTCCACGACTACGAGTACTGCTTCCTGCCCGACAACCGTGGCAAGCGCAGCCTTGCGATCGACCTGAAGGCGCCCGAGGCGCGCGGGATCCTGCGTCGCCTGGTCGAGGGCGCCGACGTATTCCTCACCAACCACCGACCGAAGTCGCTCGAGGGCCTCGGCCTGGGTTGGCCCGAACTGCAGGCGATCAATCCGCGCCTGGTCTACGCGCACGGCACGGGCTTCGGCGACGTCGGCGAGGAGATCGACAAGCCGGGCTTCGACTCGGTCTGCTACTGGTCGCGCTCGGCGATGGAGGCGAACCTGTTTCCGACCGACGGCTGGCTCGGCTCACTGGGCTACGGCACCGGCGACCATCCGACCGGCATGGCGCTGCTGTCGGCGGTGCTGCTTGCGCTGTTGGCGCGCGAGCGCAGCGGCCGCGGCACGCGGGTCTCCTGCTCGCTGCTCGGCAGCGGCGCCTGGTCGAACTCGGTGATGATCCAGGCGAAGCTTCTCGGCGCGCAGTTCCTCGAGCGCCGGCCGCGCGAGGACGCGCGCAGTTTTACGTCGGTCTACTACCGCGCCGGCGACCGGCGCCTGTTCAAGATGGCCGTCGTCGATACGCGGCGCGACTGGCCGAAGGTCTGCCGCGCCATCGGCCGGCCGGCGCTCGCCGCCGACCCGCGCTATGCGACGCTCGAAGAGCGCCTCAAGGACGGGCGCATGCGCGAGCTGATCCAGCTGTGCGACGGCATCTTCGCCGCCCAGCCCATGGAATACTGGACGCGCGCGCTCGAGGCGGCCGACGTGCCCTACTCGGTGGTCGCCAGCCTGGACGACGTGGTCGCGGACAAGCAGATGGCCGCGAACGGGGTATTCGTCGAGATCGACGACCCCGTGCTCGGTCGCGTGCGGAGCGTCGACACGCCGCTGCGGATCGAAGGGCATGCCAAGGTCCCACCCACGCCGGCGCCGCGCCTGGGCGAGCACACGCGTGCGATCCTTGCCGAACTGGGCCTGCGCGAACAGGAAATCAAATCGCTCGCCGAGCGCCGTGTCGTCGCGGACCAGGTGGCGCCCTCGGCACCGATCCCGGGGCCGCAATGAACAGGCACTGCCCTCGCTAGACCCCCCGGTCGGCGCGCCGCGGTCTGCCGGCCCGCCCGCGGCGCCCCTTTATAATAAGCATTACTTACTAATTGGAGTGACGCCCCGTGCGCCTCGCGCGCGACAGCCTGGGTTTCGTCCTTGCCGACGTGTCGCGGCTCATGCGCCGCGCGTTCGCCGCGCGCCTGAAGTCCCGCGCGCTCACGCTCGCGCAGGCGCGCGCGCTGGTGTACGTATCGCGCCAGGAGGGGCTGCGCCAGGTCGAGCTTGCGCAGCTGCTGGAGGTTCAGCCGATCACGCTTGCGCGCCTGGTGGACCAGCTCTGCGCCGGTGGCCTCGTCGAGCGGCGCACCGACCCGGCCGACCGACGCGCCTACCAGCTTTTCCTCCGCCCCGCGGCCGGTCCGCTGCTGACGGAGATCAGTCGCGTCGCCGCATCCGTACGGGCGCGCGCGCTACGCGGCCTTGACGAGCGCGCTGCGGCCGCCGTGCTGAACGGGCTGCGCCGGATGCGCAGCAACCTGTCATGATGAGCCGCGCGGCTTGGCGGTTGCGGCTTCTGGTGCTGGCGCCCGGACTCGCCGCCGCGGCCGCCCTGGGCGCCTACCTCGCGGGCGGCCGCTACCTCGAGACCGACAACGCCTACGTCAAGGCCGACAAGGTGCCGGTGAGCGCGGAGGTGGCGGGCGCCATCCGCGAGGTGCTCGTGACCGAGAACCAGGCCGTGGCCAAGGGCGAGGTCCTGTTTCGCCTCAGGCGCGCAGCCTACGAGGTCGCCGTGTCGCGGGCCGAGGCGAAGCTGGCGCAGGCCCGCGCCGACCACGCCGCGCTGCGCGCGAGCTACCACGGCAAGCAGGCCGAGATCGCGCTCGCGGAAACGCGACGCGCGTTCGCGCTCAAGGACCAGCGGCGCCAGGCCGACCTCGCGGCGAAGAACTTCATCGCCGCCGCGAAGCTGGACGACGCCAAGCAGGCGACCGAGCTGGCCGACCAGCAGATCGTGGCGCTTCAGCAGGACCTGCGGCGCATCGCCGAAACGCTGGGTGGCAGCCCGGATACGCCGCTCGAGCAGTACCCCGCCTACCAGGCTGCGCTCGCCGAACTGGAACAGGTGAAGCTGGATCTCGCGCGCACCGAAGTCCGCGCGTCACTTCCGGGCACGATCAGCAAGCCGCCCAAGCCGGGCCAGTACGTCGCGGCCGGCGCGACCGCCATGGCACTGGTCGTGAGCGGCAACCTCTGGGTCGAGGCCAACTTCACCGAAACCGATCTCACCTATGTGCGCGTGGGGCAGCCGGTACGCGTGCGCATCGACAGCTACCCGGATGCGGCCTGGACGGGCGTGGTGGAGAGCCTCAGCCCTGCGACCGGCGCCGAGTTCTCGGTCATCCCGCCGCAGAACGCAACCGGCAACTGGGTCAAGATCCCCCAGCGCGTGCCGCTGCGCATCCGGCTGAACGCTGCGCCGGGGCTGCCCGAGCTGCGCGCCGGGCTGAGCGCGACGGTCGAGATAGATACCGGCCGACGCCGCATCGAACGCCTGCTCCGTTGACCTTGCCGGTCGAACCGCGTCGAGGCTTCATCACCATTTCGGTGATGCTCGCCACCGTCATGCAGGCGCTGGACATGACGATCGCCAACGTCGCGCTGCCGCACATGCAGGGCGCGATGGGCGCCACGCAGGACCAGATCGCGTGGGTGCTGACCTCCTACGTCGTCGCGGCCGCGATCTTCATGCCGCTCATGGGCTTCCTCGCAGCCCGTTTCGGTCGCAAGCGCATTTTCATGCTGTCGGTGGCCGGCTTCACCGTCGCGTCGATGCTCTGCGGCGCCGCGCAGAATCTGACCCAGATCGTGCTGTTCCGCCTGATTCAGGGCATGTGCGGCGCGGCCCTGGTGCCGCTGTCGCAGTCGGTGCTGCTCGACAGCTACCCGCGCGAGCAGCACGGCTCGGCGATGGCGCTCTGGGGTGTCGGCGTCATGGTCGGCCCGATCCTCGGGCCGACGCTCGGGGGCTGGCTCACGGACAATTTCAGCTGGCGCTGGGTGTTCTACATCAACTTGCCGTTCGGGCTGCTCGCCTGGTACGGCCTTGCGGCCTACGTCCGCGAGACCACGATCGAGCGCGCGCGCCGCTTCGACCTGCTCGGCTTCGGCTTCCTCGCGCTGGGCATTGGCTGCCTGCAGCTCATGCTGGATCGCGGGCAGACGCTCGACTGGTTCGCCAGCCGCGAAGTGATCATCGAAGCCGCCCTCGCCGCCCTCGCCTTCTACCTGTTCATCGTGCACATGTTCACGCACCCGCATCCGTTCCTCGAGCCGGGGCTGTTCAAGGACCGCAACTTCGGCGTCGGCCTGGTGCTCATCTTCGCGGTCGGCGTCGTGCTGCTCGCCACCTTGGCCCTGCTGCCGCCCTTCCTTCACAACCTGATGAACTACCCCGTGGTGGACGTGGGCGTTCTGCTCGCGCCGCGCGGCGTCGGCACCATGGCCGCGATGATCGTCGCCGGGCGGCTCGCAGCCCGCGTTCCGGCGCGCAACACCATCTTCGTCGGCCTCGCCTTGATCACGTTTTCGCTCTGGGACATGACGGGATTTACGATCGACGTCACGCAATGGGACATCGTTCGCACCGGACTGGTCCAGGGGGTGGGGCTCGGCTTGGTCTTCCCGTCACTGTCTGCGGTCACGTTCGCGACCCTGGCGCCGCATTACCGAAACGAGGGGACCGCGCTCTTTAGCCTGATGCGCAATATCGGCAGCAGCATCGGCATCTCGATGGTGGTCACCTATCTCGCGCAGCGCACGCAAGCGAACCATGCGGAGCTCGCGCCGTTTCTCGAACCGTTCAGCTTCGCGCTGCGCCAGGCGCAGGAGGCAGGCGTGTACGACCTGGCCACGCCCGAGGGCCTTGCGGCGCTCGATGCGGAGACGACGCGCCAGGCGACGCTGCTGGCATTCCTGCAGGACTTCCGCATGATGATGTGGTTCACGCTCGTCACGCTGCCGCTGGTACTGCTGTTGCGCGCGCCGGCGAGGCCGGCTCGGATCGAGCGCGCCGCGGTCGCCGACGGATCAGGCCCCTGAGCCGCGGCAGCCGCGACCGACCGGACGCCTCAATAGCCCGCTTTCCGGTCGACGATTTCCTTGAGCGGCTTGTCGTCGAGGAAGCGGCCCAGATTGTCGACGAACAGGCGCGCGACGATGCTGTCGCGCTGCGGGTGCGGGCCGCCGATATGGGGCAGCACGATGATCCCCTCGGTGGTCCAGAACGGGTGCTCGGGCGGCAGTGGTTCCTGCCGGTACACATCGAGCATGGCGCCGGCGATCTTGTTCGCCTTGACCGCAGCGATCAGGTCATCGTCCTTGATCAGATGGCCGCGGCCGAAATTCAGCAGCCAGGCGCCCGGTTTCATCATCCCCAGGCGCTCGGCGTTGATGAAGTTGTCGGTCGCCGGCGTGGCGGGCAACAGCAGCAGCAGGAAATCGGACTGCGCCAGCACCTCGGGCGTGCGCTCGGCAGGCAGAACTTCGGCAACGTCGCGCATCGGTTCCGGCCGACGCCGGGTGCCGATCACCCGCATGCCGAGCACGGCGGCGATGCGGGCGACGTCCTGGCCGATCGCCCCGAGCCCGAGGATGCCGAGGGTCTTGCCGGTGAGCGGCTGCGCGACGCTGTGGACCCACCGGCTGTGCTTTTGGTTCGCCACCGCCGCGGCGTACGGTTTGGCGACGTAGAACAGCGCGCCGATGATGTTCTCCGGCATCGATTCCCGGTGCGTGCCACGCGCGCAGGTCAGCGTCAGATTTGGCGGCAGGTCGGGCAGGGCGCACCAGCCCTCGACGCCGGCGGTCATCGCCTGGGCCCAGCGCAGTCTCGGCATCGCCGGCAGCACGCCCGGCGGTACGCCGTAGGCCATCAGCGCCTCGGTCCGGGCCATCTGCTCGGCTGAGGGTGTCTCCTTGCGGGGCACGGTGTCGATGACAACGCGGTCGGCCAATCCGGCAGCCTTGATTGCATCGAGATAAGCGTCGGTCGAGTCGGTCCAAAGCAGAATATGGGCGCGGCGGGTCACGGTACGGCTCCTGGGTGGCCTGGTGGATCGGGTGGCAGGCGAGCCGAATGGCCGCGTACGCGTCATCGCGGCAAGCATCCCGCACGGCGATTCTTGCCCGTTCATTCGATCGTCTTGACGGCGAATTCTAACGACCTCGGACGGCGATGGGATGCTGCAGATTGTCCGCGTTGGGTCGGTCGCACCGCCTCAGGTCAGAGGCCTACCGGCCAATAATCGTCATTCGCGAATTTCGGGAACACGCGCAGATTGTTCTACGCGCTAAACTGGCTCATGGCGACACCCGACGACGGCGCGTCAATGTTTCTCGAATTTCTGGAGCAGCAGCCAAACGTCATGACCGTTCCGGCCGGCGCGACAATTTTTCGCGAGGGCGATCGCGGAAACGTCATGTTCGGGGTGATCAGCGGAGGCGTCGACATTTTCACCGGCAACGTGATCCTCGAGGTCGTCGGTCCCGGGATGGTGTTCGGGGAAATGGCGCTCATCGACGAGGACGTGCGAAGTGCGAGCGCAAGCGCGCGGACCGAATGCCGCCTCGTGCAAATCGATCTGGCAGCGTTCGAGCGACTGGTCGCGAACAATCCCGAATTCGCGCGTCGGCTGATGAAAGTCATGGCACGTCGTCTCCGACGCATGGATTTGTGGGCGATGGATACAAGGAGTCCCACGCGTTAAGACGGTCCATGGGCATTTCTGATGTACGGTCCCACGATGCTCCGGGCGCGTCGTACGTCGTAGTCTCGCCCGCACCGGTACCGGTTGCGGGATCGCGATGCCGAGCGACCGCGGCACGCGCCGCAGTGCCCGACGCCTAGACGCGCGTTCGGCGCGTCAACTGATCGATCCCATGGGTCCCGGATAGCTCACTTCCTCGAGCTTGCCGGTGTCCACATCGTAGATGAAGCCGCGCACCGTGACCGCGTCCGGTCCGCTGGTCGGAATCCAGGGGTGGTTCAGGATTGAAGAGATCCCGCGCCGCACGTCCCACGCAAGGCGTTCGGTCTGTTTCGCGTTGCGCGGCCCGTCGAGTGGCTCGAGCGGCCCGCGGAACGCGTGAAACTGGGACGGGGTCGACGCGCACTTCTTGCAACTCTTGAACGCACGCGACGTCGCCTGCCCCAGCAGCTTCTCGGCAGCCGGGTCGCCTTCCAGACCGGCCTTGAGCAAGTCGTCTGTGAAGGCGAGCATGCCGCAGCGCGTGTGATGGATCAGGATGATCTCGTTCGTGTCGAGCAGGTGATGCGAGATGATGAGGCACCGGATAGCATCGTCGGTCACCACGCCGCCAGCATTACGGATGATGTGCGCATCGCCGGTTTGCAGGCCGAGCAGGTCCTCGACGTCGATCCTTGCGTCCATGCATGCGACCACCGCCACGTGCTTGGCCGGATTGATCGGCTGCTTTCCGGGATGGTTGGGCTTGTGAACCGCCTTGCCGCTCGCGTACTGCTTGTTGTTGGCCAGATACCCATCGGTCATCTTGTTTGCCATGGTCCCTCCTCGTTGGGCTCGTGCTACTGGAATCGCCATCGCGCCGACCGGGGCGCAGACCGGAGCGAGGCGGAAATGCGAGTGATATTGAAAACCGACGACCGAACGCCGAATGACTGACCTATCAGCGGAGTATCGTGGCCCTGAGGATTATCTGCCGCAACACTGCGGTGCAGCATTGGCCAACTCCGAGTCACTGCGGTGGATCGCTTGGCGCCAATTCCGGCCGCCGGCGCCCGGCACGGAGCAGACGTTCGCTTAACGTCTCCAATCGGCGGTCGCTGCCTGCGCTCAGCCGAATAAGTCCGGATCGCGCGCCTCCCCGGTGTTTGCCGTCGCAGTGCTCCTGCCGACGACCTGCCGAAACTGTTCCTAGGGCTTCAGTTGTCCGCGGATCTCTCCGCCCTTATGGGCGGCACTGTGGACGTTGAGGTAGAGGTTCCCCGCCTTGAACGCCTTGTATTGGGCTTGCGTCAACTTTGCGCCCGCTGGAGTCGACCACAGGTTGTCACCGCTCTTCGTCAACGGAATGATCACTGGGCCATTCTTGCCCGCTGCGGCCTCGTGGATATGCGCCGCCGTTCCCGCCACCCCGTTCGTGGTCACGCTTCCCTGCACGGTCATGTCATCGTTGATCGTAATCGTCCCGCTACCCGAGGCTGAGGTCGTGACCGCAGGAACCTCTTGAGCGCCACTGAGTTTGACCTGGACTTGCCCGGCGAACGTCACCGTCGAATACGCCGCAAACATCATCGCGGCCGCGACGAGAGACACGAAGACGGACGGGCGATTCAAGTTTCGACAGGTAAACATGAAGATTCTCCTCTGGTGGAAATGCACGACGTGCGTGAGGCACGAGACCCGATAGGTACTGTATTGGGCGATCAGCGCTCTGTCTGAACACCTCCTGCATCCGCAAATGACCTCGCCGGCGCCGCGGGAGACGCCCAGGCGCGAGCCGAAAACAACAACTCGGGCAAATCCGGCCGCCCTGTTAGGCAAAACAGATCAGTACTATTTTTATTCCAAACCGTTCCAAATTCACCGCGGGGATTTCCGGACCGGTGGCGAAACGCCGCAACAGCGGCATGTCGGAGCATCCGCCAG